>Ga0164295_10003995_pt1 | contig 11753 bp, 3 predicted proteins | sample GEODES006metaG_FD_111798 | JGI IMG/M metagenome (GOLD analysis project Ga0164295, IMG submission 111798) | Oligotrophic lake water microbial communities from Sparkling Lake, Wisconsin, USA - GEODES006 metaG | ecosystem: Environmental > Aquatic > Freshwater > Lake | place: USA: Sparkling Lake...
TAAAGCCAGTGCAATCAAGCATGAAGATTGGTTAAATATTGGACCAATTTCTAGAATTGAATTGACAAATTCTGGCGATGGATATACGATAGGTAATCTACCTACAATAACAGCCAATTCGACAACAGGCTATAGCGCAGAATTTACATGCACAGGAATACAAGGTTTTGGTGGAAATGCTTCCGTAGACTATGCAAATAACGTTTCTGGTTTAGGATCAATTCGTGGCGTAGATATTATCCAAGGATTAAATTATAGCTCAAGTAACACTACGATAAATGCTACAACTTTAGGTGCAGGTAATGCAAATTTAACTCCTATAATTATTGGAACAAATATATCTAAAGGAGTTTATTTAAACAACGATAGTAAACTCAGCGATAAAAAGATTCAAGACTCATATTTTTATCAAGATTTTTCTTATGTTATTCGAAGTAGTGAATTTTTTAGTGATTATAGCGATTTAATCAAAGATATTCTTCATCCAGCTGGAATGGAATTCTTTGGTGAAATTGTTCTATTAAGTTTTATTCTGAATATATTTAACAATAATACTGTAAATACTGAAATTGTTAAACAGCTTCCATCTAGTCTTTTATATGCCGTAGCAAATACTGAGACAGCAAATACAAATTTAAGAGAGCCAGAATTCTATCAAGGATATTTAAATGGTAAGTTTGATGATCTTAGAATTTTTGACTTATGGTATGTAGAATCTGAAGCATATACAGGAAATACATTTAACGATAGCTGGCATACATGGGACGGTCCGCACATTACTAAATTGATTAAATCGCCAGGAACAGTAACAATAACTACGAATATGGTAGGAAATACTATTATAAGCTGTAATGTTGTGGGCACCGGAACAGCATTCGTTGGAGATTATTTTGATGGTGAAGAATTGATTGTTGGTATCGAAAGCGCAGACGAAAGCGCAAATATATTAACCGTAGCAAATAATACTTTCATGACGCTAAATCTTATCCGTCCATTAGCAGGAACTTATACAGATGCGCCGATATATAAGCGTAGATTACAATAAAATATTGTATAAATAGAACATAGAAATAAAGGAACATAATTATGCCAGGATTAGCAACAAGCAATTTTAGACTTCACAATGCAGAGCAATTTGTTGAAGCATTCTCGGAAGCTGCAAATACTTCAATGTACTTGTACATTGGCGGAACAACTCCATACACAGACGGTTCTGAAATTTCATCGAACTATGCGACACCACTTAATGATACTGCGAATGTAGAATATATTCCATGGCGTGATCTTATTGCAGTTAAAAGAATTCAATCTTCAGATATTGCAAATGGCATAAGACGATTTGATTGGGCGACAGGAACAATTTATGATATGTATGATCATACCGACAACACATTATCATCAATTGATAAAAAATTCCAAGTTATTACTGAGGAGTATAACGTATATAAATGCTTATCAAATAATTATGGCGCAGCATCTACATCAAAACCTACTGGTACAGGAACTTCGGAAGTTACTTATGCTGATGGATACATATGGAAATATATGTATACCGTTTCGACTTCTGACGCATTAAAATTTGTAACAAAGGATTATATTCCAGTCAAAACTGACTCAACGGTATCTGCCGCTTCGGTTGACGGCGCAATTCATTATATCAAAAAGATTACGGGCGGCTCAGGATACTATCAGGCTAACACTTCAATATCTATAGTCGGCGATGGAACTTCAGCTACATGTAGTCCTATTATTACTGATGGTGCATTAGCTGGAGTTACTGTTTCAAACAAGGGTTCTGGTTACACATTTGCAACAGCAGTGATTACTGGTGTGGGTGTTGGAGCAACAGCACTCCCTATCATTAGTCCAAAAGATGGCCATGGAGAAAATGCGATTAAAGAGTTATATGGTACATACATAATGATTAATGCTAGATTATCTGGTTCAGAATCCAATACTATTCCTACATCAAATGACTATAGAAAATTAGGTCTTATCCGTGATCCTCTTTTATATGGTACAACTACTAAAGCGTATGGATCAAATTACAGAACTACTTATAGATATACAATTCCAGCTCCATCATCAAATTATACGGTCGATGAAGTGGTTAGCGCAACTGTCGGTGGCGTAACAACAACTGCATATGTTGTCGAATGGGACTTAGATAATAAATGGTTATTTACTACAAGACCCGTTCCTAAAGATATTACAGTATCAACAACAATTACAGGATTAACTTCAAATACTTCCGGTATAGTTAGTGTCGTAAATAATCCAGGTCTTCAGCCATACACGGGTGATATTATATATGTTGAAAATCGCGGTAAAATTACCAGAACTGCCGATCAAATTGAAGATATTAAATTAATTATCCAATTCTAATAAAAGGTCATAGAACAATATGTCTACTCCAGGTAATATCAATTTAAACATAAGTCCATACTATGACGATTATAATGAAGATAAAAATTTCGTAAGAGTTTTATATCGTCCAGGTCGTGCAGTTCAAGCTAGAGAGTTAACACAAGCTCAAACATATCAACAAAAGCAATTTGAAAGATTTGCTGATTTTATTTTTGACGATGGTGCTATTCTTGATGGATGCGAAATCTCTCCAAACTTAAAGCTCGATTATGTCAAGCTTCAACCCACATTCTCTAGCAATAATGTAGTAGTAAATAATTTTGTTGATCAAAAAATTATTGGCGCAAACACTGGAGTTATTGCACATGTTAATTTAGTTTCCGATCTTGATGGCGATGATCCTAAGACACTGTTTATATCTTATATTAGTGGTGGAAGTGGAATTTTAGTATGTAACACTAATAATCAATTAGTTGTTGGCAATGAAATTACATTTTCATATCCTATCAACACTACAAATACTGCTACTATTACTTCAGTGTGGAGTGATCCATATGATGGCAGTGAACGTTTTGCGATTACTGGATCTGGAGAATTTCCAACACTTTCTCCAAATACAGTAACAGCAGTAAGTACCGATGTTAATGGAAGTCCATTTACAATCAATATAACTGCTGGTATTGATAAGAGAACTTCAAAAACATTTGAAGACTCCGAAACACTAATATGCATCACTTCGACAAATCCAATTTACGCAAATACTGCAACTATTGACGCAACTCAATATGTGGTTAATCCAGATACTGCAACTGAAATTACTTACACAAAAGGTTCTTCATTAACTATTGGTCCAGGAATTGTTTATATTGCAAACCATTTTGTTAAACGAGCTTCTCAAACTATTATTCTAGACAAATACAGTAATTCTCCATCATATAAAGTTGGATTGGTTCCTGCAGTATCTTTTGTGGATTCTATTGATGACGCTACACTAGTTGATAATGCGCAGGGAAGTCCTAACTATCAAGCTCCAGGAGCAGATAGATTAAAAATTACAACAAATCTTTTAAAGTATGAGTTGAATGATGTTACTATAGACGATTTTGTTTCTTATGTAGAAATTGAAGAAGGCGTAATAAGAAAGCGTAAAAATATTGAAATTGGCGGTAGAATTGAGGATGCAATTGCGCAACGTACATATGACGAATCTGGCGACTATACATTAAATGATCCTATCATCTCTGCGCGTGAGCACTTAATTAATGGTGATAATCGTGGACGTTACACTTTAGTTGAAGGTGGTAATAGTGGTCTTCTAATTATAAACGTTGATGCGATGACTGCATATGTTGGAGGACATAGATACGAAACTACAGCTAAAACTCAAGTTAATGTTCGCAAAGGAACAGACACACAATATGTTGAACAAGTAGGCACACAATTAGCATTTGGCGGCGGAATAAATGTTAAAGAAGTTGTCGGCAGCTGGGATATTAATGCCGGAACTACAGTAGACATTTACGATACTGCACAGGCTGCAATTTCAAATACGACATTTTCTTCTACTACGGTTTCTGGCACCAAAATTGGTACAGCTAGAATTAAAACTATAGAGTATATAAGTGGCACTCCAGGAACATCTTCTGGCGTATATAATTTCTACTTGCATGACGTAGTTATGAGTAGTGGTAAACTATTCGAATCTGCACGTTCATTATATCTATCTGGTTCTCCATCAAAATTTGCAGACTTTGTCCTAGATTCTTTAGGGCGTGCAGTATTATCAGATAGCACATTCGACAAACTAATCTTTAAACTGCCATATAATGCAACAAAAACACTGCGCGATAGTAGCGGAAATATCCAAACGTCATTTAATTTCAGATCAGAATCTTCCATAACACTTACTTCTGGTGTTGCTACTGCGAGTTCTACAGATGTTCTAGAAAGATTTGAAGGAAGTGGAACACTATCAATTTCTCAGAAAAATAATAACTACTATCTAGTACCAACAACTACTGCATATAGTGATAATCCATTAATTGGCACAGTAACAATTTCTGCTAATAGCAATACTATAGTTGGAACTTCAACTTCATTCAATAGTAAATTTAATATTGGTGATGTTATTAGAGTAAATAGTTTAGATAGAATTGTAAACTTTATTAGTAATGCAACACACATGACGTTGACAACAACTCATCCTGGCGCAACTGCAAATACTTATTTTAAATCTTTTCCTGCTGGAATGCCAATTAGTTTATCTGGATATGGAAACACTGGAGTTAGAAGTGTAACGGTTTCTACACCAACATCCGTTACAATTGATATTGCAGAAAATGTAACATTAACTGGCGCAAAATTAATTGCATCAATGTCTAGACAAACTGCTAGAGAAAAATCTAAACTAATAAGCTATGGCGATCAAGTTTATATTCAAGCAAATACACATCCTAAACTATACACAGGACCATGGAGTCTAGGTAAAGGTGACGTAATTACTGTACGTGGAGTTTATCAAGCAAATGATTTTGTTTCTGTTCCCACAACAGCTAACACCAATGTGACTGCATATTACACATTTGATAATGGTCAACGCGATAATGCATATGAACACGGAACACTTTCTCCCGTATCTGGATATACTCCAACGGGCAGATTATTAGTTGTCTTTGATTCATATAGTCATAATACAACTCAGGGCACTGGTTATTTCTCAATCGATTCATATCCAATTGATGACACTATCGATTCTAATACTACGATTATTACATCTGAAGTGCCATTATATACAAGCACAAAGACTGGAGAAACTTTTGATCTAAAAAATTGTATAGACTTTAGACCAATTAAAACTGCAAGCGGTTCATCATTAAACCCTATTGATCCAGGAACGTATCAAGTTCCTACTACAGGCTCTACGGGTCTTCATATTCCTACGGCAGATTCAACTTTTGAAACTGATATTATTTACTACAAGGGTAGAAAATCTAAAATATATTTGACTCAAGATGGTGAATTTAAAGTTAATGATGGCCCTGCGCAAGATCAAGATTCTAAATCTCCAGCTTCAATTGCGGGCACATTGCAATTAGCAGAATTGTCTATTCCCGCATATCCTTCTTTAATATCTGAAGTTGGTATAACTCCATTTAAAAATAGAAGATACACTATGCAGGATATTGGCTCTATTGAAAAGAGAGTTTATAAATTAGAATTAGATAGTTTAATGAGTTCTTCAGAAAAACAAGCCGTAGATAAAGTTATTGTTGATACTGTCACTGGTGTTGATAAATTCAAGAATGGTCTGCTAGTAGACGTTTTCACTGGACACAATACTGCTGACGTAAATTCTTCAGCATACAAAGCTTCTATTGATAGACATAATAATTATGTAACTGCATACTCTAATAATGAAATGCAAATTGCATTAGTTTATAATACTTCTGGCTCTACAGGTGTAGTTAAAACATCTGGTAAAAAATTAATGTTAGCATATACAGAAGTAATATCTACTGCTAATCAAATGTATGCAACATCCAATGTTGCGCTAATAGGATCGACACCAATCAGTTGGACTGGAGACTTATCTTTATTCCCATCTACTGATAATTGGATTGATACTACTAGAGTTCCAGGAAAAGATTTAGCAAATGATCCTACTGGTCAACTAGATAACTGGAAAACTAGAACAGATGCATGGAATACAGAAATTGATCCTGCAACTAGATATTTTATTGGAGATGATCCAAGTGTGCATAGTTTAGAATCTACTGGTGTAATTTCTTCAAGTATTTCATCATCTACGATAAAGGCATTGAATAATGCCATACTTACGCACCAACAAACAAACCCTGCTACAGGCAGAGTTCTTGATACGTCAATTCAGAATACTATGAGAAGTCGTGATATTATTCTTTCTGCAACTGGATTAAAGAATTCTACTAGATTGTATTTCTATTTTGATGGCATGGATGTAACATCAAATGTTACTCCGATATCAATAGCTTATAATAAAACTGTTTCCGATGTTTATGAAAGTTTTGATGCTTATGGATTTCTACCAACAACGTCTGCGCTATTCACTAGACAGGTTGTAGCAAATACTGGAATTACATCGGCTGCTAGTAAATTTTTTGGAATTTTTAGAGTCCCAGCAAATAAATTTAATATTGGCGCAAGAGAATTAAAAATTTCAGATAAGAGTACCTATGATGATGCAACGTCAGCATCTTATGCTAAGTGTATGTTCTATACTCAAGGATCATCTGTAACTAGCACAGGCAGTATTTTAAATACGAGACCTACTAATAGAATCTCTAATGAGTCTCTATCTTCTACATCATCAAAATTGGTTGAAAGTGGAACATCTACAAATATTATTGATCCATTAATTCAGACATTTAAGATTGATGATAGTACATACAGTCAAGGTATGATGGTAACTGCGGTCGATTTATACTTTGCAGCAAAGCCAGCTTCAGGCTCTATTGCTGGTGTTACTGTAGACATTAGAGAAGTTGACGCTATCAGTGGATATCCTACACGTAATGTTATTGGAAATGAAATTGCTAGAATGGAATATAAATCGATTGTTGCAAATACTGCACCAACTTCAGCGACTACATTTACATTCCCTAGTCCAGTATATTTACAACCAAATAAAACATATGGCATTGGTGTTAAAGCTGACGGTAATGATCCTGGATATAAATTATGGGTAGCTGAACAAGGAAAAATTGACATAACAGATACTAAAGTAAATTCTAAAGTTGTTCTAACGTCACAAACTGAATTGTATATTCCTTCAAATGATTATAACTGGACTAAATCTACAACTTTAGATTTAAAATTTGCAGTAAAAATTGCAAGATTCTTTGACACTAAAGTACAAGCAGCAAAATCTGGAATTGCAGTATTGAATAATATGCCAATTACTGACCTAATCAGTTATAGTTCAATTTACCCAAATATTGAGGAACTGTCACTACGCACAACATCTGTATCATATGAAATGTCTCAATCGGACCCATCATATTCTGTAGGAAATTATGGAGAAATTAAGAATTTAGAAAAAATTAACAATATAACGTTAGGACAAATTTCTAATACTGCTATAGAAACTTCAAGAGGATTTAAGTCTCTTAAAGTTCGTGCAACATTAAACACTGGAAATCAATATGTTTCTCCATACATTGATTTACAAAGAATTAATTGTATATTAGCTAAGAATGTTATTAATAATTCTACATATGCTACTGCAACTGGTACTGTCGGGTACACTACATCAAGTAATGTTGTTACTGGATATGGAACATCGTTTACTACAGAACTTGCTGGTATTAAATACATAAAAACATCAACAAATGAATACCGTCAAATTGCATCTATCAGCAATAACACATCATTGTTTGTTGCAAATAATTTTAATATAACATCTAATGGTGTGACACTATATTATAATATGGAAGAGAATCCAGTTGGACCACACACATCTTTAACTAGATATATGACAAGGGTTGTTACTTTGAATGATGGATTTGATTCTTCAGATTTAATTGTTTACTTAGACGTTAATCGTCAAAAAGGAACAGATGTTAAAGTCTATTATAAGATATTGAATAGTGCAGATCAAGATGCGTTTAATGATAAATTCTGGACAGAAATGGATTTAGATGGGCTTAAAACTTTCGCAAAAAATCCAAATGATTATTCCGAACAAAAGTATATCGTATCTAGTGCAGGTAAATCTAAAAAAGCAGTTCTTTTAGCAGGCACTGCAAATACTACTGCAAGTTCAACGTCAGTAACTGGAACAAACACTGCATTCTTACAACAGATACAAGTTGGAGATACTATTGCTTTTGGAACAAGCAAAACAGAAGGTGTAGTAGGATCAATTGCAAATAATACAACGCTAACTTTAACTAGTGCAGCGGTTGCAACAGCGTCAACGCAAGACATATATAGACTAATGCAAGATACTATCGGATACACAACTTCGGATGGTATCACATATAATCAATTTAAATATTTTGCAATAAAAGTTGTATTTTTATCCGATAGTGTGACTAATATTCCTAAAGTTAAAAGTCTGAGAGCAGTGGCATTAGCATAATTTCATTATAAATATATGGCAACAATTCAACTTGTAGAAAAAATATCAGGATTTAGTGAGCGAGATTCACATTCTAGAGCGATACTAAATACTGATACGGACGGGCTTTTAAGATATAAGCTACAAAAAGAAAAAGCTCTTCGCAGTATTCAAAGTAATGAAGACATAGTTGTAGTCAAAAATGAATTATCAAGTCTAAAAGATGAGCTAAGAGATATAAAAGAAATGCTTTTAAAAATAACAAAAGAAGGTAAGTAAATGGCGATCCAAACCGTTCAATCATCAAATACATTTAACCAGTTTAGGGTAATTACTAATTTACTTGTTACTAATGTAAATTCGCAGTTTGATGGGACTGCTAACCTTATTTTAAATAGCGCAAATAGTGCATCCATAAATGTCACTACGTTGACTGTTTATGGCGATGCTGCTATTCAAGGTGGTGATATTACTACCAACTCTGCTACATTTACTCTTGCAAATACTTCAGCAACAACATTAAGTCTTGGCGGCGCAGCAACTTCTGTTTTAATTGGTGCTACAACTGGTAACACTAACGTTCGTTCAGCTAATACAGTATTGTCTGGCGATTTATTTGTTAATGGTGGAGATATTACTTCTACTGCCACAACATTCAATATTGCAAATACTACAGCAACAACACTTAGCGTTGGTGGTGATGCAACGTCATTACTATTAGGCTCTTCTACAGGCACAGCAACAATTCGAAATGCTACAGTCACTTTAGATGGTGACTTGAATGTCAACGGTGGTGATATTGCTACTAATCAAACAACATTTAACGTAGCAAATACAACTGCAACTTCAGTTCGCTTAGGTGGTGCAGCTACAGATTTAATGTTGGGTGCTACAACTGGAACAGCTACAATTCGTAATGCAACTACAGTAATTACTGGAGACTTAACTGTTTCTGGTGGTGACATTGTAGGTACAGCGTCATTAAATCTTGCAAACGTTACTACTACAACACTAAACATCGGTGGTGCTGCAACTACATTGAACATTGGTTCTACTACAGGCAACACTACAATCCGTAATGCTGGTACTGTAATTGCTGGTGATTTGTTCGTTCAAGGTGGAGATATTGTAGCAACAACTGCAACAGCAAATTTAGCAAACTCCACTACAACAACATTGAACATCGGTGGTGCAGCTAACGTAATCACGATAGGTGCCGCAAATAGTGGAACATTCACTATCAATAACAACAAAGCAATTATTAATAGCACAGGCGCATTGCGTGTTCCTGTAGGTAATACAATACAGCGTGGAACAGCAGCACAAGGTGAAGTTAGATACAACACAGAATTAACTGCATATGAAGGCTATGACGGCTCAAACTGGTCAAGTCTTGGTGGTGTAAAATCTGTAGACGGCCTGACATATATTATTGCAGAAACTTCTCCTGGCGCTTCTGACGATACTCTACACTTCTATACTGCAAATGGCGCAACAAGCTATGAAGTAGCGCAGATGAATGCAACTAAATTTGCAATTCTTCAAAGTACAGCATCTTCAAGCACAACAACTGGTGCATTAACTGTAGCCGGCGGCGTAGGTATTGCAGGCGATCTATATGTAGGTGGAACTCAAACATTTACTGGCAGCACGACTCTTACTGGAGACTTAGCAGTCAATGGCGGTGACATTACTACTTCAGCAGCTACATTTACTTTAGCCAATACAACTTCAACAACTCTAGAACTTGGTGGTGCTGCTAACGTAAATATTGGTTCTACTACAGGTAACACTGCAATCAGAAGTGCAAACACTGTATTATCTGGTGACCTACATGTTAATGGTGGTGATATTTTATCGACTCAAGCTACACTTAATATTGCAAATACAACTGCAACAACACTTGGCTTTGGTGGTGCAGCAACTTCATTACTAATTGGTGCTACGACAGGTAATACTACAATCCGTAATGCAGGTACAGTAATTACTGGAGACTTATTTGTTTCTGGTGGAGACATTGTAGGAACTACGGCATCATTAAATCTTGCTAATGAGACAACTACAACATTAAACTTAGGTGGTGCAGCTACAACATTAACAATCGGTGCGACAACTGGTAACACTACAATTCGTAGTGCAAATACTGTATTGACTGGTGACCTATATGTAAATGGTGGAGATATTCTATCAACTCAAGCAGCCGTTAATCTTTTAAATACTACTGCAACTACATTAAATGTTGGTGGCGCAGCAACTTCATTAAATCTTGGCGCTACATCTGGCACTGCAACAATCAATAATCCAACCTTAGTTGGAAGTCAAACTACACAAAATTTATTTAATACTACTGCAACTACATTAAATGTTGGTGGTGCCGCTACGACAGTATCAATTGGTGCTGCTACGGGCAACACTACAATTAATAATGCAAATACAGTAATAGCGGGTGATTTATTTGTTAACGGTGGTGATATTCTATCGACCCAATCTACATTTACTGTAGCGAATACAACAGCAACAACTCTAGAACTTGGCGGTGCTGCCGGTGTAAATATTGGTTCTGCAACTGGCAACACTACTATTCGTTCCGCAAATACAATCATAAGTGGCAACACAATTATCGGCGGTAACTTAACAGTAAATGGTCTTACTACAATCATTAACTCGACAACATTAAGCGTTGATGATAAGAATATTATTATCGCAGATGGCGCAGCAGACAATGCAGGAGCAAATGGTGCAGGTATTACTATTGCAGGATCAAATGCTAATGTAGTTTATCTATCTGCTTCCGATTCTTTCGATATCAATAAGAGTATTATTACTCCAGGCGACATTGCAATTAACGGTGGAGACATTACAACTTCAGCAACCACGTTTAACGTAGCAAATACAACTGCAACTTCAGTTCGCTTAGGTGGTGCTGCTACAGATTTGATGTTGGGTGATACTACAGGTAATACGAGTATTCGTTCTGCAAATACAATATTATCTGGCGATTTATTTGTTAATGGCGGCGACATTTTATCTACATCAGCTACATTCACTGTAGCAAACGTCACATCTACAACAGTGAGCTTAGGCGGTGATGCAACATCATTACTATTAGGTGCAACTACAGGTAATACAAACATTCGTTCCGCAAACACTGTATTATCTGGCGATTTATTTGTTAATGGTGGAGATATTCTATCGACTCAATCTACACTTAATATTGCAAACACTACAGCGACAACATTAAGCATTGGCGGTGCTGCTACGTCATTACTATTAGGTGCAACTACAGGTA
>Ga0164295_10003996_pt1 | contig 11753 bp, 11 predicted proteins | sample GEODES006metaG_FD_111798 | JGI IMG/M metagenome (GOLD analysis project Ga0164295, IMG submission 111798) | Oligotrophic lake water microbial communities from Sparkling Lake, Wisconsin, USA - GEODES006 metaG | ecosystem: Environmental > Aquatic > Freshwater > Lake | place: USA: Sparkling Lake...
CCGGCGGTGAAAATTGAGGGGGACGTGATGCTGGCAGCCGAGCTGGGCTGGTTGGCTGACAACCTGCGTTGGGATATCGAGGAGGATCTGTCCCGCCTGTTCGGTGATGTGCCGGCGCATGCCGTGGTTGATGCCGGTCAGCGCTTGCTGGCAAGGCTGCGTGCTTTCCTGGCGCAAGCGCCCAAGCCCTCATTTGGCGCAGCCCCCAAAGACCTGCAGGCGGGCACATGAGCCGGTTGTTTCGCGGGTTTTTTATCGTCTGGACTGTGCTCCGCTTTGGTCTTGATGAGCTGGTGCTGTCGAGTTTCCAAAACCCCTGGATACGTCTTTTAAAGCGTATCGTCTGCCTCGGTCGCAATCTGAACGCGCCGCGCGGTGAGCGACTGCGCCTGGCGCTGGAAAGACTAGGTCCTATTTTTGTGAAGTTCGGCCAGGTCATGTCCACGCGGCGCGATCTGCTGCCCCTGGATATCGCCAATGAACTGGCAAGCCTGCAAGACCGCGTGCCGCCGTTTGAATCGGCTGTGGCGGTCGCCATCATCGAGCGCGCTTTCGGCCGGCCTCTGGACAGTATTTTTGCCAGTTTTGAGCAAACGCCGGTGGCCAGTGCCTCCATTGCCCAGGTGCACTTTGCGGTGTTGCCCGGCGGGCGTGAAGTCGCCGTCAAAGTTTTGCGGCCCAACATGCTGCCGGCCATTGAAAAAGACCTGGCCTTGATGCACATGATGGCCAGCTGGGTCGAGCGCTTGTCTGCCGACGGCAAGCGGCTCAAACCGCGCGAAGTGGTGGCCGAATTCGACACCTATTTGCATGATGAGTTGGACTTGTTGCGAGAAGCCGGTAACGCAGCCCAGTTGCGGCGCAACATGCAGGGCTTGGATCTGGTGTTGATACCGGAGATGGTCTGGGACTTCTGTATGACCGACGTGATGGTGATGCAGCGCATGAAGGGCGTGCCCATCAGCCAGGTGCAGCGACTGCGCGATGCCGGCGTGGACATACCCAAGCTGGCCCGAGACGGCGTGACAATTTTTTTCACCCAGGTTTTTCGTGATGGGTTTTTTCACGCCGACATGCACCCGGGCAATATTCAGGTCAGCCTGGATCCGGCCACTTTCGGGCGCTACATCTCGCTGGATTTCGGCATCGTCGGAACGCTCACAGAGGTCGATAAAGAGTACCTGGCGCAAAACTTCTCGGCATTTTTCAGGCGCGACTACAAGCGAGTTGCCGAGCTTCACATCGAGTCGGGTTGGGTGCCGGCACGAACGCGTGTGGACGAGCTCGAGTCGGCCATACGAGCCTGCTGCGAGCCCTACTTTGACCGTCCGCTCAAAGAAATCTCGCTCGGCATGGTGCTGTTGCGGCTGTTCCAGACCTCGCGGCGCTTTGATGTGGAAGTCCAGCCGCAACTGGTGCTGCTGCAAAAAACGCTGCTGAACGTTGAGGGCCTGGGCCGCGAACTCGACCCGGAGCTCGACTTGTGGAGCACGGCCAAGCCGTTTCTTGAAAAATGGATGCTGGAGCAAATCGGGCCTGAAAAGCTGCTGGCCCAGCTCAAGGCCGAAGCGCCCAGCTACGCCAAACTGCTGCCGACTTTGCCACGACTTTTGCACCAGCTGCTCAAGCAACAGGTCTCGGGCCAGCGCAGTGAACTCAGCGAACTGCTGGAGGAGCAAAAACGAACCAACAAGCTGTTGCGCGGCCTGCTTTACGTCGGTATTGGGTTTTTGTTGGGTGCGCTGGCCGTCTTGCTGCTGCCCGCCCAGTAAATTGAAAGCAGCCGGAGCCTGCGCCTATAATTAAAGGTTTGCATCCTGACGCCTTTTTCAGGCGCATTTGCCCAATTTAAAACCCCTCAAAATATGCCAATCTACGCTTACAAATGCGAGTCCTGCGGGCATACCAAGGACGTTTTACAAAAAATGTCGGACGCCCCTTTGAATGATTGCCCCCAATGCAATGCGCCGGCCTTCAAAAAGCAAGTGACGGCCGCCGGTTTCCAGCTCAAAGGCTCCGGCTGGTATGCGACAGATTTCCGGGGTGGAAATTCTGCAGCTTCGGCGCCAGCGACAACAGATGCTACCCCGGCTAGCGCACCCACCGCTGGCGCTCCGGCTGCCACTGCGTCAACGTCCAGCGCTGCTGCACCTGCCAGCGCGCCTGCCGCTGCGCCCGCAGCGCTTACTTCTGGAAAGTCTGCGTGATGGCCGCCGTACGTCGCTGGTTGCTGGCGGGCCTGCTGGTGCTGGTGCCACTGGCCATCACGGTCTGGTTGCTGGACTGGATCGTTGGCACGCTGGACCAGACTTTACAAATACTGCCACGCCAATGGCATCCTGACTACTTGATTGGTTTTCATGTGCCAGGCTTTGGCGTCTTGCTGGCTCTGGGTATCGTGCTGCTGATCGGGGCTGTGGCAAGTAACTTCTTGGGCCGCAAGCTGGTTAGTTGGTGGGATGCGCTGCTCGGCCGAATCCCCATCGTTCGTTCGATTTACTCCAGCGTCAAACAGGTTTCGGACACTTTGTTCTCCGAAAATGGGAATGCATTTCGCAAAGCAGTGCTGGTGCAGTGGCCGCGTGAGGGCGTATGGACCATTGGCTTTCAGACCGGCACGCCGGGCGGTGATGTGGTCAACCACCTGGGCACTGGCTACCTCAGTGTGTATGTGCCCACCACGCCGAATCCGACCGGCGGCTACTTTGTCATGTTCAAGGCCAGCGACTGCATTGAGCTTCAGATGAGCGTTGATGAAGCACTGACCTATGTGATTTCCATGGGCGTGGTCTCGCCAGGCAAAACACCCCCTAAAAAACTGTCCTGATTTTTGGCCGGACGCTGCGTCGCCCGTTTCGCCTGAATTGTTAACCTAGAAGTAAACCCGTATGTCCATCGCCTCCCAAATGCGCTCCCACTATTGCGGCCTGGTCACCGACACCCTGATGGGCCAGACGGTCAGCTTGTGCGGCTGGGTGAATCGCCGCCGTGACCATGGCGGGGTGATCTTCATCGACCTGCGTGACCGCGAAGGCTATGTGCAGGTGGTCTGTGACCCGGACCGCGCCGATATGTTCAAAACTGCTGAAGGCGTCCGCAACGAGTTCTGCGTTCAGATCAAGGGTCTGGTGCGTGCCCGCCCCGAGGGCACTGTCAACGACAGTCTCAAAAGTGGCAAGATTGAAGTGCTGTGTCACGAACTCACCGTGCTCAACCCCAGCGTGACGCCGCCCTTCCAGCTGGACGATGACAACCTGTCGGAAACCACGCGCCTGACGCACCGCGTGCTGGACTTGCGCCGCCCGTACATGCAAAACAACCTGATGCTGCGCTACCGCGTTGCCATGGAAACGCGCAAGTTTCTTGATGCCAACGGTTTCATCGACATCGAAACCCCGATGCTCACCAAGAGCACGCCCGAAGGTGCCCGCGATTATCTGGTGCCCAGCCGTGTCAATGAAGGCCAGTTTTTTGCGCTGCCGCAAAGTCCGCAACTCTTCAAACAGTTGCTCATGGTCGCCGGCTTTGACCGCTACTACCAGATCACCAAGTGCTTTCGCGACGAAGACCTGCGCGCTGACCGTCAGCCCGAGTTCACGCAGATTGATATTGAAACCTCGTTCATGGCCGAGCAGGATATCCGCGACATGTTCCAGGGCATGATCAGCAACATCTTCAAGACCGTGCTGGCCACCGACTTGGGCGAGTTTCCTGTCATGGCCTACCACGACGCCATGCACCGCTTTGGCTCGGACAAGCCCGATCTGCGCGTGAACCTTGAGTTCGCCGAGCTGACCGATGTCATGGCCAGCGTGGATTTCAAGGTTTTCAGCACACCGGCCACCACGCCGGGTGGCCGTGTGGTGGGTCTGCGCGTGCCGGGCGGTTCAGAGATGAGCCGCGGTGAGATTGACGGCTACACCGAGTTCGTCAAAATCTACGGCGCCAAGGGTCTGGCCTGGGTCAAGGTGAACGACGCCAGCAAGGGCCGTGAAGGTCTGCAAAGCCCGATCGTCAAGAACCTGCATGACGCGGCGATCGCTGAGATCCTCAAGCGCTGCGGCGCGCAAAACGGCGATATTATTTTCTTTGGCGCCGACAAGGCCAAGGTGGTCAATGACAGCATTGGCGCGCTGCGTCTGAAGGTCGGTCACAGCGAGTTCGGCAAGAAAACCGGTCTTTTCACCAAGGGCTGGAAGCCGCTGTGGGTGGTGGATTTTCCGATGTTCGAGCACGATGAAGAAAATAACCGCTGGAGCGCTGTGCACCATCCATTCACGGCCCCCAAAGACGGCACGAAGACTGGATGGACACCGATCCGGGCCGTTGCATCGCCAAGGCTTACGACATGGTGCTCAACGGTTGGGAACTCGGCGGGGGCTCGGTGCGGATTCACCGCGCTGACGTGCAAAGCAAGGTCTTCACCGCGCTCAAGATCGGACCTGAAGAGGCGCAAGAAAAATTCGGCTTCCTGCTCGATGCGCTGCAATACGGCGCACCTCCGCACGGCGGCTTGGCCTTCGGCCTGGACCGCATCGTCACCATGATGACGGGCGCCGAGTCGATCCGCGATGTGATCGCTTTCCCCAAAACCCAGCGCGCCCAGTGCTTGCTCACGCACGCGCCGAGCCCGGTGGACGAAAAGCAGTTGCGCGAGCTGCACATCCGCCTGCGCAACCCGCTGCCGGCCTGAGCCGGTTTAGACGGTGCCAGCTCAGCCAGAGCCGGTATGAAAGCTGCCAAGCTGCCGGTCTCGGTGCTGGTGGTGATCTACACGCCGGCGCGTGAAGTGCTGCTGATCCGGCGCGCCGACCATGCGGAGTTCTGGCAAAGCGTCACGGGTTCTATGGACCCTCAAGACGCCAGCCTGCGCGACACCGCCGCGCGCGAGGTGCAGGAAGAAACCGGCCTGAGCGTTCAGCCGGCCGACCTGCAGGATTGGGGTATTGCCAATGTCTATGAAATTTACCCTGCCTGGCGCCACCGTTACGCCTCAGGTGTGACGCACAACACGGAGCATGTTTTCGGCTTGAGCGTGCCGAGCGCGCAGCCTGTCAGCTTGAGCCCGCTGGAGCACACCGCCTGGCAATGGCTGGAGTGGCGGGCGGCGGCTGATCTTTGCTTTTCAGCTTCAAACGCCGAAGCCATCTTGCACCTGCCTCAGTTTCTCAGTACCTGCGCCTGAAAATCCGGGTGCTTTGCCGGCTGTTTGGCATTGTCTGGAATTTGTGTCACCCTCTGCACATGCCCGCCTCCGCTTTATTGATCAGATCGCGCCCGCCCTTGTTGCTGCAAGGCGGTGCTGAGTACTTTCCCGCACTGATCGCGGCAGTGGACAGCGCCGAGTATTGGATTCAGCTGGAAACATATATTTTTGATTTCCATGGTGCGGGCGCCCAAGTGGCTCAAGCTTTGATTCGTGCAGCCCGCCGCGGTGTGACGGTGCAAGTGCTGGTAGACGGTATCGGTACCGCCGAGCTGCAACCTGAATGGCAGGCGCAGTTCACCGCAGCCGGCCTGCATTGGCAGGTCTATTCGCCTTTGACGCGCAGCTGGCCTGGCCTGAGCCTGTTGTGGCCCGAACAGTGGCGTCGCTTGCACCGTAAATTGTGCGTCGTCGACCGACGTCAGGTTTTCTGTGGCGGCATCAATATCCTTGATGACTTTTACGATCCGCACTACGGTCAATTGAGCGCACCCCGTTTGGATTTTGCAGTTGTACTTGAAGGTCCGGTGGCTGAGGCTGGGTCTGAAGCCGTAGCCCTTTTGTGGTGGCGTGTGCAAACGGGCTACAGTGCGCGTCATCATCATTTGGGTGAGGCTTGGGAGGCCTTTAAAGCGGCCGGTTATGGCGGACGCATCAGCGCTGCGCATCTGGCACGCAGCCGCGCCGCAGCCTTGGTGGGGCGACCGCAGCAGGCCGGCCGCAGCCAAAGTCTGCCGGCAGCGCGCGCAGGCCTGCTGCTGCGCGACAACTTGCGCCATCGCAACACCATCGAGCGGGCCTACCGCAAAGCCATAGGTCAGGCGCGTCATGACATTGTGATTGCCAATGCCTATTTTTTGCCGGGTGGGCGCCTGCGCCGCGCGCTCATCAAGGCGGCACGGCGCGGCGTCAAAGTCACGCTCTTGCTGCAAGGCAAGTACGAGTACTTTATGCAATACCACGCGGCTCGACCGGTCTACGGCGCTTTGCTGGAGGCTGGCGTTGAAATCCATGAATACGCGGCAGGTTTTTTGCACGCCAAAGTGGCGGTAGTTGACGGGCGATGGGCCACAGTGGGCTCGTCCAACCTGGACCCTTTGAGTCTTTTGCTCGCTCGGGAAGCCAATATGGTGATGGATGACCACAGCTTTGCACAAGGGCTGCGCGAGCGCTTAGAGGGCGCCATACAGGGCGGCAGACGCCTGCAAAGTGCCCAATACAGCCGGCGTCCGTGGTTCGAGCGTTTGCTGGATCTGGCCGCCTATGCTTTGATGCGCCTGGCGCTGCTGGTGACGCGTCAACGCTACTGAGCGAGAGAGTTGACAGACTGTTAATATCAGCCATGGACATGAAATCAAGCCTCCCTACAACCATCGCTGCACCCGCTTTAGACGATGAAGGAACCCCTGTTTCAGTCAAGATCAGGGAGCGCCTTGTGCAGTCACGCAAGCGCTTTCATGCGAACGACAATATTTCAGCGTTCATTGAGCCCGGCGAGCTCGAAAAGCTACTCGACGAAGTCGAGCTCAAGATGCAAGGGGTGCTCGACAGTTTGGTGATCGACACCGAACAAGACCACAACACCAACAACACGGCACGCCGGGTTGCCAAGATGTACCTCAATGAGGTTTTCAAGGGCCGTTATCTCGAGGCGCCGCCCATCACTGAGTTTCCCAATGCGGAGCATCTCAATGAGTTGATGATCGTGGGCCCGATCACGGTGCGTAGCGCCTGCTCACATCATTTTTGTCCGGTCATCGGCCAGGTCTGGATCGGTGTCATGCCCAACGAGCACACCAACGTGATCGGTCTGTCCAAATACGCGCGCCTGGCCGAGTGGATCATGGGTCGCCCGCAGATCCAGGAAGAAGCAGTGGTGCAACTGGCTGATTTGATTCAGTCCAAGACACAACCCGACGGGCTGGCCATTGTGATGGAAGCTTCGCACTACTGCATGGGTTGGCGCGGCGTCAAAGACCTCGACAGCAAGATGATCAATTCGGTCATGCGCGGCGTGTTTTTGAAAGACCCTAACTTGCGCCGTGAATTTTTAGCACTCATTCCCAAAAAAATCTAAGGACCAAGTTGCCAGCAAGTGTCGAAGCAGCTGCGCTTCGACCGACCCGCACAGACAGCGCTTTGTACCTTTTATCTTCCAAGGATTTTCATCATGTTGGTCAGACTTCTTTATGCCAGTCGCGCTGTTGAGCCGCACAACACAGAAGCCACGGACGCCATACTGGCGCAGTCGCGAACCCATAACCCGGCCTCTGGCATCACCGGCATTCTTTGTTACGGCGGCGGTATTTTTCTGCAAGCCCTTGAAGGCGGGCGCAGCGCCGTCAACGAACTCTACGGTCATATACAGCGTGATTCCCGGCATAAGGATGTGGTTTTGCTGAGCTACGATGAAATCAGCGAGCGTAGTTTTGGCAGCTGGACCATGGGGCTGGTCAATATTGCCAAGCTCAATACCTCCATCTTGCTCAAGTACTCTGAGCGCCCTGAATTCGATCCCTATTCGGTCTCCGGCAATGTCTCGCTGGCTTTGCTGCAGGAGTTGATGGCGACCGCCTCTATCGTCGGGCGTTCCTGACGCTTTGGACACCCTGATCGCCGGCTGCGATTTCTCCAGCAGCCCCAGCCGCCGTAAACCCATTGTGTTTGCCACCGGCACCGTGCAGCAAGCGCGGGTGCAACTGGCAGGGCTCGAGAAAATAGAGTCACTCGATGATTTTTCAGCCTGGCTGCGCCAGGACCGTGCCTGGATCTGCGCTTTTGACTTTCCCTTCGGTCTGCCACGCGAGTTGGTGCAAACGCTGGGCTGGCCGCTAGAGTGGCACGCCTGCATGGCGCACTACGCCAGCTTGAGCCGGGCGCAGGTGCGCGACACCTTTGCCGCCTTTTGCAATGCCCGCCCGGCCGGCGGTAAATTTGCCCACCGCGCAACCGATGTGCCTGCCGGCTCCAGCAGCTCTATGAAATGGGTCAATCCGCCGGTCGCTTACATGCTGCACGCCGGTGTGCCCAGACTGATCGATGCATGTATTTCACTGCCGGGCCTGAGCCATCCATCGGCTGACCCGTCCCGCACCGCCCTGGAGGGCTATCCCGGACTGTTGGCGCGGGAGTTGCTGGGCCCATCGCCCCGCAGCTACAAAAACGATGCCAAGGCGCTGCAAACCCCCGAGCGACTGATTGCACGCAAAGACATGCTGACAGCGCTCGAACACGGCCAGACACGGCTGGGTCTGCGCCTCAAACTCACGCATGCGCAGCGTGAGCGTTTGATTGATGACGCCACGGGCGACTCGCTGGACGCCGTGCTGTGCCTGATGCAGGCAGCCTGGGCTCAGCAGCAGCATGCCGCAGGTCATCCTCGCTATGGTCTGCCCGCGGTAGTTGATCCACTCGAGGGCTGGATCATCACCGCTTGAGTTCTTCAAGCGCAAAATGCATCTTGAACAAAAAGGACTCAGGATGAGGATCGCTTGGGGAAAATGGTTAGCAATCGGCAGCTTGCGCAAAGCCTCCCTCTTGCGGCAGCTGACGGCGCTGTGGTTCATGCTCCAGGAGCCGGCTGCACCGTTGCTGCCCAAGCTGCTGGCTTTCGCTTTGCTGGCCTATGCGCTGAGCCCGATTGACCTTATTCCCGACTTCATTCCTGTGCTGGGCTGGCTCGATGACCTGATCTTGCTGCCCATCGGTTTGACACTGGTGGTTTGGCTGGTACCGCGTCCGCTCTGGCAGGCGATGCTGGACAAAGCAGACCTGTTCCAGGGGCGCTTGCCCAAAATGCTGACCGGCCTGATCGTGGTGCTGCTGATCTGGGCTGCGTTGATCATTGCCTTTGGCAGTTGGCTGGTCTCCGAGCTGCTGCACGCATGAAGCCCATGCGCCAGCGGCAGGCAATCGCCTTATTGAGCGCCGGGCTGCTGGGCCTGCTCGTACAGGGCACATTGTTGGCTGCTGCGATGAGTCTGCCGGGGCAGTCGCTACCGGCCTGGACTGGTGTGGTGACCCATGTGGTGGACGGAGATACCGTGTATGTCCGGCCCGTGGCCGGCGGCGTCTCGCGCAGCCTGCGCCTGCTGGGTATGGATGCGCCTGAGATTTGCCAGGAAGGCGGCGTGGCGGCCCGTGATGCCTTGAATGAGCGTGTTTTTCAACGGCAAGTTCAGGTGCAGGTGCATGGCAGCGATGACTACGGCCGCGACCTGGTCAGGCTTTACCTGGCCAGTGAAGACGTGGGGCAGTGGATGGTTCAGCGTGGTCACGCCATGTCTTACCGATTCAGGCAGGACCCGGGTCCTTATGCCGAGGCAGAGCGGCGCGCCCAGATTTTGCGGCGAGGCATTTTTGCCGGCTTGCCACCGGAAAACCCCAGAGACTTCAGGCGCCGCCACGGCCCGTGCACGCTCTAGCGTTGCAAATGGTCGAAGCTGGCTACGCTGTCAGTGGGCGCCTGGCCGGGTGCCGCAGACTTTGCAGCCGGGTGCGCGACGGGTGCCGATTTCGCTCCAGCGCATGTGCAGCGCATCCAGCATCAACAGCCGGCCGGCCAATGACTCGCCCGTACCGCACAGCAACTTGAGCGCCTCTGCAGCCTGCATGCTGCCAACGATGCCTACCAGCGGTGCAAACACGCCCATGGTGGCGCACTGAGTTTCTTCGGGGGCCTCTTCTTCAGGAAACAGGCAGGCATAGCAGGGGGCCAGGGGCTGGCGCGAGTCAAAAACAGACACCTGCCCATCCATGCGCAGTGCTGCGCCCGAGACCAGCGGCTTTTGGTGATGCACACAGGCCTTGTTGATGGCGTGGCGGGTTTGGAAATTGTCGGTGCAGTCGAGTACCACGTCGGCCGCCTGCACCCAGGCTTGCAAGGCCTGGCCTTCGGCCTTGGCCGTGACGGCCGTGACAAGCACGTCCGGGTTGATCTGGCCAATCGCCGTAGCGATCGAGTCTGCCTTGAAGCTGCCTACGCGCGCCAGAGTGTGGGCGATTTGCCTTTGCAAATTGGTGGTGTCGACGCGGTCAGGGTCCACCACGGTGATGCGGCCTACACCCGCACTGCCCAGGTACAAGGCAGCCGGAGAGCCCAGGCCACCGGCTCCGATGACCAGGGCATTGGCAGCCAGCAGGCGCGCCTGGCCCTCGACCCCGATTTCTTCAAGCAGGATATGCCGCGAGTAACGCAGCAACTGGGAATCGTTCATGGCAGGCGCAAGGCTGCAGGCATGCCCGGTATTGGCGCTCAGTCTGCTTTTTTCTCAGCCTTGCGCTCGACCATGGTTTTGCTGGCCACGACCGGGCGACCCTTAAGATGGTTGATCGCCTGTATCAGCGGAAAGTCTTTGTCGCTGCCGAACTCGGGCGGACGGCGTTGCTCTGGGGGTTTACGCGATTCTTCTTCAAGTCGCTTCAGCGCTTCTTCGCGGGCCTTTTCGCGGGCCGGATCTTTGACGTCAGCACCCTGACCGCTGTTGAGGTGTTTTTCAAGGTCGGCTTCGCGCGTGCGCAAGGCAGCGAAGGGGCTGCCTTCCAGGGTTTCATCAACCATCACGTCCGGAATGATGCCCTTGGCCTGAATGGATTTGCCGCTGGGCGTGTAATAACGTGCTGTGGTGAGTTTTAAACCGGTGTCAGGTCCAAGCGGGCGCACCGTCTGCACCGAGCCTTTGCCGAATGTTTGGTTGCCCATGATGGTGGCACGCTTGTGGTCTTGCAGTGCGCCGGCCACGATTTCGCTGGCTGAGGCCGAGCCTTCGTTGACCAGCACCACCAGCGGCACATTTTTCAGCGCAGCGGGCAGGCGTTTGAGCGGATCGGTTCCGCGGCGTGCATAAAACTCCGGCGAGGCTTTGTAAGTGAATTTGCTTTCTGCCAACTGGCCGTTGGTGGACACCACGGTCACGTTCTCAGGTAAAAAAGCCGCCGACACGGCGACCGCTGCATCGAGCAGGCCACCCGGGTCGTTGCGCAGGTCCAGCACCAGACCTTTGAGCTTGGGCTCTTGCTTGTAAATCTGCTCGAGTTTGGTCACGAAGTCTTCGACCGTGCGTTCCTGGAACTGGCTCAGGCGGATCCAGGCATAGCCGGGTTCCAGCACTTTGCTGCGCACCGATTGCGTACGGATCTCCTCGCGCGTGATCGACACCGGGAAAGTGCGGTTCTCGTCTTTGCGGAAAATAGTCAGCAAGACCTTGGTCCTGGGCTCGCCGCGCATTTTCTTGACGGCCTCGTTCAGGGTGAGACCTTTGACAAAAGTGTCATCAATTTTGGTGATCAGGTCGTTGGGCTTGAGGCCGGCACGGTCTGCAGGAGAGCCTTCGATCGGCGAGACCACTTTCACCAGGCCGTCTTCCTGGCTGATTTCGATGCCGACGCCGACAAAGCGGCCGGTTGTGCCCTCCCGGAATTCTTTGAAGGACTTTTTGTCAAAATAAACCGAGTGCGGGTCCAGACTGGCGACCATGCCTGAGATGGCATCAGTGATGAGTTTTTTATCATCGACCGGCTCCACGTAATCACTTTTGACCATGCCGAA
>Ga0164295_10003997_pt1 | contig 11752 bp, 12 predicted proteins | sample GEODES006metaG_FD_111798 | JGI IMG/M metagenome (GOLD analysis project Ga0164295, IMG submission 111798) | Oligotrophic lake water microbial communities from Sparkling Lake, Wisconsin, USA - GEODES006 metaG | ecosystem: Environmental > Aquatic > Freshwater > Lake | place: USA: Sparkling Lake...
AAAGGCCCGATCTTCTGGATCGTCATGGCCGTTCTTCTCGTGCTGCTTGGCTCCAGTCTGCTGTCTAATGTCGGCGGACCCGAGACGATCGATACCAGCGAGGCTGTTTCGGACATCACGCAAAACGAGGTGGAATCGGCGACCCTCATCGACCGTGATCAGGTCCTGGAAATGACGCTCAGAGATGGCACCGAAGTACGCACTCAGTACATCGTGGGTCAAGGCGTAGATCTGCAGAAACTTCTGCAGTCCAAGGCTGATGCCGGTCAACTCCCGGGCGGCTACACCGTCAAGGTCCCCTCCGAGAGCATCCTCATCACGCTACTTGTCTCACTTCTTCCCATCGCACTGATTGTCTTGCTGCTGTTCTTCTTCATGAACCAGATGCAGGGTGGCGGCAATCGCATCATGAACTTCGGTAAGTCCAAGGCGAAGGCAGTGTCGAAGGACATGCCCAAGACGACTTTCGCTGACGTTGCTGGCGCCGATGAGGCGGTGGAGGAACTTCAGGAGATCAAGGAGTTCCTCGACGATCCGGCGAAGTTCCAGGCAGTCGGGGCCAAGATCCCCAAGGGAGTTCTGCTCTACGGCCCCCCCGGCACCGGCAAGACACTGCTCGCGCGCGCCGTTGCTGGTGAGGCTGGAGTTCCATTCTTTTCAATTTCTGGCTCTGACTTCGTCGAGATGTTCGTGGGCGTCGGTGCAAGCCGCGTACGCGATCTCTTCGAGCAGGCTAAAACCAACGCACCAGCCATCATCTTCGTGGACGAGATTGACGCAGTGGGTCGCCATCGTGGTGCCGGTCTCGGCGGTGGTCACGATGAGCGTGAGCAAACCCTGAACCAGTTGCTCGTCGAAATGGATGGCTTCGACGTCTCTGGTGGAGTGATCCTGATCGCCGCTACCAACCGTCCTGACATTCTTGACCCCGCGCTCCTTCGTCCGGGCCGCTTCGACCGGCAGATTGCCGTTGAGCGCCCAGACCTCACCGGTCGCTTCGATATCCTCAAGGTCCATGCCCGTGGCAAACCGATCTCCGGTGATATCGATCTGATGGCGGTTGCGCGTCGCACGCCAGGTTTCACCGGTGCTGATTTGGCGAATGTTCTCAACGAGGCCGCGCTCCTAACTGCTCGCTTCGGCAAGCAATTCATCTCTAACGAGGAGATGACCGAGGCGATTGATCGCGTCATCGCCGGTCCACAGAAGCGTTCGCGAGTCATGAGTGATCATGAGAAGAAGATCACGGCCTACCACGAAGGTGGGCATGCTCTGGTGGCCGCGGCATTGCCCGGCAATGATCCCGTGCACAAGATTACGATCCTTCCGCGTGGTCGGGCCCTCGGCTACACGATGGTTCTGCCGGAGTCCGAGCGGTACTCCACGACGCGTAGCGAAATGCTCAACCAACTTGCATACATGCTCGGTGGTCGCGCCGCCGAAGAGCTCATCTTCCACGATCCGACAACTGGTGCGTCGAATGACATTGAGAAAGCGACAGCCGTTGCTCGCGCGATGGTCACGCAATTTGGCATGACTGAGCGGCTCGGTGCCATTCGTTATGGCCAAGAGCAGGGCGAGGTTTTCCTCGGGCGCGACATGGGACATGCGCGGGACTACTCCGAAGAAGTGGCCGCTGCGATTGACGAAGAGGTGCGCGTCTTCATTGATGCGGCACATCACGAGGCCTACGAGATTCTCGTCGAAAATCGCGACATCCTGGATCGTCTTGTTCTGGAACTTCTTGAGAAGGAAACTCTAGATAAGGGCCAGGTTGAGACGATCTTCACCGATCTTCGTCTTCGTACTCCTCGCCCGGCTTGGACTGGCTCTGCTCGTCGGGTTCCCGACTCACGCGGCCCGGTGCTCACTCCGGCGGAGATGAACGGCTCTCACGTTTCCGACCCTTCTGCATCCGCTACTGACGATCTCAACTAGAGGCTGTCGTGAGCGGCGATCTGAACCCGATCACACTCGGCGATGAGCCGGTGGGGCCCTATGACGCGGACCGGGTCGAGCGGGCGGTGCGCGAAATTCTGATTGGCATCGGCGAGAACCCTGATCGTGATGGGCTGCGGGACACCCCCGCACGTGTGGCACGCGCCTATGCCGAAATTTTTGCTGGCATGCGCCAGTCCGCCGAAGACGTACTCGCGACAACGTTCGATCTTGGTCACGAAGAAATGGTGCTGGTCAAAGACATCGAGGTACACAGTGTCTGCGAGCATCATTTGGTGCCATTTCATGGTGTTGCCCACGTGGGCTATATCCCCAGCGCAGAAGGACGCATTACCGGCCTGTCCAAACTTGCCCGACTCGTCGATATGTATGCCAAGCGGCCACAGGTTCAAGAGCGTCTCACGAGTCAGATTGCTGACTCACTCGTGAAGATTCTGCGCCCACGAGGTGCGATCGTGGTCATGCAGTGCGAACACCTCTGTATGTCCATGCGCGGTATTCGCAAGCCCGGGGCCTCCACCGTGACGAGCGCAGTGCGTGGTTCGATGCGTGACCCGGCCACGCGCGCCGAGGCGATGTCGCTGATCGTGGGCTGACGATGCGTCGCCCTGCTGGACTGCCTGCTGCCCTAGCCGCTCTTGATCGGACCGCGGTAATGGGTGTTCTCAACGTGACGCCCGATTCGTTTTCCGATGGTGGGCGCTGGCTCAACTCTGGGACCGCGATAGCGCACGGGATGGAGATGCGCGCGCAAGGCGCCGACATTGTTGATGTGGGCGGTGAGTCGACTCGCCCTGGCGCGGAGCGAGTCAGTGCGTCCGACGAACTTCGTCGTGTTCAACCTGTCGTGGCGGCTCTGGTGGCTGCCGGTGTGCCGGTCAGCATCGACACCATGCGAGCCGAAGTCGCCGAAGCCTGCGTTTCGGCTGGCGCATGCATGGTCAATGACGTGAGCAGTGGTCTTGCTGATCCACAGATGCTGCCGTACCTCTCCACAGTCGATGTGCCCGTTGTCCTCATGCACTGGCGTGGACAAAGTTCGCAGATGGACACTCTGGCGACCTACGCAGACGTCGTCCAAGATGTTGTAGCAGAACTTCACGCGCGAGTGAAGGCGGCAACTGTCTGTGGCATCGCGCCTGAACGCATTGTTATTGACCCCGGACTAGGGTTCGCCAAGACTGCGAGCCATAACTGGCAATTGCTCCAACATCTCGACTCTTTGCGAGCGATTGGATTGCCATTACTTATTGGAGCGTCGCGCAAGAGGTTCCTCGGCGAGCTCCTGGCGGTAGGAGGTGAGCCACGATCAATGAATAAACGGGACGATGCGACGAGTGCCATCACCGCATTGATGGCCGCACAAGATGTGTGGGGTGTGCGGGTTCATGAACCCCGCAGTTCACGGGATGCGGTTGAAGTAGTCACAGCCATGCGAGGTGTGCGATGACAGATTCGATCACGATCACTGGCCTGCGGGCCCGCGGATTTCATGGTGTCTTGGAGTCGGAGCGTCGCGAGGGGCAGTACTTCATTGTCGATGTGGTGCTAGGAGTCGACATTGCGCGAGCAGCTGCGACCGATGACTTAGCCGCGACAGTTGATTATTCGCAAGTCTCTGAAATGATTTACCGAATCATCAGCGGTGAGCCCGTGCAACTGATTGAGACTCTGGCCGAAAAATGTGCGGCGGCCTGTTTAGAAGTCGACGGGGTCAGCAGCGTGACCATCGTGGTGCACAAGCCGCAGGCGCCTATTGCGGTCGAGTTTGCTGATGTCTCGGTGACGATTACGAGAACCAGATGAATCCATTCGCCGTTTCTGTTGGTGCGAATCTCGGCGACCGGGTAGCCGCATTGCAAGGCGCACTTGATGCATTGATGGCTACACCTGGCGTTACAGTCACGGGGTTCTCGGCGGTTTACGAAACAGACCCAGTGGGCGGACCAGAGCAACCCGCGTATCTCAACGCGGTTTTTGTGGGAGAAACCACTCTTGAACCCCACGCGTTACTCACCTGTGCGCAGTCGATCGAGACTGATTGGCACCGGACCCGCGAAGTGAGGTGGGGACCGCGGACCCTGGACATCGACATCATCACGATGGGCGCGTTCGAGGTGGCTTCAGATGTGCTCACACTTCCGCATCCCCGAGCGCATGAGCGTGCGTTTGTGTGCCGTCCGCTACTTGACGCAGATCCGTCGGCTCGTATTGGCGATCAGTCGGTAGCCGAAATCATGACAACGCTGTCGGTGGATGGTGTGTGGCTGACGGATTTCACCCTCGACGCCGGGTGGGGCGAACGATGAAGCCCACACGCGTACGAATGCTCCTCATGCTGGTGGCCGTAGCAGCTGCCCCCGGTTGGGCGCTTGCCCAGGTGCTCACCGCGTTGACTGGCCGCGCGCTTCCCGTGCCGTGGCTGGCATCTGTGACGTTGTTGTCATTGGCTGTCGCGCTGTTTATCTGGACCCTTCTGAGCCGCCCGCGGCTCCCGCGACGCACCAAATCTGGTGAACTCATCAGGCCCACCAATCCACTTCCGCCGCTAGTGGCTGCTCGAACCGCTGCGCTGGCGATGGCGGCGTCACGCGTGGGCTCGATCGTCGGCGGACTGTACCTCGGCATACTGATCGGCGAGATCCCCAACGCCTCGACAGCAGCCGGGAGATCTGCCCTGCTGCTCGCTGGCCTTGCGGCATTTGGGGCGTTGGCTATGGCCGTTGTTGGGGTGTGGCTCGAGGCGATGTGCCGGTTGCCCCAGGATCCTCGCGATGATGCTCGGGACACTAGGCTGCAGTCATGAGCGACGTCATCTACGAAGACCTGCCATTCGACGATTTACGTCACCGAGCATTCAAAGTGGCGGAGCATCACTTGGACATCGGCTTCTTTACCGATCTCTTTGCGCACATGCCCGGAATGCAGTCCATCGAAGGCGAAGGCGGCGACCTCGGGTCTATCGGCGGAACTTTCACGGAGACGGTGCGCGCTGTCCGCGAGATGTTCTCCGACAAGCTCGATCCAGACACTGAAGCCTTGCTGCGTGCGAGATTTGCGACGTACCTTCGTGAGCACGACGCCAAGTAGTTAGCGATCTATATCGCCGGCCGCTAGCGCGAACGAAGCGATTGCAATCGGTAAAGCAGAGACGTTTGTGCCAGGAAGTGCGGCGGCAAGCGCTTGTAGGTTTCCGAATCCGCCTGAGCGGATCTTCAAGCGCCACGGCGCTGGCTCGCCGCGTGAGACCAAGTGGTAGCCATTAATCCCAGTCGGGTTTTCCGTCCAGACGTAGGTTTCTCCCTCGGGCGCTCGAAGCACCTTAGGTAGGCGAACGTCAACGGGTCCAGCGGCCGAGCTGAGAAAGTCAATGCAGGTATCGATGATGTCCAAGGAGACGGGAATTTGTTGCACCATCACTTCGAAGCGAGCCAACGCATCGCCTTCAGTGTTTGTGATCACCCGCAAAGGCATACGGTCATATGCCAGATAGGGATCGTCTCTGCGTAGGTCTATGTCCAGGCCACTCGCGCGTGCAACTGGTCCTGATGCACCTACTGAGGAGGCTGACTCCGCAGAAAGAACCGCGACACCTCGCCAGGCGTCACCTCGGTCGCTCAGATTGTTTTTCAAGAGTTCGGCAGACTCTCGAGTGGCTGTGACAAGGAGCGATGTGGTCCGAAGCCAGTGATCGGTGACATCTGTCGCGAGACCGCCCACGCGACAGATCATTGGATGCACGCGATTACCGGTGTAGTTCTCGACGTGGTCAAGCCAACGTTCACGCAACACCAGCGCTGAGTCTGCGAGAAGCGGGACGCCTACAAAAATCAAGGTTGATTGGATCCGAGTGATTTCACAAAGCAGCGTGCGTAGGAGGGTCGCGCGTTCGGGGACGCTGATCCCCGCGAGTTGCTCAACAGCCAAAGCCACGCCTACTTCTGATCCGAAAGCACCATGCCAGTCGTGTCGATCGGCAAGCATGATGATTTGCCGGTAGTCGCGCGCCTCGAAGAGCTTCTCTGCACCGCGGTGCAGTAAGCCAGGCAGTCCCTCGGCAGCGGTGATGACTTCGCCGTCAAGAGTCAGCCTGAGACGAAGTCCGCCGTGGCTGGTCGGATGCAGATCGCCGAGATCCAAGGTGATGTCCGCGCTGTCGCTTCCGGGTCCGACTGCGACGGTCACTTGGTTACTCACGAGATCATCGTGACATGTCGAGCAGACGGTCCCGCGTGATGCTCCAGCCAAGTGAAATTTCCGAGGCCATTGGCCGCTCGTAAGGTGGCCACTCGTCCTTCGGTTCGTAGGCGTGCAAGGGGGTCTTCTGGGAGGCGTATGTGGGCTAGCGCCTCCCGCTGTGAGCGCACCCGACGCTGTGCCGGTGGGGATATGGCAGCCAATGCATCGACTGCGACGTGTGCAGTGATGTTGCAGTGCCCGTCAGGAACCGGTGGGACGCGTCGGCCAGTGGCATAGCCGGTGAGGCTTCCGCGCAATTCGCGCGTTTCACGTGTGTGCGTGTAGTCGACCATGATCGCTAGACCTTCCTGCACGAGATTTACACACAACTGCCAAGCGTCATTTCGAGTGATCCCCACCTCTGCCCGACTTCCGGTGCGAGCAATGGGCCACCACATGTCGAGCCACTCGGTGCCGCGCTCATCGAATCCGTAATCACGCGCGACAGCCGGATCGCTGAGCGCGGGGCCAAGCGATTCTCTCCCAGTTTCCGTATCTACAAGCACAAGTCGGCGTGCGCCTTCATCGTCAACTTCGACTACATCGCAGGGAATGTCATCAAGCCATTCATGTGCGATGAGTAGCCCGTGTATGCCCTGCGGAAAAGCGTCAGTGAGACAAGTGCGCGCATCCCCGACGAGAGTGGTGACGTCCAGTGTCTTTGTTGGTCGGATGTCTATGAGTGTGCACACCAGAAGTGCGGGGTCGCGACCTGACTCGTTCCACGCGGCGCGCATTGTGGAGAGAAGGCGGCCATCTCCTCCGCCGACATCGACGATCTGTAGAGATTCGGAAGTAGTGTGAGCATCCAGTAACGACAGAAATGCCGGACCGATTACATCCGGATAAGACGTACTGGTCCGGAAATGGTCCGCGGGCTTCTCTCGCGAATAGAACGCGAGATTCGCTCGTTCCCACGCGCTGCGCCACGTCTCCATATCGGTCACTGTAGAGGCGGCGTACAGTGCCTATCCATGAGCGAGTTCGCGGACGCGCCGCCGCGGCTGAATGTGGGTGTCATTGGCACCGGGCGAGCCGGATCGGTGCTGGGAGCCGCACTTCGTCGTGCTGGCCATCCGGTCGTTGCTGCGCATGGTGTCTCTGATCTCTCACGAGTTCGGGCTGAGGCGCTTTTGCCCGGTGTCGAACTCACGGACCCGCTCACCGTCATCGAGCGCGCTGACCTGGTGTTGCTCACTGTGCGAGACGATGCGCTCGAGGAAGTTGTGCGTGGTCTTGCAGGGCAAGGTGCGATACGTGCAGGTCAACTTTTCATGCATGCTTCGGGTCGCTACGGCGTGGACGTCCTTGATGCAATTACTCGATGCGGAGCGCTGCCGCTAGCCCTACACCCAGTGATGACGTTCACCGGGACTTCGATCGACCTCGCGCGCCTGGACGGGTGCCCCTTCGGAGTGACGTCACCAGAAGCACTGCGTCCCATCGCAGAAGCCCTTGTTGTAGAGATGGGCGGAGAGCCGGTATGGGTCCCCGAAGAATCACGCGCGCTCTATCACGCGGCCCTGGCGCATGGCTCCAATCACCTGATGGCGCTGGTAGCGCAGACGCTGGGGGTGCTCGCTGAGGCAAAGATCGAAGACCCAGCGCGATTGGTTGGCCCATTGCTGCATGCCTCGTTAGATAACACCCTGCGCATGGGGGATCAGAGCCTCACCGGACCAGTTGCCCGAGGAGATGCTCGGACCGTCCAAGCCCACCTTGATGTCCTCCGACAAATGTCCCCAGATGTGCTGACCACGTATATTGCTCTCGCACGCACCACTGCCGATCGCGCCCTCGCGGCAGGTGTGCTTCGCGCAGAGGGAGCCCAGGCACTTCTCGAAGTGTTGTCCGATGAGGAGGCGAGATGACTGCACTAGCGCCGGACCCCCGCGTGCTCGCAGACAATCTCGCCCAAGTGCCACGGGCAGTCGTGATGACTATGGGAGCCCTACACGAAGGTCATGCGCGGCTACTGGATGCGGCTCGAGAGAGCGTAGGTCCAAGCGGACAGGTTGTTGCAACAATTTTCGTGAATCCACTGCAGTTCGGTGTAGGCGAAGATTTCGATCGCTATCCACGGACCTTCGAAGCTGATTTCGCACTCTGCGAAGCGCGCGGCGTCGATATCGTGTTCGCGCCATCGGTGGAGCACATGTACGCCGATGATCACGTGACCATTGACCCTGGCCCGATCGCCAACATTCTTGAAGGTGCACAGAGGCCAGGTCACTTCACCGGAGTGCTCACGATTGTGGCCAAGCTCCTGCACCTCACCAGAGCGGACTTCGCCTTGTTTGGGGAGAAGGATTATCAACAACTGACGGCAATTCGCATGATGGTGCGTGCGTTGGATTTTCCTGTTGAAGTTGTCGGTGTACCGACAGTCCGTGAAGGCGACGGACTGGCGATGAGTAGCCGCAATCGCTACCTCAGTGATGAGGAGCGTGCTGCGGCGGTTGTAGTACCGCGCGCGTTGGGTGCGGGTGCCGCTGTGGCATTGACCGGCGCTGATGCTGACGAGGTCCTGCAGGTTACGCGTGATGTGTTGGCGCAGGAACCTCTTGCGTCACCTGATTACGTATCACTCACAGACGTAAATCTTGGGCCCGCTCCCATGTCAGGCTCGGCCCGGTTGTTAACTGCAGTCCGTTTCGGGAATACACGGTTGCTCGATAACGTGGGTTTCGTGCTCGGTGATAGTGCGTGATCGCAACTTCGCGCCTGGTTGCGTCCTCTCCGGGTTGGACGCAGCGCGCTGACGTGATTGTCATTGGCTCGGGTGTCGCTGGCTTGACCTCCGCCCTGCATGCACGCTCTCTTGGACTGAAGGTACTTCTCGTTACTAAGGCGCGAGTTGATGAAGGTTCGACGCGCTGGGCCCAGGGGGGCATTGCTGCGGCACTTTCCGAAGACGACTCGCCAGGAGATCACTTGCGTGACACTCTCGAAGCTGGTGCAGGGCTGTGCGATGTAGACGCGGTTGAAGTCCTCGTCACTGAAGGTCCGCAGGCTGTCCGCAGTTTGATCGCCCTTGGCGCGAAATTCGATCTCGATCCTTCGGGCGCTATCGCCTTGACTCGCGAGGGCGGTCATCTCCGCGACCGCATCGCGCATGCGGGTGGCGACGCGACTGGCGCTGAGATTTCTCGTGCACTTGTTGCAGCGGTGGCACGCGCTGGAATTGAAGTGGTCGAACAGGCACTCGTCCTTGACCTACTTCGGGATGAAACCGGGGCGGCGCAAGGAGTCACCCTGCACGTCATGGGTGCTGGTCAGCGCGACGGAGTGGGGGCGGTTCTGGCCCCGGTCGTCATTTTGGCCACAGGTGGATTTGGGCAGGTCTACTCGCAGACGACCAATCCGTACGTCTCGACTGGAGATGGCGTTGCACTTGCTCTGCGTGGCGGCGCTGATGTCGCCGATCTGGAATTTGTGCAATTTCATCCCACAGTTATGTGGCTTGGCCCGCAGGCCCGGGGACAGCAGCCGCTGATCTCGGAGGCTGTACGTGGCGAAGGCGCCGTACTCCGAGACAGCGATGGTGTGCGATTCATGGAGGGGCAGCATCCCCTTGCTGATTTGGCGCCGCGCGATGTCGTCGCCAAGGCGATCATGCGACGTATGCGCGAAACTGGCGCACCACATGTATGGCTTGACGGCCGCGCGCTGGGGGCGGCGCAGTGGGCAGCCCGATTCCCGACGATTTTTGCTTACTGCCAGGACCATGAAATTGATCCGGCAACTGACCTGATCCCCGTGGCACCGGCTGCCCACTACGTCTCTGGTGGCGTACGCACGGATCTGCGCGGACGTTCGAGTGTTCCTGGTCTGCTGGCCTGTGGCGAGGTTGCGTGCACCGGAGTTCATGGCGCCAACCGACTCGCATCTAATTCGTTGCTGGAGGGGCTGGTCTTCGCTGAACGCATCGGCGAACTACTTGCAGAGGGCATTCCCGAAGTTCGAGATCCTGTAATGACTGATGTGTCAGCAGTCGCGCTTATCGCCGATCGCCAGCGTCGTGATTTGCAGTGCACGATGACGGATGATGCGGGTGTTCTCCGAAGTGCTCACTCACTCGAAGATGCGCGGGTACGTTTGGCAAGCATGCGCGCAGATGGGTCTTCCTGTACCGAAGATTGGGAGACGACAAATCTGCACGCGCTCGCGAGTGTTCTAGTGGCTCAGGCGCTCGAACGGCAAGAGACCCGAGGATCACATTGGCGTGAGGACTACCCCGAGCGCGATGATGCGAGTTGGCGAATTCATCTCGTCTCACACATGGACCCGGACGGCCAGTTGCACACGCGTCGTGAAAGCGTAAGGACATGACCACGTCCGAGGTTCGTGACAGGCTGCTTGCAGCCGGACTTGACCCTGCCTATGTGACAGAGCTTGTCGCTCGCACGATCGCGGAGGATCTCGACGGGGGAGTAGACGCAACGTCAGTTGCGACGATCCCTGCAGAGCAGCGCAGCACCCTTGACCTAGTGAGTCGAGAGACTGGGACAGTCGCAGGCGTATGGGTGGGAGCTGCGGTCTTTGCTTACTTAGACTGCAGTCCCATTCGAGTGGTTCTAGAAGATGGGACCCGAGTCGTGCACGGCGACACAATCCTGAGTGTGTCTGGACCGACTCGCACGCTCCTTCTTGGCGAGCGCACTGCGTTGAACATCATGTGTCACCTTTCTGGTGTTGCGACTGTGACCTCCCAGTGGGTCGACGCAGTAGCCGGCACCGGAGCTCGAGTCCGAGACACACGCAAAACCACACCCGGCATGCGCGTGTTAGAAAAGTACGCGGTTCGATGTGGTGGCGGCGTTAACCACCGCATGTCTTTGTCGGACGCAGCCCTAGTCAAAGACAATCACGTGGTCGCCGCGGGCGGTGTTGCAGAGGCCTTCCGGCGGGTTCGCGAGGAGTTCCCAGCACTTGCGGTCGAGGTAGAAGTCGACTCACTGGCCGAGCTTGAGGAAGCGCTGGAGGCGGGCGCCGACTTGATTCTGCTCGACAACTTCACGACCGAGCAGATGAGGGAGGCAGTACGTCTGACTGCGGGCCGATCCGCGCTCGAGGCATCGGGCGGTCTGACAATTGATGTTGCCGCTGATGTGGCTGCAACGGGTGTCGACTACCTTGCGGTGGGTGCCTTGACGCACTCGGCTCCGGTGCTGGACATTGGTGCGGACCTTCGTCCCGAGGAGGACTGATGCTGTTCGCGATCGATATTGGCAATACCAACACCGTCCTGGGCCTCTTCGATGGTGAAGACCTGCTGTGTGACTGGCGCATTAAGACTGATGCACAGAGAACTGGCGATGAGATGGTGCTCATCATGCGTGGGCTCCTGGCTGATCAGCCGAAGGTCACGGGCATTGCACTGTGTTCGACCGTGCCCGCTGCATTACGAGAGATGCGCGTCATGCTCGATCGGTACTTCGACGATATTCCGCGAGTTATCGTCGAGCCCGGTACCAAGACGGGTGTACCGATTCTTACTGACAATCCCAAGGAGGTGGGTGCCGACCGCATCGTCAACACGATCGCAGCACAC
>Ga0164295_10003998_pt1 | contig 11748 bp, 9 predicted proteins | sample GEODES006metaG_FD_111798 | JGI IMG/M metagenome (GOLD analysis project Ga0164295, IMG submission 111798) | Oligotrophic lake water microbial communities from Sparkling Lake, Wisconsin, USA - GEODES006 metaG | ecosystem: Environmental > Aquatic > Freshwater > Lake | place: USA: Sparkling Lake...
CCTATTACTTAGTGGTCTCGTACTTGCGGCGGGTGTGCTCTATTGGTTCTGGAGCCACATTCAGCTGACACAGAAGAAAGTCCAGCTTCTGGAGAATGCGGTGTTTGAGCTTCGCGGAATGCTAACGGGATCACCGCATGGATCAATGCAAGGGCAAATGCAGGGATCACCGCAGGGATCACCGCAGGGACAAACGCAGGTCCCGGCACCCGTCTACAATGATCTCGACGACGAGGAGTGGGATTCTGCGCCCTCCGAACAGCCGGTCGCCAGCACTCCTCTTGAACACCTACACAATGATCTCCAGCCCGGTGGTCGCATTGAGGTGCCCGTAGAGGAGAAGGAGGTGGATAATACATTGCAGTTCCGTGAGCTGTTTCTGCAACACGAGGAGCGCAAGCCGGCGCCAAAGGAGACCGCGAGCTCATTGGATGCGATGCCTGTGCGCGAGCTCCGTCGACTCGCCGAGCAGCGCGGCATCACAGGTACGGCTGATATGAAGAAGAAGGAACTGGTGGCGGCTCTCCGCCAGCTGGCGACACCTAAGGAAGAGAAGACAGTGGAACTCGTGCTGGAGACGACCGAGGCCGAGGCCGAGGCCGAGACAGTTCCCACCCTAGAATAATCTACCGACCCAGAGTAAGGGAATGTTAGCCAAGTCAAGAACCGTGAATCCGCATTACGCAGGAGCGCCACCGTGGATGTCGGATGGACGGCTCTTCACGGATTACAGGGAGAACTGCAGCATGTTGGCCCCGCATTCGAAGAATAGTCCGGCATTCGGAGCCTCTTTCGAAGACAAACAGCGTATGCAGAAAGAAGGCCTGTTCTTGATTGGCACAGATCGCTCACTTACGGCGATGAAGGCGGGGACCATGGGTTGTGTCGATACAATGGTACCAGAACTGTCGAAGCGTGTTTGTGGCTGGGATGGATGCACAACACTACCTGGTCATCCTGCAGGCATTGGTCAGGGTCGGCTGTATCTGCCTGGACGCCCGGATCTGGTCGGTGGAGATCCTGACAGGCTCGCGGCGGAAACAGCATTTACACACGGGACCTTTTTTTCGAACCCCAATTTGTATATGGCATCGCCTGCAACATCATCGATACATGTACCCGCGAGACCTAATCGGTATTCTGCACCATATGGCAATAACTGAGCATACCGTGTTGTCTATAATTACCGTGATGTCTATAATTATAGACAGCACGGTAGAAAACCACCATATATGAATAGAGGACCCATGGCGACCGAAGATGAAAAGCGCCTTGGTGCGGCGGACACCACGCACGATACGTTTCCTGGTTGGCGCAACGAACAGAAGTCCGACGCCGATGTGGAAGCATTGAAAACCTACATGAAATCACTATTTAGCCGCCTCGGATATTCTGATCTCTGGCGGTCAGGTGTCGAGGAGCATATAATCGACGAGTTCGAATCCGACAGCAAGATCGGCAGTGTCAGTGCCACGATTACATACAATGAGATACTTAAGGATGGATCCGTCCCTGCATACATAAAAAACGCGAATTCCATCATCATCTCTTCGGAGGACTTTGATATCGATACGGCGTCGCCCGCCGACCGCCTGAAAATTGCGAATTTTATCTTGGCGTATCAATTCGGAACTGTAGGCGGATACACTCCCTACTATACGTTTGACGCAGGAGCGGCGACGATCGGTAAAATATTTCGGAACCATCCTGTTGCACGAGGCCTCATCACGCCGCAGAATATAGCCGATTCTGCCGTGACCAGTTTCGGCCAATTAGGAGAGAGGCCGAATCTATATGCCTTTCCCACGACGAACGGGGCAAAATTTGTTAGCCGGCGCAATTATTTCACACCCACATTCTCCGTGCAGTACTCGAATAGCGGATTTACAGAGAATACTCCGTATGGATTTACATACGATATTGTGTCAGGTAGTAATGTTGTTTCCTCTAAATTTGGTCCAGGGCAGCAGCAGGGCCCGTCGATTGATTATCTTCTGAATCTGTTGATGGCCGCGGCGGGAGGGAAGTCGCTCGATTCGCGTAGTGTCCCGCTTCCGTCAAATTGTCTGCGTCTCGGCGACAATATCGAAGCGAGTTCGATGTCGGGCTTGATAAAAAAGAATCAGAATCCGGCGATTTTTTTGGATGTGAAACGCGGTGGCGACGAAGATCAGGGCGATGCGGCTGACACGATGAATACCACGCTCAACTATGTAACGCAAGTCACAGGAGACAGATTACTTGCGACCTTTATGAAGCTGCTCAAACGCCGGTGCATTTACCAGTACCACCAGACTCTCACGATTACGAGGGGACAGGAGCCATTGCAGAATTTGTCACCCGAAGCGCAGCGTGCATGGAAGGCTGCATTTGATGCAGAACAAAGCAAGAGTTTCGTCGATAAAAATCGTGTCTTGTATCAAACACTTACATCATCGGAGGTGGTTTCGAATATTGGGTCATTTATTAAGGGGAAGCAACCGTTTGCTGATATTAAATTTTTGTCAGGCGTAACTGCGTTGATGAAACTCAAGGTGAAGGATTTGACTTCCATATGCACCAGTATTCTTGATATTCTAAAACCTTTGCAAGGTACTGAAATTACGGAGGGGTCGATTCGAAAATTATTCACGAAATTTGAGACTGTGGACGTAATCGGCTCTCTTGGTCGCGATGATCTCATAAATCTTATTACATACGTTCGTAGTCCATTTGATCTCTATCGTGAGTATGATGCATTGACGTATTCATTCAAGACATTTCGTGCGTTGAATAGTGCGATCATTGCGCTTCGTGCAAAGATAGCGGGGCGCCCTGACAGATATCCTGTAAATTATTACGAGCTGGCAAATGTTAAGGATGGGTACAACACGTCGCTTAGGACAATTATGAATACATTTTTGGAAAATTCCGTTTTAGCACCTTTTCGCAAACTATTTATTCTATCGACGGAGACAACACGTGATAGCATTCGGAATAAAATCGTGGGATGGGATTCGTTGGAGTCACAGAAAGGAGGAGGAAAAAGAGGTCGTGAGGAGGCCAACCAGGGGTCCAACCAGGGATCCAACCAGGGCTCCAATGCTTCTCAACCCATACCAGACCTATTCCGAGAGATTTGTGCAGTCGCAGCACTGTATGTCCGATCGAATTTTGCCCTATTCTTTCCTAACATAGAAAAACTCAGCGCGTTGAACATGTTGGCCTATGAACGCGGCATCGATCCTATTTCTGCAAAAGTAGCGGCGGCGGCGGCCCGATTAGTTACAGAAGATAGGGAAGGAGTACTAACAGCGGCCGATGAAGAAGTATCGCGGTGGCCATCTGCATTTTTCCAGGAAGATGGGTCACCCTATCCGCATCTGTTTCAGAAGCTGGAGGAGATTCGTATCATGTGGCCGGCTGATTCTTCCATGATAACGACGATCTTGGATCCGTACAATGAGCGAGGACTGAAAATGGGTCATCCTTTTAGTGCTACACAGACACCGGCTCTGCAGGAGAGATATAATCCTCTATTACTTAAATATCCAGAGGTCGCGGCAATTGTGACGTTGGCAGTAATGAACGATATTCTGGAGGGATCGGTTGGTCGTGCGACATCGATCTTTTCGCGGTTGATTGTGCAGGGTGGAGGTCTGCCGGCCTATTTGGCGAACTATGATATAACATCGGTGGCAGGTTGGGGAAAGCTGGGGACAACGATGCGGAATATTGTAATGTCGATTGGCCTGGGAGGGATAAAACGGGAGATTCTCAGTCTTGCAGGAGGCCGCCGTACACGATGCAAGAATCGCAGGTGCAAGAATCGCAAGACCAGACGATGAGGGTCACGGGCATATTTATATCTGACACGTTATGACATGACGGATATGAATGTTAGGAATTTGAGTTAATGACTCTAGGCTGCGCTTAGAGCCGAGGGAACCCAGCCTGAGCGGTAGCGATGGCTGGATTGACGAGGCTATTTAGAGCCGAGGGAACCGACCCTAGCTACGGGTCGCTAACCTCGCTTGTTTACAAGCGAGGGAACGACTCACGGGTGTAACCCGTGAGCGTAACCGATGACTCTAAGCTGCGCTTACAGCCGAGGGAACCCAGCCTGAGCGGTAGCGATGGCTGAATTGACGAGGCTATTTATAGCCGAGGAAAGCCCACCAGGTTGGCACCCAGACCGAAGCCCGCACCCTGGCGCGCCGTCAGGCCAATGCTGGGGGCAAGGAGGTCGAGGAGCGCGAACGTCACCGCCGCCACGATTGCAACCGCGAGGATCTCCTCCGTATTCAGCTTCTTCTGGGGAATGATGAAGGTCGCCAGGGCCACGGCGAGGCCCTCCAGGAAGTACTTGATCGCGCGTGTAACGAGCTCAGTAACCGTGAAACCGTCCATACTTATAATCTGGGCCCCGAAAATCTTTTGGGACGCACATGTTTACCGCCTAAAGCTGCCCCTCACCAACTTCAATACAATGAGCGACAAGCCCCAGGTGTTTCTAGAGGGCGACGATGAGATCCGGGGCCAGAAGTATGTTTGTCTGAGTTTCCTCACCCCCAACCGGGGAATCCTCCGCAACAAGGACCTTTTCTTCTTCAGCAAGTTCCTCGAGTTTTACAACATGGATTACAAGATCCGGGCAACCGAATCCTTTGTTATGGACCAATTCCGGGAAATTCAGGGCAGACTGTCGGATGTCGAGCTCGAGCTCCGGAATGTGGATACAGGTGACACAGCAGACGTGAAGAAAGTAGCTGTAAATATGTCTGAGAAGATCACGAAACTCCGGGGTGAAATGAGCAAGAAGACCGCGACTGATCTGGAGAGCCATGTAAAGGCAAACATGGCGGATTTTAAGGAAAGTTCCATCGTAGAGAGCTATGAGAAATATATGCTCGTGAATCGCCAGCGTTTGGAGGACGAGTTCCACAAGCAGAATAACTTTCAGACGACGATGCATGGTCTCAAGGTGCGCGGTGTCTACTCCAATCAGGAGCAGGCGAATGCCCGTGCCAAGGCGCTGAATAAGAAAGATCCTTACTTCAACGTGTATGTCGCGGATGTTGGTGAGTGGCTACCCTGGGATCCTGAGCCGGATGAGGTTAAGGATCAGGAGTACCAGAGCGATGATCTGAATAAGCTCATGCAGTCGTACAAGGAGAATGCTGCGAAGCGGGACGAGTTCTTCGAGGAGGAGAAGCGCCAGAAGATGGCGAAGGCTGCGGCGGATGTGGCGGCTGCGAAGGCTGCGAAGGCTGCAAATGCAGCAACTGCAAATGCAAATGCAACCTCTAAAGAGTCACAGCCTGCCAAGAAGGCCACGTTTGGCCTTCAGGAGGATGAGAGTCAGGCGGCCGATATGTTTTCCACGATGGGTGCACCTGATCTTGCGATTGGTCGTAAGAAAGAAATGCATGACCAGGCGGTCGAGGCCTCAACGATTACCTATGTTTAACGTCTATATCACGGATACGGATGGAATTCTATAAGGAGTACCGTGAAGTCTATAATTTTAGACTTCTAGCTATCGGCTATCTATAATTACATACCCCCTTCGGGTATAATTATAGACAGCACTGTACAATATTTTATCTTACGTCAATATAAAGATGTCGTCCTTCACGTCGCGTCGCAGAAAGGCGGTTACGTGCAAGTGTCCTCTTCCTCTTCCTTCTCCTTCTACCGATGCGATGATAATCGACATTGATATATCCGGTGGATCCGGCGGATCCGGTGGATACCGTGAGAAAAACGACATCGATATATCCGGTGAATTCATCGAATCCACTGGATCCGGTGGGTCCGGTGGGTCCGGTGGACCCGGTGGTTCCGGTGGTTCCACCGGATACCTTGAATTACCGTTCATTTTGGGACCATCAGAACAAGTTACAGTTGATTGGGGCGATGCGACTAAGAAAACATACACAACAACTCCATCGCACACCTATGCATCTCTTGGAACCTATACAATTACCGTTACAGGGAAGGCTACACGGTACGGTGTTGCAGGGGATATACAGCCTGCTCCCGGTGCACGGTCAATTACCGGCGTTCGTAAATGGGGCGCATTGGGCTTACGTAACCTACAGGGTGCATTTGTGGGCACATCGATAGTATCTGTCCCGACAACGTTGCCTCCGACTGTCACGGATACGTCAGTGATGTTCTTCCAGTCACTCTTCAACCAGGATATATCGTCATGGGATGTTGGTAATGTCACGAATATGGCGGGGATGTTCGCTAGTTCATTCTTCAACCAGGATATATCAACGTGGGATGTTCGCAATGTCACGAATATGGCGGGGATGTTCGCTCGTTCATCCTTCAACCAGGATATATCAATCTGGAATGTTGGCAATGTCACGGATATGTACGGGATGTTCGCCAATTCATCCTTCAACCAGGATATATCATTGTGGGATGTTCGCAATGTCACGGATATGTACGGGATGTTCGCCAATTCATCCTTCAACCAGGATATATCAACGTGGGATGTTGGCAATGTCACGAATATGTCAGATATGTTCGTTGGTTCACCCTTCAACCAGGATATATCAACGTGGGATGTTGGCAATGTCACGAATATGTCGTTGATGTTCTTCCAGTCATCCTTCAACCAGGATATATCAACGTGGGATGTTGGCAATGTCACGAATATGTCATTTATGTTCGCTGCTTCACTCTTCAACCAGGATATATCAACGTGGGATGTTGGCAATGTCACGAATATGTCAGATATGTTCGCTCGTTCATCCTTCAACCAGGATATGTCAATGTGGGATGTTCGCAACGTCACGAATATGGCGGGGATGTTCGTTGATTCACCCTTCAACCAGGATATATCATTGTGGGATGTTCGCAATGTCACGGATATGTCGCAGATGTTCGCCAATTCATCCTTCAACCAGGATATATCAACGTGGGATGTTGGCAATGTCACGAATATGTCGCAGATGTTCGCCAATTCATCCTTCAACCAGGATATGTCAATGTGGGATGTTGGCAATGTCACGGATATGGCGAGGATGTTCGTCAGTTCACCCTTCAACCAGGATATATCAACGTGGGATGTTGGCAATGTCACGAATATGTATGGGATGTTCGCCCGTACACCCTTCAACCAGGATATATCAATGTGGGATGTTCGCAATGTCACTACTGCAATCGGTATGTTCTATGCTACCCCCATGGCCGTTCCTCCATACAAAAACTATCCCAGTTTTAATTCCTTACGAGATAGCCCTTGCTATTGTTCTAGGACTGAAATATAGTTGAATCATAAATAGAACACCAAGACCAACTACTGAGGGATCATCGTTGTCTCCACAGGTCCGAGCATGCCTCCGTCACGGCAAACACGCCAATGCACGTGAGCCTCGAGACGACCCTTGAGAGGAACCGTATAAGGCTGTGGGGTCCTAACACGTAGAACGGCATGACCCCCTTCGTCGGCTGTCGTAACACCGGCATTTGCAAATGTGAGATAGGCGCGGCGCCAGTCCTTAATCTTGGCGAGCCCGCTGGGCCCGCTGGGCTCCGCAGCCCAGAACAACACCTTGGCACCGGGCTCCAGGCCGCTAACACTCACCTGCGCGTCCGCATGTTCCGGTGTCTTCTCCTCTAGCAGCGAGCACGGCACAAAGGAAAGATAGGTGTCGCGGCGGAACCCGACATAGAGCGCGGCAAGTGTAAGGAGGATCGCGGCCATCAGGGTGCGTCCTGTCCAGAACAGAGACAAGAGGCCTGCGACCAGGATCACCATGTAGAGCCATTTTTCATACATATCCTCTAACTTAGGACAGTCAAAAAGTTGAATAGCCTTTTTGACTACCCCCAAGTAAAAGCATGACTCACACCCAACCCCACAAAACGATCGTCCTTCTTTCAGGATGGGCCGGTTCTGGTAAAGACGCCGCCGCCAGTCTCCTTGTAGAGGAAATGAACTTTCAGCGCATTGCCTTCGCGGACATCCTCAAGGAGGATGTAAGTGCATCATACGGAATCCCCCTATCCTCCTTTCATGATCTACATGAAAAGGACAGAGTCGTGCCAGGTATGTCTGTTACTCCTCGGCAACTTCTCATCAACCATGCGCGAAGTGTGCGTTCGACCGACCCCGACGTATATAGTCGCAGCGTTGCCGATATCATTCAGACATCGCTGCAAAATCGGTTCGTCGTCTCCGATTGGCGCTTCAAGGCGGAATACGATGTGCTTCGTGCACACGAGGATCTCACCATTGTGCGCGGAAGGATCCATCGGCCAGAGATCGCCGTCAGTGATGATCCGACCGAACATGATCTCGACGATGCTCCCTTTGATTTCACCATCGTGAATGACGGATGCATTAGCGATCTGCGGGACTGGCTCAAAGCGGTGATTCGACCCTACTTGGTCGATGCATGAACGGCCTGAAGTTTCCAGATGAGAGCATCCGTCGGAATATCCTTGCGTCGGCAGCGGAACGCAGAGTCGAACAGAGGCAGTGTAAGTTGCTGTGCGGGGATCGAATTCGTCGCGTCGCGTGCAATGGCACAATAGAGATCAAACTGCGGATACCGCTCCGAACCGTCGGGCTTCCTCAGCACATTTCGCCCGTTTTTGTCCGTGAGCCACAGCCAGAGTAGATTCCACAGAGGACTCTTCGTTTCAGGCTGAACGTGTCCAGGCTCCTTTGTCAGAATACGCCGCGGCTGCACAGGCTCTACCGGTTCGGCGGGATCCCATAGAGTATCGAGAATAGCAACGGCCAACCGACACAGATCAAAGGACTTGTTGGGTAGGACTTTCGGCTGTCCGTGTTCAAAATAGGGGCCGCAATTGTACTGGCCGCCGGCCACTGCATCGGGGGCATACACATCCGGAATCCAGAGACGATTGTCTTTGTTTGCCGGTGGCCGAAACGTGGCGCGACCGAAATCGATGATCTTCATGATGCGACCATAGGTGGGCACACGATAGAACCGATCGCCGCCCGCTGCACCGGTCACGTGATAGTACAGATGCGTTTCGCCGGTGCCCGACCACATGATATTGTTGGTGTGCAAGTCATTGTGAATCGCATCGTAGTACTGTTGCATGGCAGTCAGGCCGGCTACCACCTGGAAGATCCATGCCGTCCAGCGCTGCTCCTTGGTTTCCTTCATGTCGGCCGTTGCGTCATCGGATATTTCGTCTTCCATAAGATCATCCAGCGTACCGTCGCAGCGTTCGAGGACTGTTAGTTGCACGGGATAGTTCTTTAGAATTGCGCGATACTCGATATCTTCCTCGCTGTCACTGGAATCTGTGGAGTGGGATACATGCCCCTGACCGTCAATGCGCGACAACTGGATCTGCGGCCGCTCTATGACTGCTTCACCCGACACCTCGATGTCGGCCTCTTCGAGCTCGACCTCCTCCGCCTCCGCCTCCGCCTCGACCTCGACCTCCGCCTCGGCTTCCAACGTAGTAACCGTCACCTCGTCGTTCTCTGCAAATAGCTTTTGCCGTACATTCTCCCATGGTCGTGTTAGTTCTGCAGTGACATCGGGGTCATACGGATCTATCGCAAATATCTTAAATGCGCCGGTCTTCAGGCCCTCGCGAAACCACGGTTCGCCTTCGATATCGGACATATCATCCGTGATGTTATAGCGGTATTCGGGTGCGCGGGCATTAAAGGTTCCGTAGAACCGGCAGAAATGCGGCGAGCGACCAGTCTCAACCAGGCGCGAAGCCAGACAGGCAAACACGGCATCCGTGTAAGCCTCGTTGTAAGGATCATTGATCTTGCGAAGGGTGTGCTGCCATGTGGCTCTGTGACTCGGAAGAGCCCCATCTATGGGTAGGCTACTGCTTCCTGACATGACGTCGATGGGGTCAATGAGATGCATCATTCGTATCCAGTGTTTGATGGTGGTGCGCTCCTTTGTGTGTAGGTCCTCGACGAGGGCACAGTCTCCGCTGATATCGACTACTAGCTGCTTTGCGGCAAGTGTCGGAGAGCCGACGCTTTTATCCATGAGCGACGGGAAGAGTTGTTCGAGGCTGGGGAAATAGGCCTGAATCCCTGATATCTCCGCAATGGTTGGCGGCGGTCGCTGTAAATAATACAGGCGGAGATCTGCCGGGAGGGGGCGCATTACTGGCTCTCCCTGGTATTCCTTTAGTATGAATTGAGCGCGCTCAGCCATCTGATAAAAATACGGGACCATGTAACAAGACAATGTCACAGGGAGGTCAGCGTCGTCTGAATCTGAAACTCCGTAAATTCGATATGTCCAAGATTAAGCACGACAAGGTGGTCGTGCTTATTGGGAAACGTGAGACGGGGAAATCATTCTTGGTGAAGGACTTGCTCTGGCATCACCAGAGTCTGCCCTGTGGAACTGTTATATCCGGTACGGAAGGGTCGAATCAGTTTTACAGCAAAATCGTGCCGCCCATGTTTATTCACGAGGAGTATTCGCCTCTCGTTGTTGGGAATGTGCTGAAGCGACAGAAGCTGATTGCAAAGAAGATCGCCAAGGACTTGTCGGAGAGGGGAACAACGGCGGTGGATCCGCGCAATTTCTTGATTCTGGATGACTGTCTGTTCGATACGACGTGGATTCGTGATCGGAATGTGCGCTATCTCTTTATGAATGGGCGGCACGTACACACCATGTTTATCATCACGATGCAGTACGCCATGGGAATTCCACCGGCGCTGCGCACCAATATTGACTACGTGTTTATTCTGCGCGAGAATATCATCAACAATCGCCGCAAACTCTATGACCAGTATGCGGGGATGTTTCCGGATTTTGATTCGTTTTGTCAGGTCATGAATCAATGTACGGAGAACTTCGAGTGCCTCGTGATTGATAACAACGCCAAGTCGAATAAGTTAGAGGATCAGGTGTTTTGGTACAAGGCGACACCGCATCAGGATTTCAGGCTGTGTAGTCCCGAATTTTGGGCGCATTCGGCTGCATACTCGCGCGATGGCGAAGAGGTCGACGACTTTGATCCGACTGCGGGAGGGAGGGGGCGACGGTTCCAGCTGAATGTGCAGCGCAATTAGCGCTGCACATGAAGCTGGCGCCCTGAAGGGCGTCCAGCTGAATGTTCAAAGAAATTGAACATACTGCTGGCGCCCTGAAGGGCGTCCAGCTGAATGTGCAGCGCAATTAGCGCTGCACATGAAGGGCGTCCAGCTGAATGTTCAGCGCAATTAGCGCTAGCACATGAAGCTGGCGCCCTGAAGGGCGTCCAGCTGAATGTTCAAAGAAATTGACTGCTGGCGCTAAGAAGTACCGTGTTGTCTATAGCTAGCACCTATCAGAATACACGTGATAGGTTCTACGTACTGAAAGCTGTCTTTAAACTTCTATTTATGAATCAACTATATTTCAGTCCTAGAACAATAGCAAGGGCCATCTCGTAAGGAGTTAAAACCGGGATAGTTTTCGTATGGAGGAATGGCCATGGGGGTACCATGGAACATACCGTATTCTTTACCATATCTTCTTAAATTATGTACACCGTGCTTTCTGAAAAAGAACACAATGTACCGTGAAGTCTATAATTACACCCTTCGGATTTCCGTACCTTTCAGATAGCACGGTACCTCCTTCGGGGTATAATTATAGACAACACGGTACCGTGAAGTCTATAATTACGTACACCCTCTCTTCGATCGGGCTCCGTAATTTATAGACTTCTAGCTATCGGCTGTCTATAATTACATACCTCCCTTCGGGAGTGTACGTAATTATAGACAACACGGTA
>Ga0164295_10003999_pt1 | contig 11748 bp, 9 predicted proteins | sample GEODES006metaG_FD_111798 | JGI IMG/M metagenome (GOLD analysis project Ga0164295, IMG submission 111798) | Oligotrophic lake water microbial communities from Sparkling Lake, Wisconsin, USA - GEODES006 metaG | ecosystem: Environmental > Aquatic > Freshwater > Lake | place: USA: Sparkling Lake...
CCTGAGCACCTGCGTGGGAGTCGGACCTCGGTCGTGGGAATACGAGACCGTCGCGTGCGGGTGAAAACCGAGCACGTCCCGACCGAGACGAGACCGAGTCCTGGACGAGTAGCAGAGCGCGCGAGGCTCCCGTCGCCGCCACGGTCCTCCCGCCGCATCTCCTCGCCGAGGCCGTGATGGACCTCATGTACGTCCATCGCCAGGCCTCGAGCCGCGTTTGGATCGGCCCCGATAAGGTCGAGACCATCTCGAACCGCGGCCACGCGAGCTACGGGTGCACTCCCGAGCTCGACCCCGCGAACCCCAAGTCGTACATGAGCAGCGTCGATGAGTTTGTGAAAAGCAAAATGCACAACATGGCTGTCTGGCTATGGGTTCAGTCCGAGCCGAGCATTTTGATGAACGAGCCATTTTGATGGACTACGTCGCGGCGAGCGTTCTGAGCTCGAGCTCACGACGCTGTACGCGATGCTGCACTCCAAGACGCACCGCAACTGGAGCGCGCTCGTCGCTGCTCTGGACATGGGAAGCAGATCCGATGAGGTGGCAGGCGAGCAGTGGGTCATCCTGGTGCCTGACAGGTGGAACAAGCAGGTGCAGATGGCGTGGCGCTATTATCCGTGTGAGCTGGCATTGCCGGGGCGTGCGCAGCAGCCGCCGCGCGCACCGAGAGTGTCTGCATGCGAAACGCGCATGCGAGTTATAATTTGTTATCTAGGACTAGGTCGCTCGCTCGCTCCTGTAGGTCATGCCATACAACAGTATTGTGCGCTCTTTGCATGGTATGTTTTGAGTGAGCATGCGCTCACTTTTCGAAAACCAAGAAAATATTTCCACCAAATACGGGTACACAGTGGTGTCGACTCTCCCACAGGCTGAGATATCTCGACTTTTATTGTGACAAACGTGTCAGAGTCCCAGTGTCTGGAAGTCTCACGCTTCTTAATCACTAACAGGGTCGTTCGTGAGGACGTATGCTCTGTGCGAGTGTGCAGGAGGCCGGACCTGCCTTTCGCGACGTTCGCGCGGCCTCCTGAGCGCTTCGTGAATGTCCTCACCTTCTCCGCTCGTGAGCGTGATCGTCGCGTCTCCCACCTCCGTCGCGGTGAGCGTAGATTTCGCTGTCCGAGCGGCCTTGCCACCCACCTCGTATGGCGACCAGGCAGCGAGCATTGACACAATCGTTGAGATCTGTGGATGCACTCGCGAGCAGGCCAAGCATGCGCTGGACGCGGCCGGACCAGACGGAGTCGAGGTGGCGGTGGATCTCATCCTGTCTTCAATGTCGGCACCCTGGGCATCAGCAGCCGACTCGCGCCCTGCAGCGCGTGAGACAGCAGTTCCACTCAAGCTCGTGTGCCTCGTGCGGCGTGACCTGGGCATGGGCGTGGTGCGTGCAGTGCGCTCGCACACACGCACAACGCTGCAAGCGCACATCACTGCAAATGCACAACTGCGCATGCGTGGCGTTTACTATTGCTTTGATCGGTGCGATTCGCTTTCTGCCACATGTGCCAGGGCAAAGTTGCCGCTCAGGTAGCGCATGGCGCTCTTGGTGCTTATCGAGCCACGCTCAGCAAGGGCGCCGAGGGCCAGGGGCTGTTGCATCAGTGGGAAATGATGGGCGAGGCCGTCATCTGTCTCGGCGTGGCGGACGAGGCCGAACTGAGAGCCAAGCTTGAGGAGGCTGCTCGAGCTGGCCTCACGACGCACCTCATCGCCGATGCGGGACGCACAGAGGTGGCTGCGGGTTCGGTGACCGTGGGAACGGTTGGCCCCGATCTCGTGACGCGGATCGATCCGATCACGGGGCGCTTGCAGTTGCTGTGAACAGAACAATAAAAGCTTGACCATGGTGCATGGTCCATGTGCTGTTTCTCGCCTCGCTGTCTGCTGTGTCAAGGCCGCTCACGAGTTCACACCTCTGTGCCACCGCGCGCCCAGATCTCGATAAAATGGACTCGTGGTTAGGCCGCAGCTCATAGAAGATGTGTTCGTATGTTGCACCCGCTTCCTAAGCATCTAGCATGTATAATCATTGCATATCGTCCCAACATTGGCCATAACTACTACTCTCAAAGCGCCTAAATGCTGGTCCTGATCGCGCACCAACAGACAAGCTCGCCACCAAAAGATGCTGCGTGGTTGCGCCTTCGCGATTGAATGGGGCGCAGAGGAGGGGTTTCTGCAACGTTCACCAGCGTTCACAGCAAGGATTCTGCCGCGCGCCGTCGCACCCAACCTCCATGCCGATCGGTGCGTTACCTGCGTGCGGCGGCGATCGCGCCTTGCCGGTCCGGGTGGCCTTAAGGATGCTGCAGGGTCGCGAGTTCGAGCCGGAAGTTCGGCCCAACTCGTGGCGCTGGACACATCCTCGCTAATTTAGTGTCCAACTGCGGCGTATGCCCTCACAGGTCCCTTTGCTTCGTCCGTGGGCGTCGGCCGCGCCGAGCCCGAGTGGGCGGAGAAGAACTTGGTCAAGGGCTGCGTCGGCAAGGATCAGTTTGCCAAGGTTGCCGAGAGCCTCTTTGGTGACAAGGCTGAGGGGCCGCTGCCCCTTTCCAAGGTGTGCACATACTGCGAGTGATGGAGCATGCCGATCCGGCCGCACTCCGAACCCATCGATCACCGACTATGCACGGGCGCGCGCGTCTCTTTCGCAGGACGTGATGTCTGGCGACACATCGACGGCGCCTAAGAAGGTCGACCTACTGATCGTCGGCGCGGGCCTCTCGGGCGCGGTGCTCGCGGAGCGTTGCTCCAAGGAGCTTGGCATGACCTCGTTGATTATCGACAGCCGTGACCACATCGGCGGCAACTGCTACGACTACATCGAGTCGCATGGGCTGCGCGCGTCAAAGTACGGCGCGCACCTCTTCCACACCAATTTCGAGCGCGTGTGGGAGTACGTGACCCAATTCTCGGAGTGGGAGCCCTTTGACCATCGGGTCAAGGGCCTCGTGCCGGACAAGGATGGGGTGAAGCAACTCGTGCCCATCCCGCCGACGATGGAGACGGTCAACACCCTCTTTCGCACCAGCATCCAAACGGAGGAGCAGATGGCCGAGTGGTATGCCCAGAACCGAGTGATGCCGGCTGGCTACACGAAGGCGCCGGAATTGCCGGGCGTGTCGGAGCTCGCCAACAGCGAGGAGGCGGCGCTGTCGCGCGTCGGGCCGGAACTGTACGACAAGATCTTCAAGCACTACACCAAGAAGCAGTGGGACAAGTACCCGTCTGAGCTCGACGCGTCAGTGATGCTGCGCCTGCCGTGCCGGACCACCACGGACGACCGTTACTTCGGCGATAAGTGGCAGGCGTTGCCCAAGCGCGGCTACACGCGCATCTTTGAGAACATGCTGCTGCACGATCCGAACATCACCATCCGGCTCAACTGCGACTTCTTCCAGCTGCGCGACGCCGGCAAGCTCCCTGAGCACGGCTTGATCATCTACACGGGGCCGATTGACTCGTACTTTGCGCAGCAGGGCATGCCCAAGCTCGAGTACCGTTCCATCATCTTCAAGGAGGAGTGGGTGGAGGAGCCCCAGGATGGCTTCTTCCAAGAGGCGATGGTCGTCAACTACCCGTCGCCCGACGTCGAGTTCACGCGCATCGTCGAGTACAAGCACGTCATCAACCAGCCTACGCCCGTCAAGAACGGCCAGATCAAGGGCACCTTGCTCGCTAAGGAGTTCTCTTCGGCCACGGGCGACCCATACTACCCCGTACCCAACCCCAAGAACAATGAGCTGTACGAAAAGTACCGCAAGCTCGCCGAGGCGGAGCCGGGGGTCGCGTTCGTCGGCCGGCTCGCCTCGTACAAGTACTTCAACATGGACCAGGCCATCCTGAACGCGCTCGAGATGTTTGATAACCTGAAGGAGACCGGTAAGCTCGAACCCAAGCGCAAGCCTGAAGAGTTTGGGCCAGGGGATGGCCCCAAGTGAGCCAGCACCGTCTAGTATTGGATGGTCCGGCCGTGGCGTGGCCACGCGTCTGCGCGGCGGTGAAGAGTGTATTGTGTGCATACGGACGCGCGCGGGTGATTAGCGGGAGGCACTGATCGGATCTCACGCGCGTGACTGTCGAGGGTCACACCTCACGACACGTCGCGCGGCGCGGCCGCGAAGGATCGGATCAGCCGATGGACCGGTGGCGTGGAGGTTGCTCTCGCACAAGCCTGGTGATGCCGTGGCTCTGGTCGGCCGGCGGCGGCCGCGCTTACCGCGCGGTGTGGCTGTGGCGGTCGGAGCTCGGCGCGCGCGTGCGCTGCGCCCGCGCGACCGGTCGCGCCTCGCGGTGCGTCTGCGCGCCCAGCCCCAGGGGTGCCGTGCCCGACGGGCTGGTGGCTTCCTACGATGCGGAGGCGCGCGCATACAATCCCGATCATGATGTCTATATCTTGGCGTATTAACAAAATTATCATCTGATATCTCTCTATCGCGTCACATAATAATTAATAAAATCGCGATTCGACGATTGCACATTGTCCCGGATGCCGGTCAGTGTCATGACAGCTACGAAGTGTCATGACGGGTAGCTGCGATGTTGGATGTCAAGTTGTAGCCGCCACTCCCGCGTATACCGGCTACGATTGACAGAGCCCCTGGTGATGTTCGGATGCCGCCCTGCCAGCGCGCGTCGCCATGGGTGTGAGACCCCGCGCCTGCGCTCAGCCAGCCACGTACCGCTTGCCATATTTGGCATACTGGCCACCGGCGTAGTTGTACTGTGACGAGGCGGGGAGCTTGTTGTTGTAGGGCTGCTGACTGCTCGCGGCCGCCCCGCCCATGAACTGGTGGGCCGGTTCGAGGCCCTGCAGGCCCGAGCCGCCTCCACCGTCCCCGGGGGTGCGCGGGGGTCCGAACTCGTACTCATGGTTGGGCGTGCGTGGCGGGATTGAGGGCGGAAGCGCCGAGGGCGGCAGCGCGTACGCGGCGGCGAGGCCGGCGATCGAGTGCGCCTGCCCCATGATGCCCATGCCCTGCGACGTCGACGAGCCGCTCACTGCCTGGCCTGCCAGCCCGTGGGACGAGGACGAGGACGAGGACGAGCCCTTGACTATCGAGACCTTCTTCGTCTTGCTCGCGGGCTTGGAGAAGTAGGGGTTGGACGGGTCGTACGCAGAGGCCTTCTTCTTGCCGCCGCCGCCTCCACCGCGCGAGGCGGGCACGGGCGCGTGCGCGAGGGAACCGCCTCCGACGCCATGGGAACGCTCGGGCAGCTCCGCTGCGAATACCTGCCCTTCGCGCAGTTGCGGCAGGTTGGAGCCTCCGCCCTCGCGGTTTGCGGCGGGCGCCATGGCCGTGCCGAGGGCCGGCATGGAAGGGACCTCGTCGCCCGCCATGCGCCCCTTGCCCTTGCCCACGCCGGCCAAGGACGATCCCTGACCGCCCATACCGCCGTGCGAAACGCTGCTGTGCCCCAGGTTGCTGTGGCCAAGGGTTCCGAGGCCGCTCAGGCCGCCGTGACTACTCGCATCGGCATTCCAATTGCGGCCCAAAGCGCCGCGCGTGTTGCCCATTTGCGGCATCATCGACTGCGACGACGGCACCGTATCGTCCACCGCCGACGCGAGCTGCGGAAACGCGACGAGCCGTTGCGCGCGCGGCGTCGACGGCCGTTGCAGGTTGGGAAGCAAAGGCGTTTCATCGCCTGCATAGTCGGCCGAGCCGCCGCCGCCCGCGCCGCACTCGGAGCCGCGCGTCGCTGGGCGGCGCTCCGCGGCCACCTCGTCGCGCGCCGATGGGCCACCCATAGGGGCGAGGTGCCCCATGCCGGCACCGTCGTCGTCGCGCTGGGACATGAAGTGGCCCATCCCCATATCATTTGCGGCGGCGTGGTACGAGGAGCTCGTGGAGGAGCTCTCGGGAGGTGCGAGGGAGATCGTACGAGGCTCGACGTTCTCGCGGAGCCCTTGCTGCTGGTGGATGGGCGGGCCGAGCCCGCCACCGCCGCCGCCGCCCTTGCTCGGCTTCAGGGCCCCAAGTCCAGTCTCTGCTCGTCCAGCGTCCGCGGGCGGCTGCGACTGCGGCCTGCTGTCGCCGTTCTCGACGTTGGCGCCGGCGCCGCCACGCGTGGACTTGGCCTTGCGAAACTTCTTCTGGCGCATCTTGAAGTCCGCCGCGTCCCGCTCGAGCATCTGCTTGAGCTCCTCATCGAACCATTCGACGAAACCGTCGTCTGTGAAGTACCGGTGGTTCATGAGCTCCTCGCACGTGCACCGTCCCTCAGGCTCGTAGCGCAGGCACGACTTCATCATCGCGAGCTGCTCCTGAGGGTACTGGGGGAAGCGCTCCTCGAGCGTCTCGGTCTGCGGGATGTTGTCCGGGATCTTGATCCCGATGAAGAGAGGGTTGGCTCGGAAGACGTCCATGAGCTTGTCGGGCAGCTGGCCGAAGCACCGCATGATGTGAAAGAGCTGATCGATGTCGCTTTCGCCCGGGAAGAGAGGGGCGCCCGAGGCCATCTCGGGCAGCATGCACCCGATCGCCCAGATGTCCACCGGCTTGCCGTACTGCGTGTCGCCCGTGAGCAGCTCGGGTCCGCGGTACCAGCGCGTTGCCACATAGTCCGTGTAGCGCGCGCCCGGGCCGGCGAGCGTGCGAGCGAAGCCAAAGTCGCACAGCTTGAGGATGCCGTTTCGCGAGATGAGGAGGTTCTCGGGCTTGATGTCGCGGTGGATGATGTTGTGCGCGTGGCAGTAGTCGATCGAGCGCAGCAGCTGCCACAGGCACTTCTTCGTCTCGATCGGGTCCATGCCGTCCGGGTTACGCTCGAGGTCCTCGAGTATGGTGCGCTCGACATACTCGAAGACCAGGTGCAGCTTGGACTTCTTGCGGAAGACCTCGATGAGGTTGACGATGTTGTCATGCTTAAGTTGCTGCGAGCAGGATGCGAGCAAGGCGCCAGCGCGCAGAGGAGGATCAGGACGAGTGTGGCGGCAGGACAGAGCGTGGTGAAAGCAGCGCAACGGCGACGGCCGCGGATGGACATGCGTCTGCACGGCAGCGGGCCGCGCGGGTGTGCTGCTGCTGCGCGCGCCGCGCGCGCCGCGCGCGTAGCCCAGGCCGCAGAGAGGGCTCGTCCCGCGCGCTGGGGCACAGGCAGTCCTGCCAGGATGGCCGCGCACCTTTAGGATCCGCACCTCCCGCAGCGCCGTCTTGCGGACCTGTTCGTCCTCATCCGACTCCTTGAACTTTTTGATGGCGACGATCTGCCCAGTCTCCTTGTGCCGGGCCTTGAGCACGACGCCGTACGTCCTGGCAGCGGCAAGGCAGGGGCGCGCAGCACAGCAGGTCCAATGAGCTCTTCAAGCCGCCGCAAGAGACGCGACCAGCAGCAGCTCCCCAGTCCGGGCAGTGGCGCACCCTTCGCCGATGGTGCCAAGCGTCTCGTAATTCTCCATGCTCGTCCGTGCCCGCTCTGAGGACGGTGGCAGGCAAGGAGAGTAGACGGAGCTCTTGAGCTTCTTGAACGCCTTCGCTGTGCTTTTTTCTGATGATCGCGCCGCCGCGGGCGCTCACTCAAAAAGCACGTGGACTCACACCCACCTCGGTGTGCAATTTTTCAGCGAGGGTGTGCGAGGCCGCGCCCTGCATGTAAACTTCCAAATGAAACCTTCCAAATGGAGCACTTTGCTCTTCACGCGGCCGTCCAATGGCCGAGCAGGACGCCGCGGCCGTGCTCAACTACCTGCAGTCGTCCCGGGGTCATGCCCTTAAGGTGGGCTTCGTCGAGAAGCAGCCCGTGGACAGCCCCCATCTATTCTGGCGCTGGAGCAAAAGATATCTCGAGGTGTACCCTCACCTTTTGGCCTGGTACGACGTATCGAACACCGCGAGCGGATACCTGATGCTTGCGACTTGCACGGTCGCGGTCGAAGTGCCTCACAAGATCCCCGTCATCGACGTCATCTCCGAATCGGGCCGTCGGCTTCGTTTTCGCACCTTTGACGAGCGCGAGCTCCAACGGTGGTACGCTGCCATCTCCCAGTGCATCAACGACCGGCGGCGCGAGCTCACGCAGCCCGCGGGCGGCGGCAGCGGCGGCAACGGTGGCGGCGGCGGCAGCGGCTGTAGCAGCCGTGCGACGACAAGCCGTGCTCCCTCTCCGGCCTCGTCTGAAGACGCCGACGACGACCGCGCAAAGAGCCGGCGGCTCGAGCACCTCTCAGACTACCGGATGCGCTCCCTCGAGGAAGTTGGGATGTCCCATTCGCTCCAATCCGCGGGCTCCTTCCGCGCGCCGCCGCCGCTCTCGCCACGAGGCTCGCTCGGCGCCATGTCCGACGGCGATGATTCCGGTGCCGATGACGCCGTGCAGGCGTGGGTGGCGCAGGCGCAGCGGCGCCGTATGGGGAGCGCCCACCACAGCGCCAATCGCTCGTCCACCGTCGAGGAGGCAGCCAACGCCCACCACAGCGCCAACCGCTCGTCCACCGTCGAGGAGGCAGCCAACGCCCACCACAGCGCCAACCGCTCGTCCGTCGTTGAGAAGGGAGTCAACGCCAACACCCCCGCCAAGAAGCCGCCGAAGCGCGTCTCATTCTCGAGCGTTTCTTGGCCCGCGCTTGACCCGACAAGCCGCGGCGGCGGGCATGTCGGCGGGCTGCAAGACACGAAGGGAGAGGGGCGCGAGCCGAGGGAGCAGCTGGGGGAAACAGCAGAAGCAGCACACGTGGACGCGGTGCGGCACCAGGGCCTTATGCGACGCTCGAGCGGCGAGTGGTCGGAGACGGTGTGTGTCATCTGATTGTTTTCTGCCCGACATACGCCCCGAGCGGGTAGTATGTTCGTGTTTGGCTTTGGGGTACATGTTGCCGTTGTTACAGCCTCTTGGTGTCACTGTGGCGCGCCGGCGCCGCCGTGCCGCGTGGACCGTGGTGGTCGCCGCTAATGGGCGCGCGGGGGGCGGTAGGAGAGATGCCCGAGCGCGGGTCGGGAACACTGTTCGCAAGGTACCGCGGGAGCGCAGCACGGACCACGGTACCGCGGAGTCGGCCGCGGGGAGCGGTCGGCTCCGGGCCTGCGGCTGTTGAGTCGGCCGCGGCTTCGGTCGTCGCGCTGGCGCTGCTGACGTGCGGGTTCGGGCTTGGGTTCGGGGTTGTGTGTCTTGTGGTGTGTTGGCCTGGGTTTGGATGGTTGTGAGGTTCGTCTGTGTGATCCGTGTGCCCTTGTGCGCCCGCGTGTCCCGTGTGTGTCCCGTGTGTGTCCCGGCTCCCCCCGTGTCTTTTTACCGGTACCGGTACCGGTACCGTGTGTGTCCCGGCTCACCCCGGTGTCTTTTTACCGGTAAAAAGACACCGGGGGGAGCAAGACCGGTAAAAAGACACCGGGGGGAGCCGGTACTGTGTATCCGGATACCCGCGGTACGGGTATAGTGCGAGCGCAGTCGGCGAGCGTCTCGACGCGGCTGCAGACGCTGTGCCGATTCCTGACTCCGACGAAGTGAAGGAATCCTGTACGGTCCCATCTCCAGGAAATGGACATCGACGATGGCCTGATCGAACCGGGGGACCTCCTCGACTTCCTCGGTGATGACTCGGGATCCCAGGCCAGCGGAGGATTCATCTGGACGCCGTGTGGCTACGTGCTAATGTCCGAGGAGGGCCAGCGGTGGATGATGCGGGAAGATAAGCTGGCGATCCAGCTAAACGTGCGCATGCAACGCATCCCCCCTTCGACCTCCGATGCGGCCGGATCCACCTTCCGATGGCATAAGAATTGCGTGCTGCCGGGCATGCGCATCTCCGTCGAGAGCTACGCGGGCACGTCTTTGGAGGGCGCGGCGGTGATGATCAGCGCAGTGGTGGTGGACGCTTTGAGCAACTCGGCGCGCAGCGTGGGCCTCACCGGCACGTACCTCCGGCCACTCGTCAACCGCGAATGCACCTTCGCCTCGCTCTCGTTCCGCACGACATCTTGGAACCTGCCAGGCCGGCCTCGGCTGCACATCATGGCGTCACTCCTGCTGCGGAGCCACGAGGCTGAGAGGCCGAACAGCGGGCTCTCGTCGGTGGCGCCCGCGGCCGAGAGCGCGCGGGAGACCTTTGAAATCGCGTGCTCCACCCTCTCGCCCGCCCTCACCGTCGACGCACGCAAGCGGCACAGCTCCAAAGCGACCCAACCTACGATCGATGCGGGCGCTGGCTCGAGCGGCGTTGCAGCTTTGTCAGAGGGGAGCGTCGTGACGGCCGAAGTGCAGGCATCGTCAGCGTCGCCGATGACGACGGCGGTCCTCCCGTTCGCGCCGCATCTGCTCGAGGCGACCCTACACAAGGTGGGAAAGGACTCTGCCGTTCCAATCGAGAATTCGCTCGATGGGCTACGCAATTATCTGAGTGCACTCAACATCCGGAACAAGTGCAAGCACCCGCTCTTCCTCGCGCTGCGCTTCGACTCGTGCATCGGGCTGCTATACGACTCGACGAGCGTGCGCAACCCCGCCGGGGATGACGACGCATTCTACATGATGATGGGCGCCATTGGGGGCGACGGCGGTAGGGGGGCGACGAGCTGCGGCCACAGCCAGACGGGATTCGCGCCCTTCGTGCTCGCGGTCAAGGATCATCATCACGGGGATGGCGTCGCGTGCAAGCGCACCGACTGCCCCATCCGGCTGTCTGCGGGTATCACGCTGCCCCACCACTCCGGCCTGCCGGCCAGCTACTTGATGCTCTGTGACCAGCAGGTGTCGGCGCTGCGCAAGACCTACTGCCGCCTGTACTGCAAGCACGTCCCATCGCCGTACCACACACGTGTGCCCGTGCCCTCGCTCGCCGGGGTGGGCACCTGCGTGCCCTCGCCGGGAAAGCTGCCCGTCCCGCCGATCTGCCACACGTGCCACTCACCGCATCTCGGTGAACCTCCATCAAGCGAGGATCAGGATTTGCAAGCCGCCCAGCGGTATGCGAAAGACATGCTCGCCACCGCGCGCCAGATGGGCGCCAACATCGCTGCAAGCGATGCGTCGGCCGCCGATGGCGCCGAGGGCGAGCACTCGTGCCCGGAGCGCGAGTGGCAGATGTCGCTGCGCATCCTTGTCGAGGCCCTCTCGATGCACTGCCGCACGAAGTCTCCCGACGAGATCGTCGCCTTCATGCATGATGAGCTCGTGAGCTCGGGCAAACGGCTCTCCAACGGCTGCTCCGACGTAGGCAGCCCCAGCGGCAAGAGCGGCGCGGCCGGCCCCAAGACCCCCTTGAGGCATCCTAGTGGCGCCGAGGGCTTCGACGGCACCACCTCCGCCAACGTCGTTGATGGCGTGCCCATGGCCTGGATCCCTAAGTTGGCAGACGATCACGGACAGCTGAGTGAGAGGGAACGCATCAATACCCCAAGCGCAGAGCGCGCGCTCACGCACGAGAACGCTCTGATGCACTACGATCACGCGCACGCGCACACGTCCACTTGCTGCGACGACCCGCTGCATGGCCATCAGGAGATGGATGTGATGAGCCCCGCGGACGAAGTTTCGTTCTGGGACAGCTTGGTGCACAATCACATGCACTCCAAGAGCGAGCTCGAGGATGGTTGGGGCGAGCCTTAAGGGGGCGGTTGGGGTGAGGGCGCTTAGAGCACGCAGCAGCTCTCGTCTCCGTCTTGCTCTTGACGAATCGGCCTGCCTAATCTGAGTCGTCCCGGCGAGGCGAGAGAGGGAGAGAGGGGATCGGATCGACGTTGGCGTAGATGCACTCGCTACCACGAGAGGATGGCGAGCCGATTGAGCAGGATCATGATGCGA
>Ga0164295_10004000_pt1 | contig 11746 bp, 9 predicted proteins | sample GEODES006metaG_FD_111798 | JGI IMG/M metagenome (GOLD analysis project Ga0164295, IMG submission 111798) | Oligotrophic lake water microbial communities from Sparkling Lake, Wisconsin, USA - GEODES006 metaG | ecosystem: Environmental > Aquatic > Freshwater > Lake | place: USA: Sparkling Lake...
CAACATGGCTACTACCTGTTCTGTGAATACAAATGGCAACTTTCGATTTCCTCCCCAACTTGAAGTCGCATTTTGCGACTTCAAATCAAGCCATTCATCACTTGATAACTGAAACATAAAGTCGGTAGGAAAACGAGTATGATTTCTTTTTACCCGTTCATTTAACCTTTTTACCTCTACCCCGTACATCTCTGCAAGATCTTTATCAAGCATTATTTTAATACCTCGAATTAGTAATACCCGGTCTACAATTAGCTGTTCATTTATTTCCATTTAAGATTTTTTTATTGAATGATAGTGGCAAATTTTCGCCACCTTTTTTAATAAAGGGTCTCTTAGAAAGATATTGAATTTATCAGCTTATTTTATTTCTAATTCTTACTATTTATTTTATATATTTTTTTCTACAAAAGGCAATGCCCTTGGTTTAAACTTAGCCACTTCGTCAGCAATGTGTTTGATATGGTCAGGAGTGGTACCGCAGCAGCCACCTACAATATTGAGCCAACCATTGGCAGCCCATTCTTCGATAATATGAGCGGTTTCATGGGGCTGTTCATCATATTCTCCAAATGCATTGGGTAATCCTGCATTGGGATAAGCTGAAGTGAAGCAACTACAAATTTGTGCCAGTTCCTCTATATGAGGCCTCATTTCTGCAGCTCCTAACGCACAGTTTAGTCCAACGCTCAAAGGATTGGCATGCATAACGGATACATAAAATGCCTCCAATGTTTGTCCGCTGAGGGTACGTCCACTTGCATCGGTAATAGTGCCACTAATCATGATAGGTAATTCTGGTTTTCCAGTGTCCCTGAAAAATTTTTTTGCTGCGTAGATGGCAGCTTTTGCATTGAGCGTATCAAAGATGGTTTCTATTAATAGAATATCTACACCGCCTTCTATCAAACCTTTTATTTGCTCTGTGTAGGCTGCGGCTACTTCGTCAAAGGTGACAGCGCGAAAGCCCGGATTGTTAACATCAGGAGACAAACTCAATGTTTTATTAAGTGGCCCAATAGCACCCGCTACAAATCTTTGTTTGGAAGGATTTTTTGCAGTGTATTCATCTGCAGCCAATCTTGCACATCTTGCAGACTCCACATTCAATTCGTAAGCCAGCGTTTGCATGTCATAATCCGCTTGCGCTATCACAGTACTACTGAAAGTATTGGTTTCAATGATATCAGCACCAGCCTCTAAGTATAATTTATGAATGCCTATGATAATATCAGGTTGGGTAATACTCAACAAGTCGTTGTTGCCTTTCACATCGGTATGCCAATCTTTAAAACGTTCACCTCGGTAATCTGCTTCTTCAAGTTTGTGGCGTTGTATCATGGTACCCATCGCGCCATCGATAATTAATATTCTTTCTGCAAGAATTTCCTGAATACTGTTTTTCATACTATTTATCCGTCGGGTAGGCGGAGGGTTTTTAAAATTGAATAAATCTTCGAATCTAGTTTTCAAAAACTTCCAGAAAAACGGTACTAAATGTTTCAAATAAACGAAGCGCTTTAGCAACTTGCTAGTGTCTGTAAGTAACTAATCAAAAAAAATGTAAAAAAAATAAACGAGAATCAATCCGGGAGAAAGTTGTGGAGTTGTTTTCGTTTATTAGTTCACTTTTAAATACTATCAGGCTGAACAATAAACAAATCTGAATGATAGCAGAAGCAAAAATAAAGCAACTAAGCCAAACTTCAAAATAGGATGGAGGTGAATTCGGGCAATAGATTCTAAATGTTTGCTTAATTTCCCGAAACAATGTAGTTTTCTACGGGTATTCGGTTAGAGATGCTTTTGGCGAGGGTCATTTCATCAGCATATTCTAATTCGCCTCCAAAGGCAATACCCCTGGCTATGGTGGTGATTTTGACGGGTAGACCTTTTAGTTTTTTGCTGATGTAATAAATGGTCGTGTCACCCTGAATATTGGCGTTTAAGGCAAAGATGATTTCTGTGATGCCTTCATGTGTAACTCTGTGGATGAGCGAATCGATGGTTAATTGCTCTGGCCCTACGCCATCTAAAGGAGAAATAATACCTCCTAATACATGGTAAACACCATTAAATTGTTGAGTGCTTTCAATGGCAATTACATCCCGTATATTTTCTACTACACAAAGTAATCCTTGTTTGCGCGAATGATTGGTACAAATATTACAAAGCTCAGTATCGGAAATATTATGGCACCTACTACAAAATTTAATTTCTTCTCTTAATTTAGATATAGCCTCGCTAAATTGAATCACTGAATGGGCTTCTTGTTTGATTAAATGAAGTACCAATCTTAACGCAGTTTTTTTTCCAATGCCTGGTAGTTTGGCAAATTCTGCAACTGCATTTTCTAAAAGTGAGGAAGAAAAAATCATGAAACGAAGTTAAAGGATAATTGGGAAGTTGAAAATTGAATCGAATTGAAATTATATATAACTCACCATTTCGGGTATTAAAATTATTTTAAAATTTGATATCTCTTTCATTATCCCAATTGGCCTTAATAGCCAATTTACTATCGAGTGTGATCGTTTTTTCAGGTTGTAATTTTTTTGAATAAATTCCTGGATCCCATTTACCATTGTTGTTGGTGTCAAATAATATTCTAAGTTCATATTCACCTGGAGCAAATAATTTATCAGCCCATTGTGTAGAAGTGATGGGAACAGATTTATAAATTTGCCCTTCTTTAATAAATTGTAAGATAGGATTCACTACTGATGAAAGATTACTAAAACGAAGTAGTAGATTTCCGTATTCAATGCGCTGCTTTGTGCTGAATCGAATTGTATCCTGTTTGGATAATTGAGTGTCACTTGAATCGCTGAATGCATCTTTAAATACCAGTAGCCGGTAATCAGTGCTTTCGGTCCATTTTGCTTGGATAGATATAATCTTCTGAGTACTATCTATGTTTACTTTTGTAGGAATAGTTTTATAATTAGTATCTGTTAAGATCAACTTTTTTGGATCTAAATTTTTTAAAGGGTGATTAACGGTTAACAATAAATCGGAAAGTAAATCCTGCTTATTATTTGCTAAGCTGGAAGCATACCTTAATTTTTTATCGAGTGGATCAGCTTTTTTTGTTGAGGTAGCTGAAGACCTTGGGATTTTTTTAGCTTCTTTTTCTTCTTCGTAGGCGTATAACTTAATGGGTGAAAAACTTTCAGCAGCTGTTACCAATGAATCTCCAAAAGCAAACATTTCTATTTTTGAATTATAGTATTTTCCGCCATCGCCATCTTTCAATGCATAAATTTTATAGGAGCCTGCAGAAAGGTATTTAAAAGTGAAATTTCCTGAGCTGTCTAGTTTAGCAATATAATTCGGCTTTATTTTTTGCACTGCAGAGTCATCTGCATTTCGATAAAGTAGTGCAATAATGGTACTGTCTGCTTTACCTGTTTGAGCAATAATTACGCTCCCCCTAATTTCCAAGGAATCAATTGTTTTTCCAGTAGAGAATACGTAAGTAAAATTTTTAAAAGGGTTCCCTTCATTGTTATCTTTGATAGCGTTTCCGAAGTTGATGGTATAAGTAGTGTTGTCAATCAAACTGTCCTTAAGTTTTACAGTTACAGTTTTTAATTTATAATCTATAATTGGGTTAGTTTTTGGTAAAGGTGATACCAATAGGTTGTTGGAAACATCTTGCACATCAATATATTCATTAAAATTAAGTGTGATCTTATTTCCTTTGAAGTTGGTAGTCATTAATTTAGGGAGCGCATTTACTAGTTCAGGTGGTAAACTATCTCTTGGTCCGCCAGTGGGGGCTCCTATTTGTGCGCAACCAGTGCCAGTAATGGAAATAAAATAAATGACAATAATGCTAGCAGTAAAATAAAGTAATACTTTAATTTTCATTGAATCTTATTATACTGCAAACTTAGTCTGTTTCTTTTGTTTGCAGTATTTTGAAATTGATAAAATTACTTAAATTGGAGATCTCGGGGACAGCGTATACCGTTGAGAAGGCAGTATGTCTATATTTATGGTAAAAAATGCATCGCCAATTGCAGTTGACTGAACGAGGCTTTTATTTATTTTTTTAAAATTTCCAACATTCACTATCATTATTTGTTAAGTAAATAAAAGTCAAAAATGAGTAAGGTATATAGTATCAAAACAGTACAAAATTTGCCTATCAGCCTCGATCGGGCCTGGGAATTTTTTAGTAGCCCTGCCAATTTAAAAGAGATTACTCCAGATGAATTGGGGTTTAATATTATTTCAAAACATCATGGTGAAAAGATGTATGCAGGACAAATTATTGAATACAAGGTGAGTCCCGTTCTAAATATTCCTATTTATTGGATGACAGAAATTACTCATGTCGAGGACAAAAAATTCTTTGTAGATGAGCAGCGATTTGGCCCCTATGAAATGTGGCATCACCAGCATCATTTTAAACAGGTTGCGAATGGAGTAGAGATGACAGATATTGTACACTATAAATTACCCTTCTGGTTTCTGGGAGATATAGCTCATTCTCTTTTTGTAAAAAAGCAGCTAGAAGGAATCTTTGATTATCGCTTTACCAAAACAGAAAAGCTTTTCAGTAATAAGAATTTCTAAAAATACTTTTTTGGCAATGGTATTATTCAGACAAATGATTCATTAATAATTGCTTATGTAATTATTTTTAGAATAGGCCTATCCAGGCATGCGAGATATATATTTTTCCATTTGCTTAATCTGATCAGCAATTTGAGGGGTAGTAGGTTTAAGTCCCTTGGCCTTTTTAAAGTAATCTTTACCAGCTCTAAATTCTCTTTTATTAATCATGATGGAAGAAAGCTGAAGATAAGCGGCAGCCTCATTTTCTTTATCGGGCAAGCCTGATCTAATGGCTCCACGAATATAACTTTCCGCCTGTTTCATATCACCTTTTTGCATTGCGAGCATACCTAGTTGTAATTTGTTAGCACCTTCGGCTTGCTTCATCTGTCCTCCCATTAAGCCACTGCCATCACCCATTAATTCCTGGCTTATTTTTAAGTTTTTTTCGGCACCTACAAAATCTTGGTCCGCCATATCTAAGTTGCCTTTTACGGTGTAGTAAACTGAGCGGATGGGTTTTATCAATAAAGCGGGGAACCAGATAGCGTCTAGTACTTTTTTTGCACCTTCCATATCACCGGTTTCCATACACTCTTGAATAAGGCGCATGGGACCGAAAACGAAATGGCCTACAATTAAAATAACCGCTACTAAATAGAGCACAAAAGATGGCCAAAAGCCTGCTTGTACATTGGTGAAAATGGCAAGTGCCAATATCACAATTCCAATCCAAAGTCTATATTTAATAACTACATTTAACCACTTCATATGCTTACTATATTAGGAGCGCAAAGATAAGGGTAACAAATTTACGAAAGCGAATGCAGGGGCTTTGGGCGGATAAAAAAGTAAATTGACCTATATGTCAATGAATGTTGGATGCTATTGGGTTGTTTGTTACTTTTGCACTCCCTATTTAGCGCCTGTAGAGCTGAATAGTTCAATTGGTCCCGTAGTTCAGTGGATAGAATAGATGTTTCCTAAACATTAGACACAAGTTCGATTCTTGTCGGGACCACAAGTGGTTGATTATCTGTATTTTATACCGGATTTTCAGCCTTTTTTCTTTTACCAAATTTAGTGATACTGCTGTTGATTTCAAACCTCCATGTCTTTTGAACTATCAATTAACCTTTTCTAATATCTCACTAACAACACCAGCTGAATAAAATCAACCAATTATTGTTATGTAACCATTTTCATTCAGTGCTTTTGAAATTTCAGAAAGATTACTGTAGTGATATTAATAGTAGTTATTGCAATATCTTTATTTATTGAAAGCATTTTGGGTTTAACTACACAGCTGTAAAGTAAATCCAGAATCAATTTGAAAAATGTTTTTCTAGGAAGCGATAAGTATTTTAAACTAAATTCATCCACTAAAATAAATTGCATGTTTGCTAAAATAATTTGCTCATTTAACTTTTGTATTTTATTGACCAATAATGTCAATGCACAAAAACTTCCATCCAGATTAAATGAAATTAAACTAGATAATCTGATAGGATTCGAATCCGCTTCAGAAAATTGGGAAATTGTGGGTAATATCCAAGGTGAATATGATAGCGAATCATTGAAACCATCAAAAGGTGATGGTATTTTATTCAACAACTTCACAAAAGAGATTCAATTTAAAGAAGGCCGAAACCTCTTTACAAAATTTAAACATGGAGATATATATTTAGAGTTAGACATCATGGTAGCCAAAGGATCTAACTCAGGAATATACTTTCAATCTAGATACGAAGTACAAATCCTAGATAGCTGGAAATCGAAACTGCCAACTTCAAATGACATGGGTGGAATATATGAAAGATGGAAGGGTGATAAAGGCTTTGAAGGTAATGCTCCTTTAAAAAATGCAAGTCTAGCTCCAGGTCTTTGGCAGCATATGGAAATATCTTTTCAAGCACCACGATTTGATGCTACTGGAAAAAAAACAATGAATGCGAAATTTAATTTTATAAAACTTAACGGAATAATACTGCATGAAAATATTTTTGTAACTGGGCCAACACGTTCATCAGTTGCAGAAGATGAAAAATCTCTAGCTCCAATCATGTTTCAAGGAGATCATGGAGTAGTTGCTTTTAAAAATATACACTATGCACTATTAGAAAATTTAAATGTAACAACATCTGATATTAGTTACAAGTATTATGAACGTAACATCAAAACATCCGCAGAAGCGATCAAATTTAAACCAACCGCAGAAGGGAAAACAAAATCAATAAATTCTAGACTTGCAGCTGTAGAAGATAGATTTCTACTTCAATTTGAAGGTTTAATAAATATACCTACAGCAGATACCTACGTATTCTCTTCATATTCAGGAGTTGGAAGTCTAGAAATAGATGGAAAAAGTGTTATCAAACCTACATCGACTTGGGTGCGTGGAGAAACTGTTGCTGGATCAATACTTCTTGAAAAAGGAGAACATCATTTTAATTTATGGGTAAATAAAAAAAATGGATGGTCACAAAATGGATTATCCTTATTCATAGAAAAACCAAATAGCAAAGTTATACCACTTCACAATCTATCTTCCATACCAGATGTAACATCGGCGCTGATTACGGTTAAAACACAAAAAGAACCTGAGATTATCAGGTCATTTATGATTCATAAAAATAAAAAACTAACCCATGTTATTTCTGTAGGAGACCCAGCCCAAGTGAACTATTCATATAATCTACTTCAAGGTGCATTGTTACAAGTATGGAAAACTGATTTTCTTAACGTATCGGACATGTGGTATCAACGAGGGGAACCCCAAACAGCTACTCCGATGGGATCACCTATTGTATTAGCCGGCAATTGCCCAATCTATGATAAAACAAATGTGATAGACTCAATAAGTGGATATCAATACAAAGGATACACGTTAACCGAAAGCCGCCTCCCTGTTTTTAGTTATGCTTACAAAGAGATGTTGATTAAGGATATGATTTTTCCATTTGAGAAGGGAAGGGGATTAAATAGAACGATTTCTTTAACTGGTAATGGAATAGACAATGTAATGATTCGTATTGCACAAGCAAAAACAATTGCGCCATTGGGGAAAGGATTGTATGCGATTGACAATCAATCCTACTATATTCAAGTCTCACCTGATTTATTTTTGAAAATTGAAACATACAATAATCAACAAGTATTGTTACTTCCTGCAAGTAATGAGATAACCTACCAAATTATTTGGTAAATGAACCTAATACCTTACCGTGATGAATACTAAAATAAATTTTAATTCCATTCAGATGAATAATAAATCAATAATTCTTGTAGTCCTTCTTTCAATAATACTTTCAACTTCGTATGCTCAAAAAAGTATACAGACTGAAAAAGACTTTTATTCTTTAAAAACAATTTCGATACCTGAAGACATAAAATTAGAAGTAGGTGGTATTGCTGTAATGCCTGATGGGCGAATTGCGGCTTCAACACGAAGGGGTGAAATATGGATTATAGAAAATGCATATGGTCCCGGAGTACCACATTTTACAAAATTTGCTTCAGGGCTTCACGAAATACTAGGATTAGCCTATAAAGACGGTGCATTTTATTGCACACAAAGAGGAGAATTAACTAAAATAGAAGATACCAATAAGGATGGCAAAGCAGACGTTTTTACGCCAGCCGCGATTTTTGATCTTAGTGGAGGATACCACGAATATGCATACGGTCCTGTATTTGATCAAAATGGAGATATGTACGTTACCTTAAATTTATCATTAGGTGAGGATTTAGGTAAATGGCATGGGTGGCTTTTAAAGATTACTCCCGAAGGTGTAATTAACCCGATAGCTACTGGATTTCGTTCCCCAGCCGGATTTACTGTAAATAGTAAAAGTGAAGTGTTTTATGCTGAGAATCAAGGCAACTGGGTTGGAAGTGGAAGAATTACTCATGTAGAAAAAGGGGACTTTACAGGAAATCCAGATGGACTAAAATTCACCAAGGAACCAGGCTCTCCACTTTCACTAAGACCAGAAACGGTAAAAGAAATCGTTAATGGGAAACCAATGTACGAAACTGCAAAAAAAATCAAAGAGCTAAAACTTCCGGTAGTTTGGTTTCCACATACCATTATGGGAATATCAACTTCAGACATTTTAGAGGATATAACCAACGGGGCGTTTGGCCCATTCAGCGGACAATATTTTGTAGCAGATCAAGGACATTCAAAAATTATGAGAATGTCTTTAGAAAAAGTAAATGGCAAATATCAAGGAGCGTGCTATCCTTTCTTTGAGGGGTTTTCTTCTGGATTACTTAGACTAAGATGGGGATTAGATAATTCAATTTTTGCAGGAATGACTAGCAGGGGATGGGCAAGCAAAGGTGGCCAACTATATGGATTGCAACGCCTTGTTTGGAATGGAGAAACTCCATTTGAAATGAAAAATATTCACGCGCTCACAGATGGATTTGAAGTGGAATTTACATCACCCGCAGACAGCACAGATTTGAAAAATTCAATGAATTATTCTGTAAACAGTTTTACCTATAAATATCATGAAGACTATGGAAGTCCAATTATTAATTTTCAAGAAAGAAAAATAATTGGTATTATTCCATCCTCTGATGGCCTGAAAGTGAAGCTGGTACTAGATAGTTTAATTGAAGGAAATATACATGAAATAAAACTCGCTAATATCCAGTCTAAGGAAAAACTTCCTCTACTACATAGTACTGGGTATTATACTTTGAATAATATTCCACAAGGGGAGAAAACTTTACTAGCAGAAGCGGACAAAGTGAAGATGCAACATCATCAATCAATGAAAATAAGTCCTTCAAAACCATCGACCGTATCGAGTCTAAAAAGGCAATTAAAAATGCCAGCTAATTGGACACAACCCGATATGGTTTTACAGATTTCGACAAAGCCCGGATTAAGATTTGATATATCGAAGTTTGAAATTAAAGCAGGATCAAAAATAAGATTGGTCTTTAATAACAATGATGATATGATGCACAATATTGTCGGGGTTATGCCAGGGACTGCAGATGAAGTAGCAGATCTTGCAATAAAACTTGGATTAAAGGGATCTGAAATGAACTATGTTCCTAAGTCACCTAATGTATTATTTAATACAGCAATGCTCCAGCCACATTCTTCTGAATCCATTTACTTTATTGCACCAACAAAACCAGGAGAATACACCTTCCTATGTACCTATCCAGGACATGGATCAGTTATGAGAGGGATGTTGAAAGTGGTATTATAAAATAGTTGAAAATACTCCGAAAACAGATACAGTTGATCACCTACTATTTCAAAATCAAATTGAATGTAGCTCATTTAGCGTAAACCTATTTTTGAACTAACTGGCATTATCAGTTTTATTTTTTTTAAGTAGGGGTTCAATTTATTGGTGCCATTAAAAGTAATGATGCTGTCAATCCTGTCTTTTTGAATATGCAAATAGGTTTCAACATAAAAATTTTCATACTGAAAAAGCTTTACTATGTAGGGTCCTTTTATTATGTAATCGAGATAAGTGCCCAAGGTTATAAGTTCCTTGAGTTTTAGGGATTGGCAAAGATGTGCGAATTCTGTTTGATTCATATTCATATTTTTTAATGATAAAAAAAATGATTTTGGGCTAGCGGCTAGGAACAAATAGTAATTTTATAAATAAGTTGGTTGACGTTAGATAATTTCATCAAATTTCTTTTTGAATTGTTTGAGTTTTAAGTGACAGACTTTACTGGACTTGAAACTTTATACTTCCTAATTTGCAAATTCGAAATACATTTAATCATTCGTCAACAGGTTTTTTCTATCAGATTATTTTTTTAGATATAAATATTATTCACCAGCGTTGCACCCACATCATTTATATATGCGGAAGGGCATTTAGAATGATCTCCTATAATTCTAAAACCTTTACAAACCTTAATAGATGAATCTATTGAATGGATACCTAGCAATGTTTCACGGCAACTGCCATTTCTATCTTTGAACCATTCAAAGAGGCTATCTAGATTTTTTGAAAAAAGCTTTTGAACAATTTTGGTTTGTATTGTATTCATCTAGCTCTAGTTAAACAAATATTTATAAGAGTAATAAAGATTATGCTGTATGTTTTAATTAATTATCTAACACTTAATAATGTGAGTATTCTATTTTGAAGTTTTATAAAACCTGAATCTATATTCCATCTAATATCTATATTTTCACTGCTACCCACCGTTGCAATGGCTTGTAATGAAATTTCACCTAATTTATTTGAACTACTTCTTCTGCGACTCGAGAAAGGTATTTGCATTCCATTTTGGTAAACACTGAAACTTGCAGTTGCATTACTCATTCCTGATGGATAGATAGATCCATTTATTATGGCAGATCCAAACCCCGTAATATTTCCTGAATTAGTTGATATATCTCCAGTGATGTTTGTAGCACCAACATTTGAAATATTGCCGCTTTTAGAAAAAACAGCAAAATTATTTATGCTACCAAAATTGTTTGAACAACCCGCTAGGCGATTAATGGTAGATGCGTCTAATCCTATTGTTCCACCACTACTAAATATATTTCCTTGAACATTGGACATACTTCCTATGGTTACTGCTCCATTATTTGAAAAGATAAAACCTTTCATTATTGTAGATGCTCCAAATGCAATAGCTCCTTCTGCAACCCAAAATACATTGCAGGCCGAAGCTCCATTTGTAAGAGTAACATTAAAACTGGTACCTGTGCTAAATGCTGCTCCAAATTGAAAAATGAATTGTGCATTTGGATTACCTCCAGCATCAAGGGTAATTGATCCGGATGCTGTAACGGCTCCCGCGTTATAATAAACCCCAGGAGTAAGCGTTTCACCCGCTCCATAAACAAGCGCATGTGTTGAATTAGTAATTGGTTTTGCCATTAAATAGTTAAATGCTGCTGTTAGCTCAGCGATTGCTTGTGCAGTTCTGTTTGAAGGTTCTAAAGTATACTGGCTATTAAAATTAACTAGATACGTTCCTGGGTTAGGAGTTGTTAATGCCATACCATTAACAATCACATCTGAAGGGGAGCTGGTAGAAATTTCAGAGCCTGATGAAATTGCATTGTACCTATCTGTATTTTTTAAAATATAGTCTAGTGTAGCTGTAGAGATAGGTTTATCTAAATCACTTGTATTATTCACATTGCCTAGCCCAACTACTGTTGAATTTA
>Ga0164295_10004004_pt1 | contig 11740 bp, 10 predicted proteins | sample GEODES006metaG_FD_111798 | JGI IMG/M metagenome (GOLD analysis project Ga0164295, IMG submission 111798) | Oligotrophic lake water microbial communities from Sparkling Lake, Wisconsin, USA - GEODES006 metaG | ecosystem: Environmental > Aquatic > Freshwater > Lake | place: USA: Sparkling Lake...
ATCGAAATGCACGGGACGTGTGGATGGAGTGCTCGCAAAGACGCCAAGAAAACTGCATCGCGCGCTCGCATCTCGCCCGATCCCGCATTATCTCCGATGATTCTTCGAGGCCCGGTCCGTGTCGATGTGCCGCGCGCCCTACTCCCTTCTCAGTGCCATCGAGACCCGGACACGTAATCACACGTCCCCACCCTCCCTTTGAGTGCGCAGCGTACCAGATAGCTGCAATGCCTACTACTCAGAAGCGCACCAAGATCTTTTGCACCATGGGCCCGGCCTGCTGGGATGTGCCTGTCCTGTGCGATCTCATGGACTCGGGCATGAATGTGGCCCGTTTCAACTTCTCGCACGGTGATCACGCGGCCCACGCCGACTGCCTCTCGCGCGTGCGCCAGGCGGCCGCCCTTCGCCCGAACAGCAACCTTGGCATCCTCCTCGACACCAAAGGCCCTGAGATCCGCACGGGCTTCTTCAAGGACGAGTGCAACAAGAAGATCGTCCTGAAGGCGGGCGAGACTGTGGAGCTCACCACGGACTATTCGTACAAGGGCGACGCATCCTGCTTTGCCTGCACCTACGAGGCGCTGCCGCGCTCCGTCAAGGTGGGCTCGACGATCCTCATCGCCGACGGCTCGCTCGTTCTCACGGTGACCGAGCTCAAGGAGAAGTCGGTCATGTGCAGGATCGAGAACAACCAGACGATTGGCGAGCGCAAGAACATGAACCTGCCCGGCGTCAAGGTCGACCTGCCCGTGCTGCAGGCCAAGGACATTGACGATCTGCAGAACTGGGCCGTCCCGCACAAGGTCGACTTCATCGCCGCTTCCTTCGTGCAGTCGGCGGAGGACGTGCATTTCATCCGCAAGGTGCTGGGCCCTGATGGCGCGGGCATCAAGATCATCTCCAAGATCGAGAACCAGGAGGGCCTTGACAACTTTGACGAGATCCTCAAGGCCACGGACGGGATCATGGTGGCGCGAGGCGACCTGGGTATGGAGATCCCGCCTGAGAAGGTGTTCCGCGAGCAAAAGATCATGGTCACCAAGTGCCGCGAGGCTGGCAAACCCGTCGTCGTCGCGACCCAGATGCTCGAGTCGATGATCCAGAACCCGCGCCCCACGCGCGCCGAGTGCTCGGACGTGGCCAACGCGGTCCTCGACGGCGCAGACTGCGTGATGCTTTCGGGCGAGACGGCGAACGGCGCGTTCCCCAAGGGCGCCGTCGAGATTATGGCTCGCACGTGCCTCCAGGCGGAGCAGATGCGCATCGACACGGACACGACGGGCGGCTACGATGACATCTTCAAGCTCATGAAGAGCGCGAAGCTCTCGGGCAAGGCGATCTCGCACGGCGAGTCTGCTGCGTCGTCTGCCGTCAAGACGGCGACGGACATCGGCGCGAAGGCGATCATTGTCCTCTCCGAGACGGGCGAGACGGCTCGCATGCTGTCCAAATACCACCCGCACATGCCCATCCTCGCCATCTGCGTCGAGGGCCGCGTCGCCCGACAGATCGAAGGCTACATGAACAACGCGCGCGCGATCCTGACGGACGTCAAGCGTGGCGACGGCGCCCATGTGCGCCTTGCCTTCGCTGAGGGCAAGAAGCTCGGATTGTTTGTGGACGGCGACGTGACCGTGTGCGTGCACACGATGCGCAACGCCGACGACCAGAAGCAATGGACTCTCCGCATCCTCAACGTGACCTCGTCGACCGCGCCCACCCCCAAACCGTAAGTGGCGCAGGGCTCTTTTCGATGCGTGACTTCGTCGTGACCGGGCCTGAGCTCTCTTCGTCCTGACTTCGTCGTGATCGGGCCTTAGCTCTCTTCGTCCTGACTTCCTTAGACGTGACTTCCTCCTCTTTCTCCTCAAATGACTTCGTCCTGACGAGAAAGAGAGCTAAAGCCCGGTCACGTGACTTCCTCCTCTTTCTCGTCGTCCAGGTACACTGACGCTGACTGATCTGGCTCTTTTCCGGATCGTGAGAGCAGGCGGAGACGTGAGAACAGGGTTCGGTGTGGGATCGGCCCTGTTTTGAGCGCCCGTTCCACGGCCGCGTGCGCGCTTGGTGATGTGGCCTTGTGGAGTTCGATCCCTCCAGTGGAGCGTGGAGATTGGCACATTTTCGTGCGAGGGGTGAGATATTCTTGTTGTTGGGAAGTGTGTGCCTGACGTTGGTAAGTGTGATCCTCACGCTCCAAATTATTTCCGGAAATCGACTCGAATTTTCCGATCCAGTTCCGGTAACTCTCTTTCGGCTTCGCGCTTCGTGTCGCCGGGGCAGCCCTCTGCTTTGTCTTAAACTTGCCACCTGATGCTAGCCTTGGACTTGCCGCCGATTTGCGCAAAAGCCGATTTCCAGAGCACATCCCATCTGCAGTGCATGGTCGAACGCGCGTACGAGTCAACTCTTGGCCAGAAACGAAGCGTTCTCTTACGCCCAGCCCAGCGGAGTATCTCAGAGCCGCTTCGCCAGTCTGCTCCGGAAGAGGACGGGCGCAAAGCACGGTCGATTGCCATCATCGGCGGTGGCGTGTCCGGAATTTGGTCAGCTCTCACGCTCAAGGAATTGGGGTACACCAACATCACAATCATCGAGAAGGAGATGAAAATTGGTGGAAAGGCGGCGGCGTTTAGCTACGCAGGCAAGCACTACCCACTCGGCGCGGTGGGCACACCGCTAGCGCTGGAATCGGCCTCCTTCGCCGAAGAGCAGCTCTTCGAGAAGCCATTAAAGTTTGCCGCCTCTCTGTTTGGTCGCACGGGCCGGAGGCTGCAAGTGCTCAACGCGAACCACCTCGTGGTCGACGGGCTCGGCTGGCCTGGGCCCTTCCCGGTGGCTGAGCTCACATCACGCACGCCCGTTGCGGACTGGCAGGACGCCTTTGGAGCGAGCGGCCGTCCAGAGCGATTCTATCCGCACTTGCACGATTTCCGCGGGAAGTCATCCGAGTTGGCGCCCGACGCGCTGCTCCCTCGGATTGTACCTCGATGGGGCCAGCCAGAGACGTCGTGGCCCCTCGTCTACGTCTCCGCGCACGGCTATGGCGTCGCGCGTGCCAAGGACGCGCCGCCGTACTACTACTGGGCGCGCTTCGCCCAAAAGTCCACCAATGCGGGCTCCAAAGGTGTGCTCGGGATGGCGCTCCCGGGTCACACCCCCCTTGGCCCACGCGGACCGGCGCTTCGAGGGTGGGACTCGACGAATCTATTTGAGGAGAAGTTGCAACGAGCGGGCGTGGCAGTGCGCACGGGCGCGGCGGTCACCTCGGTCGTGCGTGACGCCGAGCACGTGCGCATCACCACAGCGGATGGCCACACACGCGACTTTGAGCAGCTCGTGCTCGCATCCGATCTCAAAGGGGCGCTCGGCTTTCTCGACGCCGACGAGCGCGAGCGCGCGCTCTTTACAAAGATTCGTCACCAGCCATACTACACGATCGCCTCCTTTGTCTGGCTGCCGTGGCTCGCCACGGGCTCAGTCTACTACCTGAGCGAGCATCAAGGGCCAAAGCCGTATGCAGAGCCAATCGCGACGGATGCTGGAAAGGCGACCGCCGGTTGCCCCACGATTTTGCTCAAGGCCAACCGAGGTTCTAATCTGACCATCAGCTGGGCCTACGGCGGCAGCGGGGTGGGAGCGCCAGAGATGGAGGTGCGCGCTCTGCATCGTTCTCATCCCAGGCCCGTCTTGTGGCACCGTCCCTGATCCCGGCTCGTGACGAAACCCCTCTATCTCCTGCCTATCTCCTGCCCTTCCGTTGGACTCTCCGTTTGCCCCAGGCATGCCTGCGTGACACCGTGCTGCGCCTCGGCGGCAAGTTTGGCGGCGTGAGCTTCGTCAAGCCATGGCACGACTACTTTCCGCACTTCGGCGCGGCCGACCTGCGCGCCAACCTCCACCAGCAGCTCGACGCGCTGCAGGGGCAGCGGCGCACGCTCATGGTCGGAGAGGTGTTCAACCTGCCCCTGGTCTCAGAATGTGTGGACTTTGCTCGTTACATCATCCGGCGGCATATGAACGTCGAGGCGCCTGGCCGCAGCACGAGCCCGGGTGCGTCTGATCGGCCCTCTCGTTCGGTGGCGAGGCGACTGCTTCGCACCATTGGCCGCCGTCGGCGTCCCTCGGTGTGATGCGGCGTCGACGAGGAGTCAAAGGGGTCATCGTCTCGTCCGGGGGACTGTGCGTCTGGGCATCGATGGCAAGGCGGGTGGGGATAGCGACAGGGGAGCGGAGGGGAGCGGCTGCGGCGGGGTCGGATTTCAATGCCCGGCCTGGCGCGCGGGGAGGGCCGTGGGCCGTAAGGTGGGGTTACCCCTCCCAAGCCAAGAAAGTAAGTAAGTAAACATCGCCAAACGCGTACCCCCCTCCCGCTCGCGCCACGCGTATGCTGCCTGTTGGCAATGGCATGTTTTACATACTTACTATGTACTTAAATTGCCCAACAACCAAAGTCCCATGGCCTTCGTCGCCTGGCGCATCTCGTCAAAGTCGACTTCGTCATATCGATCAAGCCGCAGCCGGTGGGTGCGTTTCGGATCCTTCTCGGGACGGACGACTCGACCGACGAAGGCCGTCTCCTTGAAGTTGGGATACTCAAATGCATTAGGGAAGCGTGCCTTTGGCAGCAGCGCCACTTGGAGCCCCTTGTAGCCCCTGACGGTGATGAGCGTGGGCTCATCCTTCGCCGCAGCCGCGTCGGCTGGGGTCACACCCAACGCGAGCTGAGGCCGGAGCTCGTTGAACAACTTATTATACCCCATCTCGATGCAGTGATGGCCCATCCACCACCTCAGATAGAAGTCGACGAGGCCCTGCAACCACACAAGGATCGGAGTGTTGGGACAGTAGCAGGAAAAGAAAGGAGGGTAACGGCGAGGTCAGTCAGAGGGTGCGTGAGATTGAGAGCGAGCTTCGTACCTTATCGATGGACGACTTGATGTAGGCGATCACCCGCGCGCGCTGCTCGTCCTCGGCCGTCGCGCGCAGGAAGAGTAAATTCCACATCGGCTCACAGCCCGCCGGGAACTTGTCTGGGCGGCACCCTCCGCGCATGGCCGAGATGTCTCCAGGGGCTCCGCGCAGGTAGGGCATCGGGTCGCGCACAAGTACAGCCGTCGAGTCCATCATGAGCACGCTGAGCCTCGCGTGCACGAGCGCCGCGGCGGCCATGTGTCGCTCTGCGAGCGCACGCTGGATGTGGCGCTGAAGGCGCGAGCTCAGCCACGCATCCATGGAGCCTGTGCCGTTCGCCGCCGGGATGTTCTTGGAGCGAAAGTAGTCGTACGCCTCGTTGTCGAGGCTGTGCACGAGGGCATTCGGCACGCCCGCGCGCTGCGTGAAGAGCCACCAGTTCTCAGCGTGCTCCCGGTAGTCGAAGTCCGCAGCAGTGAAGATGATGATGCCATCCCTCTGGCGCTCCTTGGCTAGCGTGACAAGCGGAACATAACGCTCCGCTGGAAAGTGGGTGTTTGTCCACCCTGGCACGTACTTCGGCGCGTCTTTTGGTACGTCTGTCTGCTTGTACGGCTGCGACCAGTGCCCGTAGCCCTTCAAATTTCCTTCGCCTGGCCGACAGATATGATCACCACACTTGGTCTTGTGCATCGGACACACTTCATCACCGCACAGGGTCACCGTCCAAGCTCCGAGACTATTTCCGCTTTCCGCTTTGCTGCCGCTCTTCTTGCCGCCGCCGAGACGTCGTTTGCCGCTGCGCTTGCCGCCTTCCGAGCCGCTCACAAGGATCGCCGTGAAAAGGATCGCAAAGCGCAAGTTCATGTTTGAGAAGCTCTCAATCTGTCGGTCGGCCGGGCCGCTGAGCGTCTGTTCTCCATCGGCGCGGTGCCGGTGTGAAAACATGAGAAATCGATTGGATTTCGTAAGTTACGACAACCGTCACATGTGGTGAGGAACCAACGGAAGGAGAGCCCGACGTAGTTCGGAGTTCCTATTGATGAATCAAGATCATCCACGCGGGCTGGCGATAAATGGCGGCGCGGCGCTCGCAAATTCCGTGTACGTGCACAGTGTGCCCGCTCTTGGAGGTGCACCCCGGTTGAATGGTACGTGCACCCGTGCTTGGCATCGCACTATGCGTAGCCGGGTCCGACGCGACTGCTGCGCTCGTACGGCCCGGCGTCTGCGCTCGCCCGTGGTGTGCGCAGTGCAGTCGAGTGCAGTGCACTCGCATCATGCTGGCCACAGAGACCACTCCAGATGTGCCGCTCTCAGCGGTCGGTGTGGATGGCGGCGACGTGTGGAGCGGACAGCGCGTAAGTAAGGAGATGCTGGCTGAGACAGTCGAGGAGGCGTGCTCGACCACGAATCTATCGCCCGTCGTCGCACAGTATTATCCAAACCGCTTCTGGCTGTGGCGGCAGTGGTATGGAACCGTTATCCGACGCACGCTGCCGCGGGAGGTGCTCTACAACTTCGTGCTCTCCGTTGTGGTGGTCCTGCTCTTCTCCCCGTCCGGCCCGCTTGGTGTCAAGTGGGCGGCGATCGAAGGCTACCTAGTGGGCCTTGAACGTGCTTGGACCCTGAGCGCCACCATGGCTTCATTCTTGCTCTCCTTTTTCCTCTCGCAGAGCTACTCGCTCTGGCGCTCCGTGTATTCGATCATGCGGCGCGTGCAGGGTCGCCTCAACGACTTCTCCCTGCTGTGCGCTACGTTTGCCGAGCGCGACCGCCCGACCGGCCGCTACACTGAAGAGGCTGAGGCGCTCCTCAGCACCATCTCGCGCTACGTGCGCCTCTTCCACATGCTCTTCTATGCCTCGGCCACGACACGCTTTGCGCCACTCAAGACTCCCAAGGGGCTCAGCTCGCTGGTGGAGGCAGGTGCGTTGACGAGTGAGGAGCGCGACATACTGCTCGAGTCTTCGATTGACTCCTCTGCCATCGTTGGCTGGCTGTCGGTGCTCGTCGACACTGCCGTCGCCGACGGTCGGCTGAGCGCGTCGGTGGCGCGCAAGAGCAGCGCGGCGCCGATCGCAGTGCAGATTCAACTGCAAAACAAGTTGGTCGACCTGCGCTCGACGTACGCTTCGCTGCAGGACGAGCTGACGGCGCGCATGCCGCTCGCATACGTCCAGCTCGTCCAAGTCCTCACTGACGGGCTGGTCCTCTTCACACCGCTCGCGCTCGTTCACTCCGTTGGGCCGTTTGGGGTCATTTGCGGCACGCTCGTCGTCACTCTCTTCTACTCGAGTGTCGTCACCCTCGCGAAGCTCTTTCTCGACCCGCTGAACAACGAGGTGTCGCAGCGAGGCGGTGACCCGGGCATTGGCGGCATCGACGTAGCGACGCTCCTCACTGCGACCAACATAGAGTCTGAGCGCTGGCGGCGCAGTGCCGCGCGGGTGCCCGACGTGGTGTGGCGCTCCTCGGCGCCGGTGGCGGCGGAGGACGACGCGAAGGAGAAAGCCGAGCCCAAGGCTGAGCCGAGCCTGATCCAGCGCCTCATGGGGGCAGTGGTGCCGTTGCCGTTGGAGTTGACCCACGAGCAACCTGAGCCAAAGGATAGGCAGAGCACAAGCCGCGGTGCAGGAGGTGGTGGTAGCGCTGGCGATGAGCTTGCCGAGGCGACCGATGCCGGGTTCGCACCTTTGTAGAGCGGCGCACGAGGCCGGAGATGGCATTCAGTCTTGGCGTAGTCTTGGCGGTGCGTCTCCTCGAGGCGGTCGCCGTTAACGCATCACGGTCCTACGGCGCCAGCGATGGGCCGCGAAGCGAGCGGACTATCACGGTCTACGGCGCTAGCGATGGCCGCGAAGCGAGCGGACGTTCGCAGCCGGACCGTGCATTTCCATTTCCTACACATCGCTCTCGACAATGTGTTAACGAGCCTATGGGATACGGCTCTGGGGGATTATTCTTAACGATGCACGGCACACCCTCACGAGGAAATCAAACGCGAATTCGTGCACGTAAAATTTGCGGTGCGACTCTTTGCGACTTCGCTCGCGCCGCGTACGGCCCCCTTACGCCTTAGCCCGTCGCGTTCTCGCGCCGTATTACGCGCACGGCTGCAGCCCAGCACCTCTCCCTGAGTCGAGTACGTGCGACCAGACCACCAGAGCCGCCCTCGGCTCTACCTCGGCTCCACCACGACGCGTGGCTCCTCCTCTGAACGTCGCGCGCCAGGTGGGGTGCCGTGGGCATGTGCCGGTCATCCGCACCAGATCGACCCGCGCTCGTCTATTTCGCAGGCGGGACCTGAGCGGGAGCCCGAAGCCGGGACTAAGCCGGGACGCTCGCGGTCGCGGGGGCCGTGGCGCATGCGGCTCCTCGTGCTCTTCATCACGGTACACACTTGCTCATCACCTCGTCTTGACGTCTTCACAGCAGTACTTGACCCCTGCGAGCGGTCCCACCTATAAGGTCGCACCCACCCACCGAGCGCTCAACACTCATAGAACGCATCCATGAAGGTGCGTTCGGTCACAACCTGCTTCATCCGTCGTTTGCAAGTGACCTCGGCTTTGAGACGCAGCGCCTCTTCGAGCAGCCAATCCGCGAGCATGTCGGAGGTCGAGCCCTCCCCCACGCGATCGAACTCGGACTCGTACATCAACCCATCGTCCGCCCAAGGCTCGAAAGTGGTCGGCTTGAGCCCGCGAAGGGTCGATGGGGTGTACCTGCGCACCGTCGAGTCCCAGCCGAGCTCGCGGTGACATAGCCACTGTGCTTTGCTCCTGCCTGTAGAGGGACTGAAGCTGTGACAGAGCCATCGCAGCTTGTTGGGCATCGCCTCCTCTACTCCGACCACCTTCGCTGTGGACGACGTTGCCGTGAGCGCGGCGGCGGCCTTGGCCTGCTTGGTGCGCGTGACGCGCAAGGCCGCCTGCTTGGCAGCCTCGACGGCCTCTTCGGCTGGGCGCTCGAAAATGTGATGAGCATGCATGATAGTTCTCCGAGTTTGGATTGCTTCTGCGTCTGCAAACTTCTGCTGGGCGATTGCCAACTGCTGCTGGGCGCGGGCGGGCTGCCTCCTGAGCTGCCTCCGATGCGTGCCGGTGTTGGCCGAAGTGGTGCTCCAGAGGGGGCTTGTGAGGTGCGCAAAAGGGGCAAGCACGTGCTCCTTTGATGCACGGGCGTAACGGTTCATCTTGCTGGACATATCACCCTCTGTGCTACCCTTTGCGCTCGTGGGGGCATCGAGAGTTTCAACAGGGCTTTCGCTTCTTAAGCTTTCGCCGAGCTCGATGGCCTGCTCGAGGGCTTCTCGATGAGCCTTGTACCTTTCGACGAGTGCTTGCTTGCTTTCTTGTGACTCTTCTTCAATCAAATCTGGATCAAGAATCACTGCAGCTTGTAGTTGCACTTCTTGATCCGCTTCCACCATGCCCGCTTCCAAGACGTCTGGCGCAGCCATGGGCGGGTGAGGGTGCAGGGTCGACCCTCGACTCGCGGAATTGGCAGTTTTTGTCGAACGCAGCATTTCGTTTCGTTTCGTCTTTCGACGTGTTTGGAGGACAACGGCCAGCGCCAAACTTGATTTTCTTCTTGTGCATGCTCGAACTATTCCTACGTGCAGGATCAGTCAAAGAAGGTCCATTCTTGTGGAGGAGACGCGAGCCGCGGGCCGCTGCCCCGAGCCCAGTGCCCACACACCCGCCCGCCGCCCGGCGTCATGCCGAGGCTAACGCGCGGCCGTTAACAAAGCGACTAGCGCGCGCGTTTGCCGCCGGCCGCGGGCCGCTGGCGGCGGCTGCGGCTCCGGGTCGAACGCGCTTCGGGGGCGAAACCATTTCAAAACGCTGGCCCCTCGAGGTGTTGGATGAAATCGCAGAGGCCGCGGGGGCTCGCCGTGATCACTGACGAGCGGACGGCTCGCAGGCCGCGCGGCGCTCACCCGCGCGGCTTGCAGCGCGAGAGACTCACCACACCTTCCCCTCGCCGAGGTAGCGCATGCAAATGTTCAGCGCGCTCTTGTTGACCTGCTCCTCCGTGGGGCCGGGCGGAAACGTCACCTCCGCGTCGAAGTCGGGCGCCGACGTCTTGTGCACGAGTATCGTCGCGCACTCTGCCGCGACAAAATCGAGCAGCTCCTTCATCAGGTCGGGGAACCCCTTCATCATCGCGCCGCCCACGAGGAAGAGGGCACCCTCGGGCGTCGCGGCAGCCTTGAGCAGGCTTTTCACGTCGGCGACGGGCGTGCTCTCGCAGAGGATGCTCTGGACGTCTGTCCACCCGTGCGCGCGCAAGAGGGTCTCCTTGCCCTGCGTGTGGCCGGGAAGGTGCCCAATGTTGATGATGGTCGTTGCCTTGCTGAACGTCGGCATTGCGCGGCTACAGGATGCACAAGTGAGGACTAACCACAAAATGGTCCTCAAGCATGTCGATGTGAATGGTGGGTGTTTTCGCCTCATGCATGAGGGTGATGGCGGCGAGGAAAGGGTAGAGGAGTTGATTTCGGTGGGGGGTACCCACCGCGAGTTTTACAGAATTCGTCTTGGATCTCAAACCCGGAACTCCCGAAACCCGCCGCTGTTCATGAGCGCGGAAGCCTCAACAAGCGGGCCCGATCCCGTCGACGAAGTCCCCACGGCCCCGCCTCCACCGGTACCCGCACCGTCCGATGCGCCGTCCAATGCTGAGGAGAAGAGGGATGAGAGCCGCACCACCAGGGGCTCGGAGGATATGGACTTTGATAGCCCTGGCCCAGCTGGCAGAGAGACTGCCGGCTGGAGCCGCTTCGCGTCCGACGGCGGCACCGCCGTGAAAGCTGCGCGCGCGGCGGACCAGGTCGAGCAGCTGCTCTCGTCTACCGCAGGTGCCGATGACCCATTGACAACAGGAGCGAGTCCCTCTTCGAGGAACGCAGGTGACCAGGGTGAGACGGTGCTGACCGCGAGGATCATTTCGACTTGCAACCAGCTCGAGGAGGAGCCGTGGCTACCCGTGCGGAGCATCGTGACCATGTTCCGGATCGCGGTCACCTGCGGTGACAAGTCGTGGGAGCTGCTGCGCCGTTACACCGAGTTCCATGAACTTGACGCGCAGCTTGCCAAAAGCTTTGATCCAGCGCTGCTGCCGGCGCTGCCGCCCAAGCTGCTATACAACGAAGACGGTGCCATCGCCATGCGCTTCCTCGAGCTCGACGCGTACATCCGTGGGCTGCTCCTCAATCCAAACATTCGAAAGAACACAAAGCTACATGACTTTCTCGGTGTCGAGAAGCACGGCGCGCGGTACGGTGTGCGGCGATACGAGTATGACTCAGCGCAGAGCGAGGGCAACCGGTACATCCGCGACAACGACCTCTGACGCGCGCATCGTGGTCACATGGCAACGTGCGCTGCCTGATGGCACGTGAACGTCCGCGGCTCCACGGGACTGTGCTGGTGGCGGCCCTTCGCACGGCCGACTGACGCGTGACCCGAGTTCGTTGCTCTCCGGCGTGTCCGAGACCTTTTAGAGGGCTCCACATCCACCTGAGTCGTCGAGTCTGTGCGTAAACACACAGCACTTGACCTGTGGTAACTTATTTATAATTAATCGATCCGTGGGGCGCGTGTGGGTCCTGCGTGCCGCGCGTCGGACCCGCGACACCCGTGCGCGGGTGGCGCGTGGCCGTGGGCCGCGTGCGCGTCCGGCGGTGCGGAATTAGTGGCCTAGTTTGCGGAACTGGGCGCCCACCGCGCACGTGGCGACCGGGGGCGACGCTTACTCATGACACAGGAGAGCGTGCGGCCCGTCGGTGTTCTCGTGCTTCGTAAAAAGTAACGGA
>Ga0164295_10004006_pt1 | contig 11735 bp, 11 predicted proteins | sample GEODES006metaG_FD_111798 | JGI IMG/M metagenome (GOLD analysis project Ga0164295, IMG submission 111798) | Oligotrophic lake water microbial communities from Sparkling Lake, Wisconsin, USA - GEODES006 metaG | ecosystem: Environmental > Aquatic > Freshwater > Lake | place: USA: Sparkling Lake...
CCCAAGTCGATGCAACATCTCCACCAAGTGGAGTAGTTGCACCAAGACCTGTGACTACGACGCGGCGTTGTGACATGAAATTACTTATGCGGCAGCGTTAACGATGAAGTTAACTGCATCTCCCACTGTTGCGAGCTCAGTTACTTTCTCATCTGGAATCTTCACACCGAAACGCTCTTCGCAAGCGACGACAACTTCGACCATGCTAAGTGAATCTACTTCTAGATCATCAGTGAAGTTCTTACCGAGTTCGATTGATGCAGCTGGGATACCCGCTACTTCTTCAACAATCTCTTTGATTCCTGCGAGTACATCTGCTGGTGAAAGTGCCATTGTGATGAATCCTTTTCCTTGTTAATTGTGAAACGGTTATCTTGGGTAACAGATGGTAATTGTGTCCGATAAATGCCCTTACTTCCTAGTAAATGGGCAGATAATTGTGAAAAAATTATGGTTTTGGCGGCAATTTCACAACTTGGCCTGCAAAAACGAGACCTGCGCCATACCCGATGAGCAAGGCTAATTTGCCATGAAGTTCTGGGTGTTTGAGTAAGAGCGCATCCATGGCAAGCGGGATTGATGCCGCAGAAGTATTTCCATTGGTGCGAATGTCATCGGCAATTACAACTGAATCCGGGAGCTTCATCTCCTTCGCCATTGTTTCGATGATGCGCACATTTGCTTGATGTGGAATAAATGCATCTAAATCGTTAACGCTTAGCCCCGCCGAATCGAGTGCCTTTAGCGCAGCTTTACTCATTGCAAAAACTGCCCAACGGAAAACCTTTTGACCTTCTTGCATGATGTTTGGCCATTTCACATCGGCCTTAGTTAACTGAGTCTGGGTATCGCGCACATCGATCCAAGACGGATTCATCAATATCGCATCGCGGTTCTCTGAATCTGAACCCCATTCAACTGGTCCGATACCGGCTTCTTCGGTCTCGCCAATAATTACCGCACCTGCACCATCTGCAAAGATAAAGGCGGTTGCGCGATCAGTTGGATCTGTGAAATCTGAAATCTTTTCAACACCGACAACCAAAACCTTCTTGGCACTTCCTGCGCGAACAAAGTCATGTGCCATAGCAACGCCGTAACAGAATCCAGCACAGGCGGCGCCAATATCGAAGGCGGCAGCAGTCGGATTACCCATTCGCTGGATAACTGCTGTTGCTGCAGATGGTGCTTGGTGTGGGTAGGTAATAGTTGCAACTATTACCGAGTCAATATCTTTAATGGTTAATTTGGCGCGAGATAGCGCTTGTTCGGCTGCGCCAATTGCCATATCAACAACTGATTCATCAGCGCTTGCAAAGCGACGAGATTCAATTCCGGTCCGTTGGATGATCCATTCATCAGATGAATCAATGGCATCAACAATTTCAGAGTTTGGTACCAGTCGCGATGGACGATAAACACCAACGGAGAGAATGCTGCTTTCACTGCCAGTCTTGGTTTTAATTGGCATCATCATCCTGTCGGTTCTCTTCATCTTGGTGGCGGACTGAAAATTCTTTGGCAAGCGTGACATCTTCTATAGATTTAAGTGCAAAAGTTTCGATAATTGGGACAGCGCGCTTTAACAGTCCAACTAAAGTACCAGCCGGTGGAACCTCAATTGCCCCCGATGAATGTTCTGCCAGAGTGCTCATGCATAAATCCCAGCGCACAGGATTGGATATCTGTGCCACGATGCGATCTAAAACTTCTCGACCGTCAGTAATGACTGTGCCATCTTTATTGGAAATCACGCCACATTTTGCTGCAGAACCGTTTAGTTGTGCGGCAAGTGCGCGCAGCGGTCCTACAGCCGGTTGCATATAAGAGGTGTGAAATGCACCAGCTACAGCAAGTGCGCGAACGCGAGCACCATCGGGTGCTAATTGAGCAAGTGCATCTAAATCACCGGCGGCAACGATCTGTCCTGCGCCGTTGTCATTTGCTGCAACTAATCCTAAATCGCTAATTGCTTTTAGAACTACGGTGCGATCACCACCAAGTACTGCAGCCATTCCGGCTGGCTTTAGCGCTGCCGCTTTCGCCATTTCAATTCCACGGGCACGAACTAATTTCATGGCATCGATTTCACTAATTACGCCGGCAAGAGCGGCTGCCGTTATTTCACCAACAGAATGTCCGGCTACGAAGGTAAATCTAGAATCTGATAACGTGCGCGCACCCAGTAGACCTGCCGCCACAATAAGTGGTTGCGCATTTGCGGTGTCTTTAATTTCATCCGCATCCGCCGTTGTGCCAAGCCTTACTAAATCTAAATCAATTTCAGAAGACCACAGCTTCAGTAACTCAAGCGCTGCTGGTTCTGCAATCCAAGGAGATAACATCCCAGGAGATTGTGCACCCTGACCTGGTGCAATGAATGCGAGCATGGGTGAGATTTTAGGCGAGAGAAGCCTTTACTACCTAGTACCGCGCCAAGGAAAAATGCTAGTGACTTACCAATGTCCTAACTGGTGCATTACTTTGAACAACTTGGGTTTGTATTTGTGTTAACGGGTTAGATCTTCGCGCAAAACGGGAGCGAACTAGATAAACAATCTCAGCCATGCTGAGCCAGATTAGTCCTGGAAATAAGTCGATGCTGCGCTTTGCAAACCAGGGCGTGCCGTTACGCAGCATCCAGAGTATTGAATCTTTACGACTGCGATTATTTACTGGCGAAATTGCAACATCGCCAACATCAAAGCCGCGATCGCGTAGCATTTTGGCAAATTCGGAGGCAATAAATTGATGCCCCAGTTTGCTGGGGTGCATGCGATCGACATGCCATTTTGATCTGGAGTAAATATTTTCTAGCGACCTAGTTGGCAACATAATCGCACCGAAGTCTTGCGCCATCTTGCTTGTCGCCTTGTTGACGGCCGCTACGCGCCTGCGACAAATTCTTCCAACCAGATATGGCATTGGCACAATCTTGGTTGGATCATGAAGTTCCAGAAGCATGACAGTTGCGCCGGTAGATACCAAGCGGATCAGAGTCTCGCGCAAATTACTTTCAAAGACCGTTGGTGAAAAATTGCTGCGCAACAAATCGTTGCCACCGACTACAACGGCCACTAGCTCTGGATCGTGAACTGAGACTTTTACTAACTGTTCTTCTAAAACTTCACCAGAGCGCGCACCGGGACGGGCGGCGTTGATATAGATAAGCGGTTCATTAAATGCTTGTGCCAGGTGGTAACCCCAACCAAAGTGATTTCCATTTGCATCTGAGTCGCCAACACCAGAAGCTGCGCTATCTCCGATTACAGCAAGAGTAAGCGGCTGAGTCATATTAAGCCGCTCGTAGAATTCTGCGAGCTTCGATTGAGAGCATCTGAGAAATCGTTGATGACCAAGGAAAGTTCTCGGCTTGATGTTGGCAACGTGAGCGTAGGGTGTTATCGCTCCCTAATTTAAGCATCAACTCTTGCACCGCCTGCGCAATCGATGCGCCATTGTTATCTGCTGCTAGTCCGACATAGTTATTTGCACCCGTTAATAAGAACTCTCCAACAGCGCTGGTCTTAGAACAGACAACCGGAGTTCCGCTGGCTAGTGATTCAAGTGCTGCTAAGCAGAAAGTTTCGATTGGACCTGGTGCGATTGAGATATCAGATGATGCGATGATGCGCGCTAAGTATTTCTTATCTGAGATATAGCCTAAGAAGGTAACTGGGATATCGCGCGATGATTCATAGAGTTTCTTATGAAGTGGCCCAGTACCAACATAAATTAAACGTGCATTTATGCCAGCCTTTAATAGTTCACGAAGGGCATCGATCGAGCGCTCTGGCTTCTTCTCTGGCGATAGGCGACCACAGTGCACGAGAAGTACATCCCCACCTTTTAACAACTTGGTGCGCAACTCTTCATCACGATTTTTAGGTGAGAAAGTTTGGAGATCAACACCTAGTGGAATCTGCAGCAAATTAGTGGTCCCGATTTCACGGAATTCTGCCGCTGCAAAATTTGTTGTCGTCACAACATGATCAAAGCTGGCGGCTAAGCGAGTGTTGTGCCAGCGAACGAAGCGGTTTAGTGAGAAAGGAAGATAAGTCTTGATTAAGCCGCGTAGTGTCTCGTGGCTAAATACTAAAGTTGTAATCTTGTGCGCTTTTGCCCAACGGCCAACGCCAGATAAGGTAAAACGATCGGAAATTTCTATGCGGTCAGGTGCCAGCGTTAAAAGAATGCTCTTGATCTGACGATTTGATTTAATAATGCGATAGCCGCCACTAAATGGAATTACCCAAGATGGAACAGTGATGCGACTGCCGTGAGCAGTTTTCTCTTGGTGGAATCCATTACCGGGGACGATATATGTAAATTCGTGGCCGCGGTTGGTGTAACCAGTGCCTAAATTATGGAGAGTGGTCTTAATTCCGCCTGATTTAGGGCCATAGAAATTGGCGACGTGGATGATCTTCATGCGACCAGATCTTTTCGTGATGCAACAGATTCGATAACGTCTCGATAATGTTCGATAAGGCTTTCATTTATATAGTCCCATGTTCGGTGTTCGACGGATTTTCGTGCGGCAATCTGCATGAGATCTAAAGCAGGATGCTCAAGCAGGTTATAAACAGAGTGGAGAAGAAGGTGAGAATCAGCGGTATCAATTAAAAGACCTGTACGACCGTGATCAATGAGATCAGTTGGGCCGCCAGTATCAGGTCCAACAACCACAGTTCCGGCCGCCAGTGATTCCTGGATTGCTTGGCAGAAAGTTTCGTGTTTGCCGGTGTGAACAAAGGTGTCAAAGGAGGCGACATGGCGAGCCAGGTCTGCACCAGATTTATATCCAACGAAAATAGCGTTGGGAAGTTCGCGCTTTAAGCGAGCCTCAGCAGGACCTTGACCGACAATTACTAGTTGCAGATCCGGTTGTGAATCCAAAATAGCTAAATCATCAATGCGCTTTTCATTTGCCAAACGGCCAACGTAGCCGATGACATATTTGGCTCCACGCTTAGTTAAGAATTCGGCGCGAAGTTCTTCATCGCGTTTTTCTGGTGTGAAGTTAACTAAATCAACTCCGCGCTTCCAGAGTTTTACATTCTTAACTCCGCTACTTTCCAGGTCACGGCAAGCCCAAGCCGAAGGTGCAAGCGTTAGATCTGTTGTTGAGTGAATGCGCGCAACCCAACGCTTCAAAGTATTGTGAGCCACAGTTAGACCATAGTGACGCGCAAAGCCGGCAATATCTGTCTGATAAACCGAAACTGTAGGAATATTTGCCTTACGAGCCAAACGCGCAACGTAATGCCCCAAGAAAATTGGTGAAGCTAAATGAATTACATCAGGGCTAAATCCTTCAATAAATGGTTCTAACGCTTTCTTTGGCAGACCCATCGGAATTAAGCGCTTCATCGCAATACTTGGTACGTGCTTGATTTTAAAACCCAAATAATCTTTAGGTGCGTTCTCACTTTCAGGTGCGATCACCAAAACTTCGTGGCCAGCGCGCTTACAAAATTCGAGAAGACGAAGTACGGAGTTGGTTACTCCATTCACCTGTGGCAGGAAGGCCTCAGTGACGATAAGAATTCTCATCGGCGCAGCACTTCGGGTCGCGATCATGGTCTAAAGATGAAGGTATGCCGTGACCACCTTCATCTAAATAGGTGAAGTGTTGGTAAAGGGAAGGTGAAGTATTAGTCGAGGGTTTAGCGGTGGATATTTCTGCTACTGGTGAGTAACATTTGCTCTATGAAGATCGCCGTATGCGTAAAGCAGGTCCCGGACTCTTGGGCTGAGAAGAAGATGGTCAACGGCGTCCTAGATCGCGAAAATGTGGATGCGGTTTTAAATGATTTAGATGAATATGCAGTTGAAGAAGCGCTGCGAATTGCCGAAGCACATGGTGGAAATGAAGAAGGCGGAGCAAATACCGTCACAGTTATTTCAATGGGACCAGAACGCGCAACAGAGGCGATCCGAAAAGCTTTATCAATGGGCGCAAACGATGCGATCTTAATTACTGATGCAGCGTTGGCGGGCGCCGATGCGCTGGCAACTTCTGCAGTGCTCTCCAAAGTTATTAGTGATGGTGGATACGAGATCGTAATTTGTGGAACTGAATCAACGGATGCGCGAATGAGCGTTGTTCCAGCGATGATCAGCGCTCGCCTAGGTTGGGCGCAATTAACTTTTGCATCAAAGGTGAACGTGGATCCTGCTGGCACAGTTTCAATTACGCGCGTGACCGAAGCTGGCGTAGATGAAATCTCTGCTGCTTTCCCATGTGTTATCAGCGTTGTCGAAAAGATTAACGAACCGCGCTACCCATCATTTAAAGGCATCATGGCGGCAAAGAAAAAAACAATTGAACAAAAAGATTTAGCAGCTGTTGGCGTAAGCGCGACAAGCGCTTGGTCACAGGTAAATGATGCAACGCCTCGTCCACCACGTGCGGCCGGTGTGAAAGTTACCGATGAAGGAAGTGGTGGCACCGCACTCGTTGATTTTCTAGCAGAGAAGAAATTGATATGAACAACGTATTTATTTTGGTGGATTTTTCTGGCGATAAGGCTACGAAAACAACGGCAGAACTTGCAACTGCCGCATCACGTATTGGCGCTGTAACAGCGATTGTTTTGGCTGGTACCGGAAAAGGTGCTGCGCTAGCCGCAACGGTAAACCAAGGCCCCATCACAAGCGTTTTAATTCTCGAGTCAGATGACTTTGCGCAATTTGGAGTGGCCGCATCCGCTGACGCCCTTGCTAATTTAATTAAAGAGAAGTCACCGGCTGCAGTGCTTATTGCATCTCATGCCTTCGGAAAAGAAGTTGCCGCGCGTGTTGCGGTGTTAACTGAATCCGGAATAATTACCGACGCCGTTGATGTGGCGGCAGATGCCAGCGCAACACAGTTGGTTTTTGGTGGTTCAACCACAGTGCACTCAAAGGTTTCTCACGGAACACCAATAATCACAGTTCGTCCAAATAGTGTGGAAGCAGATTTTTCTGCATCATCTCCAGCAACAGAAAGCGCCTCTGCAAATATCGGCGATGCCGCTAAGAAATCTAAAATTTCATCATCACAACCACTGGTTAAAGGTGGACGTCCGGAGCTAACTGAAGCCAACATTGTTGTCTCAGGTGGTCGTGGCACCAATGGAGATTTTGCCGCGGTTGAAAAATTTGCTGACGAACTTGGCGCCGCAGTCGGTGCATCTCGCGCAGCAACTGATGCTGGTTGGTATCCGCATTCACATCAAGTCGGACAAACGGGCAAGAGTGTTAGTCCGCAGCTCTACGTTGCCTGTGGAATTTCTGGTGCGATTCAACACCGCGCAGGTATGCAGACTTCAAAGACAATCGTTGTCGTAAATAAAGATCCAGAAGCGCCACTCTTCGATATTGCAGACTTTGGCGTGATCGGTGATTTATTCAGCGTTCTCCCGCAGGCAACAGATGGAATTCACGCGAAAAAGAGTTAACTTCTCAAGTGATCTAGACTGCTCCAATGAGCGTCTACCTAGATCATGCGGCAACTACGCCGATCTTTGACGTGGCAGTAAAGGCGATGACTGATGCGCTAACTAAAGTTGGTAATCCTTCTTCGCTACACACCGAAGGACGTTCAACTCGTAAAGATGTAGAAGATGCCCGTGATTTAATTGCCAAGGCTGTTGGATGTTTGGCCTCTGAAGTTATCTTCACGGGTTCTGGAACTGAGGCCGATAACGCGGCGATAAAAGGGTTGTTCTGGAAAAGCGACAAGAAATTAATCGTAATTAGCGCTATCGAACATCATGCAGTGCTCGATCCGGCGCGGTGGTTGGTTGAACATGAAGGCGCAGAGCTAATTGAAATTCCAGTTAATAAAAACGGTGTGATTGATTTAGATTATCTAAAAGATCTTGTTGCAAAACGCGGCTTTGAGATTGCGCTGATCTCGGTGATGCACTCCAATAACGAAACTGGAGTAATTCAGCCTATCGCCGAAGTTGTGAAGATCGCTGGCTCAATTCCAGTTCATACCGATGCCGTTCAATCATTTACTAAGACACCTCTTTCTTATAAAGACCTTGGCGTTACATCCATGGCCCTTAGTGCGCATAAAGTTGGTGGACCACATGGGATCGGTGCTTTGATTTTGCAACGTGCCTATGAAATTCCCGCCTTATTACATGGTGGGGGACAAGAGCGCGAAATTCGAAGCGGAACTCTTAACGCACCTGCCATTGTTGCCTTTGCAGCAGCGGCTGCCAGCAAAATTTATGAGGCCAGCAAAGTCCAAGAACTTCGCGAACGATTTGAAGCGGGCCTGCGCTCGTCAGCGCCTAGTGCTTATATAAATGGTGTGGATGCAAAGCGCCTGCCCGGAATTTCTAACGTGACATTTCCTGGTACCCAAAGTGATTCACTTCTTTTACTTATGGATTCGGAGAAAGTCTCTTGTTCAACGGGCGCTGCTTGCAGCGCTGGGGTGCATCGTCCATCACATGTTCTACTTGCTATGGGCCACAATGAAATAAGCGCACAATCTTCTCTCCGTTTTTCATTGGGTGCCAACTCAACGCAGGCCGATGTAGATTTCGCTTTATCTGTTCTACCAACAGTGATCGAACGTGGAAGGGCGGCTAATCAGATATGAAGATTATTGCCGCAATGAGCGGGGGAGTTGATTCAGCAGTTGCCGCAGCTCGCGCAGTTGAGGCGGGCCACGAAGTAATCGGAGTTCATTTAGCGCTGGCTTCTAATCCTCAGAAATATCGTTCAGGTGCGCGCGGTTGTTGCACAATTGAAGACTCACACGATGCTCGTCGCGCCGCCGACAAGATCGGAATTCCTTTTTATATCTGGGATATGGCCGAAGAATTTCATGAAGGCGTCGTAGAAAACTTTCTTGCTGAATACGCCGCCGGTCGCACTCCCAATCCATGCTTGCGTTGTAATGAGAAAATAAAGTTTGCAGCAGTCTTAGATCGCGCCAAAGCGATGGGTTTTGATGGCGTTGTCACTGGACATTATGCGCGCACCCAAATTGGACCAATCGGAAAGACGCTACACCGCGCGGTAGATCCACTTAAAGATCAGTCATACGTCCTTGCAGTTCTAACTACTGAACAAATAAATGGTGCGATATTTCCGCTGGGTGATACTGAAAAAGTTGATATTCGTATTGAAGCCGAAGCACGTGGCTTAGCAGTTGCACAGAAGCCAGATAGCCACGATATTTGCTTCGTTCCTTCCGGTGATAACGCTGGCTGGTTGCGCGATCGCTTAGGTAGCGAAGTTGGACCAATCGTTGATAACACTGGCAATAAAATTGGCGAACATAAAGGCGCTTACACCTACACAATCGGCCAACGAAAAGGCTTAGGGTTAACAATTCCCGCCGCCGATGGTTCGCCGCGATTTGTTTTAAAGATCGAACCAGTGACAAACACGGTTGTTGTCGGTGCGCGTGAAGAGTTAGCGGTTAGTAAATTAATGGGTGAAAAGACGATCTGGTGTGGTCCGCCCGTAGATGAAAAGCCGCGACGTGGCTTTGCCCAAGTTCGTGCGCATGGAGCGGCGTTAGATTGCAGTTATTACTTCAGCGGCACCCAACTTGTTGCTGAATTAGATAAACCTTTACTTGGGATTGCAAATGGGCAGGCGTTGGTTATTTACGACGGCGATCGCGTGGTCGGATCGGCAACTATCTGCGAGAGCGCATGAGTAATCACGCGCGCCATCGCATTACCGAACTCACCAACGAGATTCGTGATCACCAATTTAAGTATTACGTTCTGGATGCGCCAACGATTACCGATGCGCAATTTGATGCCCTTCTCAAGGAGTTACAGGCACTTGAAGCTAAGCACCCAGAGTTACTAGAACCAGATTCACCATCCTTAGGCGTTGGTGGAGGTTTTGCAACAACTTTTGAGCAGCACGATCACATCGAAAAAATGATGAGCCTTGACAATGTTTTCGACACAGAAGAACTTGCCACTTGGTTTGAGCGCGTGGAAAAAGAGAGTCCAAACCCAAAATACTTATGTGAGTTAAAAGTTGATGGACTTGCAATTAACTTGTTATATGAAGATGGCCATTTAACTAGAGCGCTCACGCGTGGAAACGGCGTAACGGGTGAAGATGTCACCTTAAACGTTAAGACCATTAAGGGTTTGCCACATACTTTGATCGGCAAGAAGATCCCATCTTTAATTGAAATACGCGGTGAAGTTTTCTTGCCAGTTGCCGCATTTAACCAACTCAATGAAGAGCTAGAAGAAGCTGGCAAGCAACTCTTTGCAAATCCCCGCAATTGTGCAGCGGGCTCGCTACGCCAAAAAGATCCCCGAATAACTGCTAGTCGCGCCCTTAGCGTCGTAGTTCATGGTGTTGGTGCCAGCGAAGGAATCTCTTTCTCATCTCAATCTGATGCATATTCGCAGTTGAGCTCACTTGGAATGCCAACTTCAGAACGCTTTAAAGTATGTGGCACGCGCGCAGAAGTCGAAGATTTCATTGCGCATTACAACGAACATCGCCACGATGTAGAGCACGAAATAGATGGCGTTGTTATTAAAGTCGATGACGTGGGCGAGCAGAAAAAATTGGGTTTCACTTCGCGCGCACCCAAGTGGGCGATCGCCTATAAATATCCACCTGAAGAAGTAACCACCAAATTACTTGATATAAAAGTTAGCGTTGGACGCACTGGTCGCGTCACACCATTTGCATTTATGGAACCTGTGAAAGTTGCGGGTTCAACAGTCACCAATGCAACTCTGCATAATCAAGAAGAGATCGAACGCAAAGGCGTCTTGATCGGTGACACGGTAATAATTCGAAAAGCAGGCGATGTTATTCCCGAAGTTCTAGGTCCAGTTTTGTCACAGCGCACAGGTAAAGAACGAGCATTCGTTATGCCAACTAACTGTCCCGAATGCGCCAGTGAGCTACGCGCGATTACTGCCGGAGATGTGGATATTCGCTGTCCAAACACCCAAAGCTGTCCCGCGCAACTGCGAGAGCGCATTTACTACATTGGATCACGGGCAGCGCTCGATATAGATGTACTGGGTCTGGAAGCAGCGATAGCGCTCTTAACAGATCAGATCATCACCGATGAATCAGATTTATTTGAATTGACCACTGAATCACTGACTCGCTCCGAGTTCTTTACTAAAAAAGATGGCAGCACCGGCAAAAATACTGAAAAGTTATTGGCCGCACTTGAAGTTGCAAAGTCTCGACCACTTTGGCGAATTATTGTGGCGCTCTCTATTCGCCACGTTGGTCCAACTGCAGCGCAATCTTTAGCGAATAACTTCGGTTCGATGGATGCTATTGCTAAAGCCAGTGTTATCGAACTTTCAGATATCGATGGACTTGGCGAAACTATTGCGCAATCTATTGTCGAATGGTTTGCCATTGATTGGCACCGCAACATTATTGCCAAATGGCAAAAGGCTGGCGTGGTTATGCAGGCGCAAGCCAGTGTGGAATTACCCCAAACTTTGGCCAATCTCACTTTTGTTGTAACCGGCGGATTGGAATCCTTCACCCGAGATTCCATAGCCGAAACTATTACCGCGCACGGTGGGAAAGCGGTGGCATCTGTTTCAAAGAAAACGGATTACGTGTTAGTTGGCAGCGACCCAGGATCAAAACTGGCTAAAGCCCAAGAACTTGGCGTCACCATCATTGATGAGGCGCGCTTTTTAGAGTTACTAGCAGGGCGGGGGTAGTCTGTACTCATGATCATCGCATCCGAACAACTTCGTGAA
>Ga0164295_10004007_pt1 | contig 11734 bp, 6 predicted proteins | sample GEODES006metaG_FD_111798 | JGI IMG/M metagenome (GOLD analysis project Ga0164295, IMG submission 111798) | Oligotrophic lake water microbial communities from Sparkling Lake, Wisconsin, USA - GEODES006 metaG | ecosystem: Environmental > Aquatic > Freshwater > Lake | place: USA: Sparkling Lake...
ATTCAATCGCCTAGCTGCTCATGCTGCGCAAATGGACGAGGACAGTCACTGGCGCGTCTGTTCCAACAAGCTTCTCTTCGGGCCAGCCGCCTTCGACTTCGACGCCGTGAAGGGTGAGATCTTCCAAGTCGGTCTGCCTTGGTAAATCCTTTCGCTCCTTCTGCAGCTGAAATAAGGAAGAAGGGATTAGAGCCAATGCAGTAAGAAAGGGTGAGAAGGAACTTGTTGCAGCCAATGACAATCTTCTCGCTTGGGTACTCCTTCTTGATGAGATCATTGTCAACGACGTCTGAGAGATTAACGTCGCCAAACTCGATGCGCGAGGCCTTGACGAAGCCTGGACGGATCGACGCTGCAAGATAAGCGCGTCGAACAGCCCTGACGCCAAGCGTTGAATGCTGAGTGAGCTCTTTTCCGCTGCCTTGTCCGACAAAGACGATCGAGGCGGCACTGCTTCCAAGAATCGATTGGCCAACGAGGCGGCAGTGTTTCTTGTGCCCGTCCTTCTTCCATGCCTCTAATTGGTGAGCTTGGCAGCAATAATACGCCTGGTTACACTTTCCGCAAACACCTGCAGTAGCAGGGGAGCTGCAGCTTGAGAGACTGCAGATCTGATTGACCTTCTTTTGAGGCAGAGAGGGTGAAGCAGAAGGTTCAGAAGGAGTAGGCTCTGGGGCTACTGTTGGAGGCACAGGCTTCACCGCAGCCGCCGCTCGAGCAATGCGGCAATCGGCGCGATGGTCTGGCCAATCAGAGTTTTGACATTTCTCGTTGCAGTAAAAGACGAGTTTGCAGCCGCTGCAGCAGTTCTGCTTGTCTTCGTCGAGCTTTAATGAACAAGATCCAAAACTGCACGTTTTAGAGTTCTTTGAAGGTGCTGCTGTGTCAGGTGCTGTTGTTGCAGGTGCTGTTGTTGCAGGAGTGGTCGCTTGGTCGCTGCTGCTCCTATTGTTTATTGTGAAGGGGAGATGAGGGGTGAGGGGAGGGATAGAGAGAGAGAGAGCAAAAGTTAGTGAGTTTTACAGTAAGTATCACCTAGTTCACACTCTCGCTGTGGGGAAGATTTTCCAGACGCGGGCTAATTTGAAAATTCTCTAATAGGTGTAAAACGTACATTTTAGTTATTAGAGCTGTCTTTCTAATCGCGAAATGTAGGTTTTAAAGATTTTTAACACAAAAGTTACAGACCCTATTTCATCTCCTTTTCCTCGAAATCTCTGAACGCTGTTGTCAATGCTGCAAACACTTGCGTAGCGATGTACCTCTGCGCAGCGCTCATCTGCGACTGCTTATCAGGGTGCACTTTTGTGCAAGCCTTCATGAAGTGGATTCTCACTTTCGCCGGAACAATCACCTTGTCGAGGCCGAGCGGGTCCCACCCGCTGCCATCCCAGAGCACGTTGTGCAAGCTAGTAAGCAGCACGCGAATAGGACGAGGCTGTCCTCCAGTGGGCTCCAAGTGCCACGCATTGATTTTGCCCTCAAACTCTCTCCTTGCTGCATCCTTTTCCTCGGCCTCTTTGGACTCTGAAGAAGCGGCCTTGTCGAGCTCTTCTTGCCTCTCTGCTTGAACGCGCTTGAGCTCAGCTCGACGCGCCATGACCTTGGCCTTCACAAGGTCTGATTTTCCATCCAAATCTTCGTCCACATCTTGAGGCACCTCAACTGGCCCCTCGTTGTGCGCAATGGCCTTTACAGGCCGCATGCCGCTTGCATCGGCCTTTTTCATGGCTGCGTAAATGTCCGTGCCTGTACCGTCATCTCTAATGTGTGTTTCTCCGTCCTCTTCTTTTGGAACAACGTGGTGAGCACCGCCTGGACCGCCAGTCTTCATTGTGGGCATGGTAAACGGAAGGCCAGCAGGAAGAGGAGGAGGAGGAGTGCCAGCAATGGGCGAAGATGAAGTCGCAGAGGAAGAAGAAGAGTTTGAAGTAGAACGTTGAGATGACGATATTGATTGCCGCGGGGTGGTATTCGATCCTCCTCCTCCTCCTCCAACACTCTTATTATTTTGAAGAACAGGTGGTAGCGAAGAGAGAGGCCGTAGTGAAGGTAGAGAAAACCCCGGGCGAGCTTGAGAGGTCAGCGTATCAAGCCTCAATACTTTTGCAAACACATTACCTCCAGCTACAGTTGGCACAGCGTCTGCAGGATTCGTCAAGTCTAGGTAACGAGGCGCGCCTTCGTTCACCACTTGAAACCGAAAATGAAACGAGCCAGAACCAGAGAGGGGAAATGAAGCAAGAACGTCGCTTAGCTGCACGGGCTTACTGCCTCCACAACCTGGAGGAAGACGACAACAGTTGGGAAATGAAGCGCTTTCTCCTCTATCATTCTGTACGTAATAGTAGAGGAACGCCATCTTGTTCAAACTTAGAAATCGGATCAAATTCGTTATATGATATCTGCTATCAAATTATTGCAAAAAACCTTTCATCCGTGTTATTTGTCTAAAGAATTTGCTGCAACACTTGTTACGAAGAGGTATTTTTCATCGAATCCTAAAAGTCGTCGACCTTCATCTCCACAAGCAAAACTACAACCTCGTAGTCTTAAATATCCGAACACCACAATGTCTACGACTGAGTGGCCAGCAAAGCGCGTTCGCGACACGTTTGTGAACTTTTGGGTAGAAAAGGCCGGCCACGTGCACTACAAGTCGTCCCCTGTTGTTCCTCACGACGACCCTACTCTCTTGTTTACAAATGCTGGCATGAACCAGTTCAAGCCCATCTTCCTCGGGCAGGCGGACCCGACCGGCCCTCTTGCGCCACTAAAGCGCGCAGCAAACAGCCAGAAGTGCATTCGTGCAGGCGGAAAGCACAACGATCTTGACGATGTCGGCAAGGACACATACCACCACACCTTTTTTGAAATGTTAGGTAACTGGTCCTTTGGCGATTACTTCAAGGAGGAGGCGATCACGTGGGCGTGGCAGCTTCTCACTGACGTCTATGGCCTCCCTAAAGAGCGCCTGTACGTCACGTACTTTGCCGGCGGAGAGGGGCTTCCCCCAGATAACGAGGCAAGGGACATTTGGGCGCGGTACTTGCCCATGGAGCGCATCCTCCCTTTTGACAGGAAGGCCAACTTTTGGGAAATGGGAGACACGGGTCCGTGCGGCCCTTGCTCTGAGATCCACTTTGACCGCATCGGGGGCAGGGACGCCTCAAAGATGGTCAATTACGACGACCCCACAGTGATCGAGATTTGGAACATTGTCTTTATGCAATTTAACCGAGAGCCGTCTGGGCAGTTAAGGGAGCTTCCAGCCAAGCACATCGACACTGGCATGGGCTTTGAACGCCTTACCAGCATCATGCAGCAAAAGATGAGCAATTACGACACAGATGTGTTTATGCCGATCTTTGACGCCATCAGCACCCTCACTGGATCACCTCCTTATACATATCTCCTCGGAAAGGAAGACGTCGACGGAAAGGACATGGCCTACCGTGTCGTTGCCGACCACGCCCGTACGCTAACCTTTGCGATCACAGACGGCGCTGTTCCTTCAAACGAAGGTCGCGGTTACGTCCTTCGTCGCATCCTAAGAAGAGCTGTCAGGTATGGCCAGCAGTTTCTCAACGCAAAGAACGGCTTCTTCACGCAGCTCGTCCCTGTCGTAGTCCGAGAATTCAAGGACGCGTTTCCTGAGCTTGAGGCAAAGATGGCCTTTGTGATGGACACTATTCGCGACGAGGAGGACAGCTTCGGTCGCACGCTTAACAAGGGAATCAAGGCCTTCTCAAAGAGCGCAGAAGAGCTGAAAGGCCAAGGAAAGACTGTCGTTCCTGGCGCGACCGCCTTCTTCCTCTATGACTCCATGGGCTTCCCTGTGGATCTTACGCAGATCATGGCATCAGAGTCCAACATGACCGTCGATGTTGAAGGTTTCTATGCATGCATGGCTGAGCAAAAGGCCAGATCGCAGGCTGCCCAAAAGTTTGCGCGCAATGCAGGCGGCGTCAACCTCGTTCTTGAAGCTGAGCAGACTGCCTTGCTGGCGAAGCAGGGCGTCAATGCAACCGACGACAGTCCAAAGTACGCTTGGCACAACCAACCGTCTGCAACAATCAGGGCCATTTTCACAAAGGACGGCTTCCTGTCAGCTAGCGACGCTGCCACTGTTTCAAACGGACGCGTCGGCATTGTGCTTGACTCTACCCCGTTCTACGGAGAGAGTGGAGGGCAAGTAGGTGATAGCGGCATCTTGACCCGAGCAACAACGCAGGGAGAGGGAGTTTCGTCGACTCCTCTATTTGATGTGGCAGATGTGCAAGTGTTTGGTGCATATGTGCTGCACCTGGGCACTGTGTCTGAAGGCGCCGAGGTTCGCGTAGGTGACATTGTTCAGTGCGAGGTGGACTATGATGTTCGCGCTCGTATTGCTCCTAACCACACCATGACTCACGTTCTCAACTATGCGCTGCGAGAGGTGCTTGGAGAGGGCATCGACCAGCGCGGAAGCATTGTGCAAAGCGACAAGCTGCGATTCGACTTCTCCTGCAGCAAACAGCCCACGCCTGAGCAACTCACAGAGGTTGAGAGGATCGTCAGGGAGCAGATCGACAAGGCGCTCCCTGTCTACACCAAGGTTGTTCCGTTAGAAAAGGCAATGAAAATGAACGGTCTTCGCGCTGTCTTTGGAGAGGTCTACCCAGACCCTGTCCGAGTAGTCTCTGTTGGTGCAGATGTGGATTCAATTCTAGCAGAGCCTAGTGGCTCGTCTTGGCGAAACTTTTCTCTTGAACTTTGCGGAGGAACGCACATTGCAAACACCTCTCGCGCACAGGCATTTGCCATTGTGGAGGAGACCAGCATCTCCAAGGGTGTGCGCCGCATCATTGGCGTAACGCGTGATGAGGCGACCACTGCCGCATCCAACGCGGCGCAGCTCGAAGGCGAGTTTGCAGTTGCAAGGGCGCTATCTGGAGTTCAGCTCGATGCTCGCATCAATGACCTCAAAGAGCGCGTTAATTCCTTGTCCCTCTCTGCTCCCATTCGATCTAGACTGCGCGACGAGCTTGCTGATCTGTCAAAGCGGCTCATAGCAGAGCAGAAGGCGGAAGCTGCCAAGGTCGTCGATAAGTGCAAGGTTGTTGCGCTAAAGGCGTTGACCGACGCAAAGGCTGCTGGCGGAAAGCTGGCTGCTGTGGTCGAGCTACCAGAGCTCGAAGGCGACGGCAAGGTAGCTCAAGGCGTGATGAAGGCCGTCTCTGACGCAGAGGGCGGTCAGTTCTCCCTCTTGGGTGTCAGCAGCGACAAGAAGGAGAAGGTGCTTGTCTTTGCAGTGTCAAGCAAGGCCGCCATCGCTGGAGGTCTTTCAGCAAAGGACTGGGTAGCTGCAGCGCTCGCCCCAGCTGATGGCAAAGGCGGCGGAAGAGACGACGGTGCACAAGGAACGGCAAAGGACGTTACCAAGGTCGCAGACATTATTGCTGCAGGTGTAGCTTTTGGCGCAGGAAAGGGGCTACTGTAAGAATTTTACCTGAGGTTGTAACATTTGATATAAGTTATCGCTATTTTTGACTATAAGTATTCTCACACGTCCAGTAATAAATCATCATTCATTTTGACAATAACAATGTCAAGAAGATGATGAAGAAGAAGGAGGTGTGGACGCATTATTTACTACTACGGTTGAGTCCGTCGATGAAGATGCCGTCGGTGACGTTTCTATTTCAATAACAGCTAGCGCTGGATGTTGAGGATGTTGATTAGTAATCGCGTTCTCTTCTTCAATCGATGTTGTCGTTGAGGACGATGCAGATACGGACGATGATATGGTCACTGTTACTGTCTCTCCTTCTGAATCTGTTAAAGCAGTTGAAGCAGCATCTGCAGGAGAGTTAGCAGTATTAGCAGTATTAGCAGCACCAGCAGCAGCAGCAGCAGAAGCTGTGTCTGGTGCTATTCTTGTGACAAGCGGTGATAGTGTACCTACTCGTCCGTTTCCGGTATCGATAACAATCCTTCTACACGTTGGACAGACTGCATTAACGCGCAACCACTTGTCTACACATTCTTTATGGAAATGGTGTTTAAATCCACAAGGAAGCAGTCGGAGTGATTCGCCTCTAACGTAATCGTCAAGGCAAATAGAGCATGTTTGGGAAAATTCGATTGCGGCACACTCGGGCGACCCGAACGTAAATTCAGCTAGTTTAGCGATCTCTGCGTCTCTTGCGGGTCGTCTAAAGCCGGCGTTTTGGACCTGGCCTTGTCCCAACAGAAACAGAATCGTGTGAGCAAACTGAATACAAAAGACAAAGGAGAGAGCCATAAAGATAGAAAAGATGAACCAAGACAGCATTCGAATGATCTGAAAGATCAAGATTGCGAGAGAGAACTTGTAAGAGAAGGTGTTCCTGCAATCGGGTGAAGTGCGAGTGACGGATCCAAAGGCAAAGATCATGAAAAAGTAGGTCGCTAGATACAACCCGGATTGCGTCTCCATCATTTTTCGAACCAAGTACGATTGATTAGTAGAGGCCAACGAGTCATTCCAATACAACATGTAAACAAGAGTGCAAGCTGCCATCAGCCCTTCTCTAACTGTGAACGAGATATCCCATGCGTCCAGAAAAGTGCACTGAAGCTTCGCGTCGTCATCGTCTTTCATGACAATCAGACAAGGTATAAGAAAACAAAGAACAACAATGTGTGATGCAAATGAGATGATGCGCCAGTGACGAGGTGTTATACGAGGCAATGTGTTAACAGCAGTGTTCATTTTCTATAAATCGATTTCCACACGCCCCGAGTTAAAAAGTCTATGATCTACTACGATTTATTTCTATCATTTCTTTCTACTAGATTTTAGATCGTTATTCTCTGCAGTTAGCTTATCAATCTCAAGAGATAAATCCGCCTTTTGCTTTAACAAGTCAGTGATGAGAGTATCCATCTCGTCTTGACTCTCCTTCAACTCTCGTTCCTTTGCCGACAGCCTTGTTTGTAACTGTGCGAGTTTCTGAGCGTCTCCTCCTCCTCCTCCTCCTCCTCCGCTACCACCAGCAAGCAGCGTCTTTTTCATAGCTCGAGCATCCTCTAGATCTTTCCTCAAATCTTCAATTTCCCTTCGCAACGACCGCACTTCCTCCTCCATCTGCGCAATCGTTAGGTCTCTAGATTCAATAATACCGCGCAAGCGACTCCTAGCTGTCTCAAAGCTCTCGGCCTCTTCGCGAAGATGAACAACGTCTGCCAGCATTTCCGCATCCTCTTCGTGCTGAAGGAGCAAGACGTCTCTTTCTTTTCGAATAGCATTCCTTTCGAGAAACAGCTTGTCTTTTTCGGATTCGAGACTTTGAAGCTCCGAGGAAATCGTCTCCATGAGGGTACGCAGAGTAGCGATTTCCGCCTCTTGGCTCTCATTCGTCATTCGTTGGTCATCAATCGTCTTTGACAGTCGTTCCACCTCGACTGTTAGCGCATTCTTGTCCGTTTCAAGTCGTTCCCGAGCTCGTTCTTCTTCATCTAAGATGATCGCCTCTCGTTCTAATTGAGCGGTTGAATCCCTCATTGCTTCTTGAGCTTCACCTTGAAGCTGTTCAGCCTTGGACAATGCAGCAGCGGCGGTCGATTGCGCAGCAACCAACTCGAGCTGGGCAGCCTCCAGCTCAAGCATGCACTTCTCAGCGACAATCTTGTTCTCTGCAGAATCGATAGCCGCCTTGGACTTGGCGGCCCGCTCGACAGAGAGTTGAGACTCAAGCAGCTTAATAGAAGAGAGAGCTTCAGAGAGAGCGCTTCTTGTTGAGTCCAAATCGGATTGCAAGCCGTGGGCTGCAAGAGATGCCGTCTCTTCTTCAGACTCAAGGAGCTTTGATAACCGTGCAGCTTGTGTCTGAATCGTCTTCTCATCAGCAGTGGCTCTTGAGAGGTCGGATTTTAACCTATTAACCTCTAGCTTAGCCGTCGACGCTTCTCCCTCCACTCGCGCTAGTTGATCGCAAAGCGCTGCCTTTTCTTGAACCTGAGTGAGCAACTGCTCCTCGTATGATTTATGAACCATTTCGATCTCCTTCGCAAGTCTAATGATCTCAGCGTCCTTCTCCTTAACAGTGAGCTCTGTCAAGCCGGTCTGGGTCTGTGCAGCGGTTAATTGGATCTCTACAGCACGAAGCTTCAACAGAGACTTTGTGAGCATGGCGTGTTCGCGCTGGCTCTCCTCTAGAGCAAAAACGGCCGTATTGTGATCGTTCTTCGCCTCTAGAAGCAACGCGCGAAGCTTTTCGACTTCTGCCACCATCGACTCTGTTTTCAAAGCTGAAGATCGAAGCAATGTGTTTGTGCTCTCCAACATGGAGCTTTCCGCCCTAGCGTCAAGGAGCTGCTGCCTTAAGAAATCAACCTCGTCGTTCAAACGACCGACTTCTTTCTCTCTTTCATTGCTCTCTGATGAAGAAAGAGGGAGGCTAGACGACTGAGTCGATGTTGGAGTACACGTTGCCAAGATGGTTGACATTTTCTCAGCAACAGCGTCAGCCACGGCTTGCTCCACAACCTCTTGTAAGTTCTTAAATACAGCACTAGCTGCTTGAATACTCTTAAAAGAGGTTCCTCCTCCTCCTCCACTACCTCCTCCACTACCTAGCTCTGCTGCTGAAGTCAATTCATCTTGCCTCATCTGCTGCACCATTTGTTCTTGCAGCATGCATCTAGCTTGCAGCGTAGCCGTAGCTTCTACCAATGAAACTTCATACGAACGTCTAGCAAGCAAGAGCCTGTCCTCCAAGACTCTCCTTTCCTCAATCAAGGAACTCTCTGCTGACTGCACTCTCTCTTTGAATTTCTCCGAAGCAGCAATACGTCTCGACGCGTCTGCATTTGTAAAGGCAAGCTGCTCTTCTAGTAACCGCACTCTCCCCTTTGCACTGTCTCCTTCTTCTGCTCGCTGCCTATAACGATCCACCTCTAGTTCTAACAATTCGATCTTCTTTCCTCGCTCGCGCACTGTCGCAGATATGGATTCGAACGCGTCGCGGTCGCTTTCTGCTGCGTGGCGAGCGGCAGCGCTAAACCCGCGTTTAAAATCAGCCATGATCGAGAGACCGCCCGCCGATTGCGCCTCCATTACTCGAAATCCCCTAACGACCTCTGAAAGAACGTCGGCTCTCGCCCGCACGTCCTCCAGATTGATCTTTTCGACAAAAGTCGAGGAGGAAGAGGACGAGGAGGCGTTATTCTCATCAGCGTCAACTGCATCATCACCTTCAAATAGATCAGCTTCAGTGTCTACAAAGTCTGAATGAGGAAGATGATGATGGGGATTCGCTTGCTTTCTTGTCGATGATGAAGAAGAAGGAGAAGATCGATGATGATGTTGTTGTGCTGATAGGTGTAAAGCTTTTCGTAGAGCCGAGTTTAAAGCGTTTTGCTGCTTCAGCTCTTCTTCTTCACGTTCGGTGCGTACAACAATCGCCTTCTTATCTTTAAAGGAGCGTATTCGTTGAAGAGCTCTTTGAGTAGCTACAAGCGGCGATACCCCAGCCAAGGAGTTTGAATCATTCCGTTGTGATTTCAAAGTTACACTTAGAGGATTGTGATTTTTAGACTCCATTCTTTGTCGACCTATTATTCTCTAAACTTTAAAGCGTGTTTTGGAATAGTTTAAAATGCCGAAGGACGCCGGCGGTCAGAAATCGCCTTTATCGAGTACAGACGTAGTTGTACCAGTTGTTGCAGCCCCTCTTTCTCCTTCATCTCGTGTTGCGCCGTCAAGTACCGATGTGCTTGTTGAAGGAGGAGGACTAGCAACTGGAGCTGGAGGAGGAGGAGGAGGCGACGGACTAGCAGCAGGAGGCAGCCCTCGCCCTGCGCTAAGAGACGTCTCGTCTATGAAAAACACAGCCACGTGCCAAGTCTGCTTCTCTCTCTTCTCTATCGGCGGAAAGCACGCTCCAATGTCGCTTCCGTGCGGTCACACGTGGTGCAGGAGCTGCTTGCGAAAGATCAAGTCTACGGACGGGTACGTGCGATGCCCGATCGACCGCAAGGTGGCGAGAAAGGGCATTCGCAATTTCGCTCTAGAGTCGATGCTAGCAGCTACGGGCTTGTGCAAGGTAGCTGGTGAATCTGAAAGCCAAGAGGCTGACGCCGAAGACAAGGACGATGAAGCAGCCGAGGGAGGAGCCGCTGCAGAAGGAGAAGAAGGAGGAGGAGGAGAAGGAGGAGAAGATGCAGCGAACCCTGATGAGGAGAGTTTTCCTGCAGGAATGCCTGGCATGCCACCAGGAATGGCTGCAATGTTTAGCGGAATTATGCGTTCGCTTGTTATGAGCGGCATTCTTGAGGGAGAGGGAATAAGCATCGGCCCTGGCGGAGCTGTGATTCCTTCGTCAGGCAGGGGTGGCGGCAGAGGAGGAGGAAGCTCTTCGTCTCGAGGAAGAGGAGGAGGGGGAGGAAGTAGTGGAGGTCCTCCTGGTATGATTCCTATGGGTTCGTTTCCACTTGGACCAGGAATCGGCATCAGTTTTGGAATGATGCCTCCGGGCATGATGATGATGGACGATTCGAGGTCACATTGCGATCACTGCCGAGGAGGATTTGGCCCCTGTGCGTGCGATGAGGGCTGTGCAAAGCCTGCTAGGTCGATTTGCGAGACCCGAGGATCCTCGAACCACTGCGATCACTGCCGAGGATTTGCGGGAGGGTGTGCTTGCCGGAAAAATCCTCCCTGTCTTCGGAAACCAGAATCTGTCTGCATTCAGCGCCATAGTCATTCCTCATCCTCTTCATCATCCACAGTCAGGTCATCCTCAAAGACTACCACCACCACCACGATCAGCTCTTCTTCTTCAGGGAGAGTAAAGGGAAGTGTTCATCCTACATCATCATCAGCAACATCTTCATCATCATCTTCATCGTCTTCTTCTTCCTCTCACATCCCTGGCAGCAGCAAGAGTAGGATTCCTCCCGTTCCTGCAGTGATTGAAGTGATCGACTTGATAGACGACGATGAAGACGAGGATGAGAAGAAGAAGGAGGAGGTGAAAGTTGATGCGACTGAAGAAAAAGAGGAAGAAGAGGAGGAAGAAGAAGAAGCTCCCCCTCTTCAGCGGCTTCGACGGGTTGGCTCAAAGTCAAAGGCGAAGAAGGGCTCGTCGGATTCTTCATCTAAAAAGTCGAAGAAGAAGTGATTACAATTCTGCAGACACGGCTTCTTTTTCATGGGCGAAGCAGTGTCAGTGCATGCCTACCCTCTTCAATTCTCAAAAACAGATAAGATTTGATAAGGAGAGAGATATTCATTTTTTTATATTCGTTTTTACAAACTTTCAACATCAATCAAACGTCATCCTTGTACTCTTGCCAGCGCTAGCAATCGATGAAACGAGGCGTTTAGGAATTGCATGATGAATAACAGGCATCACACTTGACTCTCCTCCTCCTCCTCCTCCTCCTCCTCCTCTATTGTTGCTGATATGATTATTTTTATTGTTATTATATAAAGAAGCCCTTCCTGTTCTAGCTGCAGCAGCTGTGCTACTATTAAGGAGCTTTCGATCAGCCGCCTTGATTCGCTCTTGATGCTTTAGCTTTGCTCCTTGATCCCTTGAAGTTCCAAAAAAAGCCTCGTCATAGCTACTCGCTGCAGCCTTGTTCAAACCGCCTACGCCAAGAACTGCTGCACCGCCACCTCCCCTGGACTGCTCAAACTTCAATGCTCGTTCAGCTCGCTTCCTCTTTCGGCCTAGAAGACCGTCGAGTTTGCTTGTATCCTCAG
>Ga0164295_10004010_pt1 | contig 11732 bp, 5 predicted proteins | sample GEODES006metaG_FD_111798 | JGI IMG/M metagenome (GOLD analysis project Ga0164295, IMG submission 111798) | Oligotrophic lake water microbial communities from Sparkling Lake, Wisconsin, USA - GEODES006 metaG | ecosystem: Environmental > Aquatic > Freshwater > Lake | place: USA: Sparkling Lake...
AGCAATTTGAGATACTGAGTATATAGCTTTTAATGGATTAGAGAAATAATCATTAATAATTTTAATTGGTGATGATGATAATGCTTGTTCTTGATTATCGTTACTATTATTATTATCAGAAAATTCTTTCACAAAAGATTGAATACTTTCAGGTATATGCTTATTATTAATTCGACGACAATCATTAATTACTGACATTAAAAAACATAAAATTTCATCATCATTACTATGATCTTCTTCATTTTTATTAGTATGATGATGATCATGATGTTGATATTGATCATTATTACTACTACTACTATCATAATCATTATTTACATTACTACTACCATCAATATTAATATCTAAAACATAAGGTGCACCCAGAGTACTTACATCTAACATTGCTTTGCCTAAAACTTTAGCATATTTTGTTACTTTTTCTTTATTTATTAAATCATCATTAATATTACTACTATTATTATGATATTTATCTATGGTCACTGTTAAATAATTTTCATATTCTACAGCAAGAGATAAATATGCTTTAGCAATTGATTTTGCTATTTTCAAATTTATTTCATAGATACGTCTTATACTTAAAATACTTAAATTATCACCCATAACTGATGATTGAATCTTTTTCATACTTATTTGAATATTTAATTGTATTTGAATTGATTCTGGTATATGTGATGTATAATATTCAATATTTGTTATATTATCTACAAATATTGTTATATCCCAGGGTAGTATAGTATTTTTATTATTACTATTATCATTATTATTATCATTATCATCATCATTATTATTATTATTGATTTTACGACACATAATTGATTGTATTGCCTTGGAATTCCATAATTTAATATTATCATTTAACAAATTAGCAAATTTTATGATTAATAAATCAAAATCTAAACACATACTTAAGACAGGACGGACAGAAAATTTATAATCATAACTATATAAATTAGATTGTAAATAATATTCAAATATATTATCATGTGAGATAACAAATGAAATCAATTCGTGTTTTAATTGTGAATCAATTTCTTTATGTTGATATTGTTGTTGCTGTTGATAATTTTTATCAATTACAGTAGCAGTGGATGATGATTTTAATGTTCCACTTGTAACCAAGTGAACACTATCATTAAATAAATTTGCTGTTTGACGTACACCAGGTAATAATGACATTGTATTTAAACTTTTCTTTAAAATATTATTATCATTATTATCATTAAAATTAGTAGTAGAATTTGAAGAAGGATTATTCAAAGGTGGTGGGATAGGTGGATATTTGGTCATTGATTGTGATGGTAATACTGATGATGATGATAATGATGATGATAAACAATCATGAGAATTATCTGAATATTGATCATGATTATTATTATCATCATCAATTAATAAAGATGCTAAATAACTAACAACTAATAAATATTGTTGATAGATTAATTGTGTTGCTAAATATTCTATATAACTTGATGAAATATTATTATGATATGATTGTATAAATAATAATCTTAAATTAAAATCTAAAGATGTTAATATATCTTGTAATCTTGTTACTAAACTATTTGTATCAATCACTTTCTGATTATCATCTACATTATCATTATTATCATCATCATCATCTTCTTTCTTTGTTTTACCATATTTTAATAGTAAATTGGCTTGATTTGTTAAATTATAAATATAATTATCATCTATATCACACTTTGTTAATGAAGATGTACTAAAATATGATTTCGCTATTGTTGTATTTGAAAATTCTAATAACATCCATAAATAAATTTTCAGACATATTTTTCTTACAAATAATACTCTTATAGGTAAAATTGTATGAAAATAAATTAAAGACATCGTGATATAATTATTTTTAGAAAGAAATGAAGTTGTATTGTTATTATTATTATTATCATAATCATTATCACTTTTAATATTAAATTTATTTGTTAGTGTAGTAATTAATGTTGTTGTATCTACAATGGTTTGTGAATATTTTTGAATATTATTACATGTACTAAATATTTCATCTTCTAAGTCTTTTGAGATTGCATTATAATCATGTAATGTTGTTGCCGTGAATTTAGATAAATTTTTTATCGCATCATGATAACTATATAAATGAATACGTTGATGTAAAATTGTATAAAAATTATAGGAAGGACATGGTGATATTAATAAATCTAATAAAAAAGGACGATCAATATCTTTAAATTTTCTATTTAATATAATACTACATATTATTGTACTTGTACTCAAAATATAAATATCATGTAAAGATATTTGATTATATGGTATTAGTAACTTTAAAATATTTTTATTTTCTTTATTTTTTGATGGTAAGTTTGTTGTTGAAGATGATGATGTCGATGATGGTGACATTCGTTCACGACATTCAAATAATAATTTTGTACGATCTGAAAATGATGATGATATAAGTGATGTCGATGATACAGATCGTGTGACTAGTAAACCATCATGTCTTAATTGTACATAAAATATTTCATTTTCTGGTTCATCAATAATAGTTACACTACTACTACTATGTAAATTACTATTATTATTATTATTATTAACATTTTGTCCAGTAAGAATTGATGTTGCAGCAACTGCCGTGGCTGTTGTTGTTGTTGATAATGAAGATAATGCTACAGATGATGATAATGATAATGAAGAAATAGAACTTGTTGTAGTTGAATTATTGTTTGAAGTTGGTGGTAATAAACGACACGGCCATGCATAATCAATAGCATTAATTGGCTTTAATTGCATTAATAATTTAACAGTAATTGGATCTTCATCATTATAATTAAGCACTAAGTCTTTTCTCATAAATTGATAAGAGATAGTACCTAAATTCTTATGTAATAACTTTTTAGTTAAATAATTATAAGTTTTATTTAATTTCATATAATTAGATAATTGGATTGGTAACGTATGAATTTTTACTTTTTTTATATCATCATTATTATTATCATAATCAAAATCTGAATTCATTAATTCAGCACTTATAATTGGTATATAAATTTCACCTAAACATACATCCGCTAAGGTATTTTTATCCCATATTTGTAATAATAAAAATTTTGCTATTTTTAATTGTTTCAAATATTTCTTCGTATTTATTTTTATTATATCATTAAATATAGGATGTAATGTATTATTAATAACAGATGATTGATAAATAATATCATTTTTATTTTTATTACTAATTATACTTGTATTACCTAAAGTTAATACATTTACTGTTACATTACTTGTTGATTGTAAGACAGATGTTGATGTACTTATACTTGATTGAATAACATTACCAGTTAGATTTGCTGTACCTACTATAGTTGCAGTACCTAAATTCATTAAACCAGTAGCAGCACCAACTGCAACATTACCAGCATTTTGCACAACATTAACATTTCTACTTTTCTTATTAATATTATCATTCTTATCATTATTATTATCATTACTATTATTATTATCATTCTTAGTTCCACTCACAACAGCCCCACCAGTATAATTATTATTACTACTATTATTATGATTACTACTTCTGCTATTATTAATACTACTACTCTTTGAACCTAACATTCCACCTGTACTAATATGTAATAAATTACCAGCACCCTGTGTAAAAATCTTACCTGTTTTTTGCATAGCCATTTCAGCAACACCACTTACAGTTGTTGGTTTGGGTGGAATCGTTGGCTTACTACTACTAATACTATTACTACTGCTACCACTACTACAACTATTATTATTATTATTATTATTATTATCATTATTTGATGTCGATGATGAAATTATTTGATTATTTGTTGTTGGTTTTTGTGGTTTCTCGGGTTTATTGAGAGGTTTTTGTGGTTTCTCAGGTTTATTTGCCTTTCCAGCTAAACCAGCGGTACTTATATAAACTAAATTATTAGCAGCATTTGTTACAGCATTAACACTTGCAGTTGCAACATCAACCACACCACTTGAAGCTGATGAAATATTACTACCACTTACATAATTGTTATTATTGGTAGTAGTAGTTGGTAATGGTATGATTTTACCATCATTATCAGCAAAGTATACAGTAAAATGAGGATCAGCATAATGATCATTATTTAATATATCATTATTCATAGATACTAAATCATTCATTCCAATTATTCTTAAATATAATTCATAATCTTCAATCATATTTGAAAAATAAATTTCATTTTCAATGATTTCATTTTCAATTAATAATAATGATGATGATTTAAGTAGATTACTTAATGGTAATTCTAATCTTCCTAACACTGCTGTTGTATTTGTTTCCAAATTTTCATCATTTTTAAAGGTAATTTCTAGAAATTCACGCTCATTATTATCATTTTTAATATCATTATCATCATCATCATCATCATCATGCTGATTATTGTTAATTTCTAAAGCTGTTGATGAAAGTAAAAACGTATGTGAGTCTGGAAATGTAACAATAGAAATTTGATTATCATTTGGATCATTCAAAATTCTTGATGAATCAGCGTTATAACTTACTCTTTGCTTGCCATCGATTGAATCAATATCAATACTACAATTATTATTTGCTAACCATTTCATATGTTTAGAATAAGCAGAATGTATTTTTATTTCAAGTTGATATTGCTTTGACATATGAGACATATTCTTGATTTCAATAAATTCAACCTATAGGGTAAAAAGTAGTTGTATGTATCAAATGTATATATAAATATAATCCATCAATGGCAACATCATCATCATCATCATCATCCCAAAGGTCTACAATACTATAAAACACAAATTATCAACTTACATGCTCAAATGAAATCAATTGATCACAAACACCATCACAAACATTACTACTACTAAGAGTATTTATTTCTCTCAAAACTAAATATTCAGCTTCAGCATCTATAGTAAATGAAATTAATTTCCAATTATTAAATGATTTTATTGACTTTGATGAAGCTAGTGATGATGTTGTCGATGATGATGATGAAGAATTATAGAATGCTTTGGTTGAAAATGGTGATGGTAATGATGATGAAATTTCATGCAAATATTTGAAATTCTGATTCAAATGTTGTATCTTCATTAATTCTCTTATTGTATGTATATAATCAATATAGTTTGACCACTTTATGTGATGACGATGATAAGTTGTTTGAATTTCAATTTCATAATACTCATTTCTATCATCTTTATTTTTACTATTACTATTATTATTATGATCATAATCAAATGCCAGTACTGGAATATCATCTTTATAATACACACTACTCATTGCAGGAAAATTCATCTCCATATCTTCATTCTTTCTTGAAAGAATATTTTCTTTTACTATTATATTATTATTATTTTTAAGTATTTCATCATTATTTCTTTTTTCATCTAAGCTTGAAGGTAGTGTAATTAATTTTGAAAATATTAGTTTTGAAGATGGAAAGTATGGCACTTCACTTTCCTGTAGTAACGTTAGTTCTTTTTGTTGTGGATAATCATTATCATCATTATTATTATCATTATTATTATATTGTTGTAAAAACGATGTTTCAGATATTAAATCATATAAATCACCTTCAGTTATAATATCTTTACATTCAATTATAGTGGATGTAAATATTTGCAACAAATTTTGATGAGCATTATCAATTAAACGAATATTTTTTTTTAAATTAAAGGGTAAATTATTTTCTACATAGTTCTTTAATTGTTCACATGTATCAATATTCATAATTGATTGAATTGAAAATAATTTTGTTTCTATTAATTCTAATTTTACATATAAAAACCCACCATTTTGTCCTAATGGAGTAATTAATTGAACTTTTATTTCACGTGAACCTACATCATGATAATTTGGATAAATTTGTTTAATTTTTATTTGTCCTGAACATTTAAAAATATTTTCATTGCTATTATTAATCTTATTTTGACCTTCTTTTTCATTGCTATTATTAATACTACTACTACCATGATGATTATTATTATGATAATGATTACTAGCTAAACCAAGAGTTAAGACTTTTGAAACATTAGCAATAGATAAAGTAGATATTTTTTTAACATAAATACCAAATGTTAAAATTAAATCATTATCTATGTTCATTATTTTCTTTGACATTCCTTTATTCCATGATGATGATGTTGTTGATGATGATGATGATGATGATGATGATGATGATGATGATGATGATGATGATGATGTAGATGTTGATGATAGTAGTGATGTTTGAATAATTGGTAACGTTTTATCCAAAAAAGTATTATTAAAATAAACTTCAACAAATGATGGATAAACTTGTGCATCTTTTGATGTTAATTCTGCCCTTTGTATTTTGATATTTAAGTCATATGGTAAAGCTTTAGATAGCGGTTGGTCATCAATTATCATGATTCTGGATAATTTTCTACGTCTTTTAAAACTACTCAAAATATTACATGTTGATGTTGAATTTGATGAAATCATTGACCAACTTGTAGCATATTGATAACTAGATAAAAATATCATTCATAAGACAAAAAGTGAAGTGTTGATATAAGTGAAGTGAAATGAAGAATTGTTTGAAAAGACATATAAGTTCAGTGAAGAATTGTTCAAAAGACATGTAAGAATATAACATAAAAAATATCATATATACATATCTTACCCATCTGAATCAGTTAGCTTAGTATCTACAACAACTTTCCAATCATCTTTCCATCGATAACCACTTAAGGCCTTGATAGATGATAGGCTACCACTAACCACATATAATAAAATTAATAAATATATGAATAGATGATGAAATGTAAATATTATTATTATTATCATAATAAAAAGGTAATGATACAAAGGTAACAATTCATCGATGATGATGATACATAAATCATTTATAGTATTCAAATAACAAATAATAATTTACATCAATAAAATAATTAATCACAATAAAATTAAAATTATTCTCACCTAAATATTTGGTTGCCTGATTCATCTGTTAATGGACTGCGATCAAAGATAGCATTCAAATGTACACCAACTACAGATCCCCATGATTTCAAGATAGGATGCCAAGATTCATTTTCATATATTTCAAAGAATAAATTTAATTTTGTACTTTTATTTTTAATTAAATAATTAATTAGATTTCTTGCATTTAATTCTTCAATAATATCAGCTGATAGATCCATATTGTAACTACTCATATCCTACATAAAAAAATATATATATAAATCTTGTGTAATAATTGTTATAATATATATATATTTATATACATATTTATAGATTTATCTTATGTTTCAATAACTATAACAATAAATTACTTCAGTTAGAATAAGAATAGCTGTATATAACTTACAAGATTATGCTTAGAAAGAAAGATGATAACTACAGGATAAAGTTAGATGGGATTCAAGAGTTGTTGCTGAATCAGCTGTGGACTCTTTTTTTCTGGAATCCATGATAATTAATGTGACACACTCATACGAATTGATATAAAATAAGCGCCATAAAGAAGTAAATTGTACAGTATAACGGTCAGATTACCGTTACGTATTGATGTGTCAATGGTACAGTATGTATACATGCATAACATTACGTCAAACAATAACATTACGTCACCAAAGATATACATGCATAATGATGTGCATGTACTAGAAACAACTTGCAGTGATAGAAAGATGAAAATATTATGCGAGAAAATAAGTACAACTATAATCATACAAGAGAGATTATGGATTAAAATTGATAATTGTTAATCAGGCTATCTACTACTAATCACTCATCATTATGTTTATTTAAGTTAATAATTAAAAATACTGAGAACTAAAATAACTACTTTAGATACATAAATTACTATGACTATAGTAAAATTATTATCATAATAACAATCATCATCAGTACTCCATTATTATCATATCCCCTATCAATAAAATCATAAAACTATTTCAATCTTTAATCAAAATTCTCTTCACGATATACTGTACAACCATCATCATCATCATCATCATCATCATCATCATCATCATCATCGACATCGATATCATCATCACCACCATCATATAAGCTTAACATCTAAACATACTAATCAGTAACACAACTAAATAATGGATCTAAACCTTGTGCTATTCTCATACGTTCAGCAATTAAAAATGCTAATTCAATCGCTTGATTACCATTTAATCTTGGATCACATGTTGTATGATAACTTTTACTTAAATCAGTTTCTAAGATTGTATCAACATTACCACCAATACATTCTGTAACATTTTCACCAGTCATTTCTATATGTACACCACCAGGATGGGTTCCCATTTCAGCATGTACATCAAAAAAAGCTCTTAATTCATCACGTATTTTATCAAATGGACGTGTTTTATAACCATTATTTGTTTTTATTGTATTTCCATGTACAGGATCAGAACACCATACAACTGATCTGCCTTCACGTTGTACAGCACGTATTAATTCTGGTAATTTTAATCTTAATTTTTCTGCACCCATGCGTACAATAATTATAACACGTCCTGGAATATTTTCAGGATTAATAATATTTAATATTGTTAATAATTCTTCTGGTGTTGCTTTATCTGATACTTTTACACCAATAGGATTATTTATTCCTGCAACAAAATGCAAATGTGCATGATCTATTTGTCTAGTTCTTTCACCAACCCATAACATATGTGCTGAACAATCATACCATTTATCTGTAATACTATCTTGTCTTGTTAAAGCTGATTCATATGGTAATAGTAAACATTCATGTGCTGTATAAAAATCAGTTTGTGTAAATACTGTTGATCTTGTATCAACACCAATTGCACGCATAAAACGTAAACTTTCATCTACTTTTGTTGCCATCTCACGATAACGATTTCCTGCAGGTAAATTTTCAACAAAATCTAAATTCCATGCATGTAACCTTGAAATATCAGCATAACCACCCATAGAAAATGCACGTAATATATTTAATGTTTGTGCTGATTGATGATAAGCATCTAACATACGATCAGGATTATGTACTCTTGATTCAATTGTAAATTCTTCACCATTAATAATATCACCACGATATGATGGTAATGATACACCATCTCTAACTTCATCAGGTTCTGATCTAGGTTTTGCAAATTGCCCTGCCATTCTACCTATCTTAATCACTGGCATTGAACCACCATATGCCATTACTAATGACATTTGTAATATAACACGAAATGTATCACGTATATGATTAACACTAAATTCATTAAATGATTCAGCACAATCACCACCCATTAATACAAATGCTTGTCCTGCTGATGCTCTTGCTAATTGTTCTTGTAATGTTCTTACTTCACCAGCAAATACTAATGGTGAACATCTTGATAATTTATTTACAACTTCATCTACTTTATTCTATATACATAATTAATACATGTTGTTGTCAGAATAAACAACGTAATGGATTATATTATTTGATCAAATATGAGAGTTATAGTAACTGTATGAATAAATAGTACTGCATGCAGATAAATATTCAAATAAATAAAAAATGTACCTGATCAGGATAATTTGGTGGTTGTTTTACAGGTAATTTTGTCCATGAATCAGGACTCCAATTGATGTGTGATGATGCAATTTTTATTTCACTATGCTTTCTCACATTTGATTTATAATTCAAACTATATGTTATTGCTATTAAAATAATTGTGGTGTAAATAAAAATATTTTGTTTCATTTTTAATATGTTTTTTCACTTCTTTATGGTTGAAAAATATTAACAGCTATTTGAGTTTTCAATGTATGTTAAAGATACTTAGTATTATATCTAAAACAAATTACAATAACTTTAATCACTGTGACTAAGTGTTAACTTGAAGTTATGTAATTGCATGATTTCTACCGTTATTCGATGTCATTCTTTATGATATATACTCTCATTATAAGTAAATATATGCGTTTAATTTTGAATTGATTTTGACCGTTAGTTTACGATCAGGTTTTAGACAAAGTTCAATTGACAATAACCATGAGAGGGGACTTACGATTATCAACAGAATTTAGACCTATCACAGTAGAGACAAATTTGATAAGTTGCAAAGATGGATCATCATGTGTTATATATGGTAAAACAAAAGTGATTAGTTCTATTTTGGGGCCCAAACAATCAAAAATTTCAAAATTTGAAAGGTTTAATCATTTGTCAATTGATGTTGATGTTGATTTGGCATATAAAAATTCCATGGATAATTCAACATCTTCAACATTACCAACAGCAGCATCATCAGCAAATTTAGCTCAAGGATCTTCAAATAGTAACAATATTTTAATGAAAAAAAAAATATTCCAAATTTATTAAAGATTCAATTTTTCCATGTATCGATATTTGTAAATTTCCACGTATGTTATTATCAATTCATGTTTTGATTATAAATGATGATGGTAGTTCATTACCTATAGCTGTGAATGCATCTATATTGGCGTTATTAGATGCAGGTATTCCTATGTTATGTTATATTCAATCTATATCAATTGTATTATCATCATATAAAGATAATAATGATCACAATATTGATAGTAATAATGATGATGATAATGCGTATCAATTAATAGTCGATCCATGTTCTGAAGAAGAAAGACAGTGTAAAGCAATGTTCACATTCTCTATTGTTTGTAATGACAGTTATAATAACAGTAATAATAAGGATAATAATAACAAAAATAGCGATTTTGCAACTAGAATTTTATTGAATGAAAGTACTGGAAGATTCGATCATCATGTACTTATAAATGCTGCTAAATTAGCTATAGATAGTATTCAGACATTATCAAAATTAACAAGAGAAGCTATAATAAGTAAATTGAAATTATCTCCATCTCTATCATCATCATAATCATCATTATTGTTATCACTATCACCATCATCATACACAACAGCATTATCATTATCATATGATTACTCTAACGTATTTTTTAAAGTACGAATATCTATCTCACATTTATAAAATTTAAATTTGAATTTAAAAGAGTCTCTGTTGTTTTGTTTTGAATAAATCCATTTCAATCTTACAGTTTACAAAGTAATTCTCATCACTTAAAATTTATTCTTGAATAAGGTTTAAAGTATATGTTGTGTTCTGGTCTTTCTAACTTAGTGATGATAAAATGTATGACCACGACCCACACATACATAGTCCAGTATCCCTTACAATTAAAGAACTACCACCTAAATTAATAATAATTGTTAAATAGCTATTATAACACATAACAAGATTCATCGATAGCCGACAATAGCCCAATAAATATTTCTGCACTAGAGTAATTTATAATTTATCATAAAGTTATTATATGACTCTTTTGATTTATCTAAATACTGAAATAATGAAACATGATTTGCATGGGGAAAAAGAAATAAAAAATCTGAAAAGATTTGAATTCTTAATTTAAGATAGGGGAAAAAATATTGCTTATGGTGTAAAGTTAGAAAAAAATATTCATGTGATACTACTAATGCTTCAAAAACAACCTCCAATTCAATTAGATATCAAGAATAAAGGAAATAATTATCAAGAAAAACTAGATACTACTAAAATCATTAGTGAAATATGCTAATACTACTATATGCTAAACATGAGTTGATCAATGTCAACATCAAATAGATGAATAAGTTAGTTGTCCAACAACACATTATTTGTCACGATAATCATCATCCTTAACATCATTATTATCATCATCAAGCAATGCATCAAGATAGAGACGATCATCATAATCATAATTTCCATAGAGACGATCATTGTTA
>Ga0164295_10004011_pt1 | contig 11732 bp, 1 predicted proteins | sample GEODES006metaG_FD_111798 | JGI IMG/M metagenome (GOLD analysis project Ga0164295, IMG submission 111798) | Oligotrophic lake water microbial communities from Sparkling Lake, Wisconsin, USA - GEODES006 metaG | ecosystem: Environmental > Aquatic > Freshwater > Lake | place: USA: Sparkling Lake...
CGCGAAGAGTATTCCCACTCTTGTCAGACCTCGCACCAGAATTTGCAGTTGAAATTTGAATTATCAACGATAAGAGCAATGAAGTTGAAAATATATAATTCATAGTTTTTGTATTAAATCAGTGCTTGCACAATGGTGTGTAACAACTTCCAGAGATTGAAACTGTCTCAGGGTCTTCAAAGAATTTCCTCACTTACGCCTTCGATCTGATCACAGCATAACAGAGGGTTAAGCTTATATTAACAAGCACTGAAGATGCCCGTCTTTTTTCGCTTAATAGCGGCCTTATCAGATGTTGAACCGAGTCTGATTGTTCCTGCTGGAGCTGGAGGTCCATTGGACTCAATCACTCTAGCAACTACCTCTGCAGGAAGCAAGGCATTAGCGAGACCGCCTGTAGATGTAACTACTGCACTGGCTGTTATCAAAGATGAAGTCCCTGCTGGAGCTTGAGAGGCAGATTTGTTTGAATTAATTGCCAACGCTTCGTTTGTAGCCAATGATGCCGATAATGATGAGCTAGAGCTGCTCGCATTAGAGCTGCTCTTTTCTTCCGTCTGTTTAACAACCTCTGGTGGAGCATTGCTTCGAAGAATGAACTCAGTAGCCAAGTGTTCAAACACATCCTTTACATTGGTGTCTAATTTAACAGACGTTCGAAATAATCTTATATTTAGTCTCTTTGCTAGCGATTCAACCTCGTGCACGCTCATTTGAGCACCCCCTCCTCCTTCAGCATCGATTAAATCAGCCTTATTTTGCACCAAGCAGAGGATCGGATACGTTTTGCCTTCAAACTCTGCCTCCACCTTTCGCTTCCATCGTTCAACAGCGTCAAAGCTTGCGCGATCTGTTGAGCTAAACACAATGGCGCACGCCCCTGCACCGCGATAGTAAGATGCAGTGATTGCGTCAAACTCTTCTTGTCCAGCAGTGTCCCAAATCATTAACTTTACGCTTTCGCCTGTTGACAGGCCAGAGTCGAGCGTCTTTTCTAAAAAGTCGACGCCAATCGTCTTCTTATATGTGTTGGTAAAGGTGCCTTTGCAATAGCGAGCGGTTAAGCTAGATTTACCGACGCCTCCATTTCCAACGACAATCACCTTCACAACTGTTTCTAGATCGTCGCACTCCATTGTGATCACAAGTTGGCTGCTAAATTAGTTTGAAGTCAAAATCTGTTCTTGAATATATCTTGATGAATACCACGAACTCGTGTATTACTCTAATTCTCTTTCTCTTATACAAATACTCGTATTGACACGTAATGGAAACGTAATGGCGCTTTTTTAGAAGTCGAAGTGATCTTGAAGAAGCAATAACGAAGAAGATCAAATGGATCTTGGCGCGATTGAATTTGGCAAATATCGAAGCGATCTTCAAGCGCATCAACAATTCCATACCAATACCTCTAATGCTCTAGGCGCTAACTCTAACCAACCAGTACGAGCATCTTCGTCTCCATCATGTGAGAGTTATTTTTCTTTTCGATGTGAATCTAATGGACCTACGTCTACAGGTATCGAAGTTTCGCATTTACCTTCAACACCACTCTATTCTAGGATGTCATCTTCGTCAGGTTCTGGAAGGCAACAACGAGGTTGGGCGTATTCGTGTTGGTTCAGACTGCCAGCCCCTTCTGACCAGCAGCGTAGCGGACGCGAAGGGGGGCGAGGAGAAGCGGTTTTAGCCAAATTCACTTCTGCAGGAAATACTGCAACTTCTGCTGGAATGGTTGAAACAGAGCTAGTTTTGGTGTGGGATGATCTTCGATGCGCAGATCCTTCCTCAATAATTGTGCGAACAAACATTGGAGGTGTTACATCGGGTCCGTCTGCTTCCTCTAGCGGTACTTCAAACAATAACACTACCTCGTTATCTGGATCTGGAATCGGATCGACTCTTGGTGGATTTCTAGCTGGAGCATCGTCGTCTAGTCGAAGACCGCAATTCGCAGAGTGCTTAAATATTCAACGCGATGCGCTGCCAGGCCGCTGGAGCCATCTAGCAATCTCGCAAACGAACCCAAAATCCACGTTTGGCAAGTCGAGTAAACTGACTCTTGTCTTAAACGGTCGAATAAGGATCGATACACAATACGCGTGTCAACCACTTCCTTTTTCTCGGTTGTCTGTGGGTGGCGCTGGGTTTGTTGGCCACATAGCCCAGCCTCAGCTATATGGCGTGTGCCTATCCTCAGCGCACATTTCATGCCTCTTTTCTAGAGGTCCTAATTCAGCCACGCTAGCGCACGCAGTTGGAGCTCCTACTCCGGCTAATCTCGCTCCAGAGATCATTCGTGCTGGCCTCTCAACGTCGCAACAGAGTCTTGAATTCTACTCGGGAGAATCCGCGGCTGCAGTCTCGGAGGTGTATCTCTCTCACCATGCTGCTGGCGGAAGTGGAGCGTCAGCGACCAGTAAAGGCTCTGACTTTAATGCTGGAAGAAGTGGGGTGGGCAATGCAGGTCACGGATCGGAATTTTGCGTCCCTCCCGTCCTCTTTTATCTATCCGCGCCATTGACGCAAACATATATAAGCAATGCTGTAGACGGACGCTTCGCTCAAGTAGGCGGAGGAGGAGGAAGTGGGAGAGGAGGAGGAGGAGGAGCTCGAAGTAGTTCAGAAGGCTTACCTCCCTGCGTTGCGTGGTATAGTAAAGGAGCAAGCTATGGCGACGTTCTTCTCGAGGACTCGAAAAGCGCGCTCTCTGAGCAACATCCAGCCGTGGTTGGTTATGAGACTCATTTAACAGCTGTTTGTCCACTTGTACGAACTACGCAGCAGGAGCATGTCGCCGATGATGGCGACTTTTCGTCATCATCTTCATCATTATTACTCGATGCGCCGATTGCTTCATTTGGCTTTAGTGTTCGAGCTGTCTACAATGACGGAAAACGAATAGAAACTGACTCCTCTCACGCTCAAGTTTGTGATTCTATTTCAACGCAGTCGTTGCACTCTGCTGGTGGCTCTATGCGTCTATTAGAACTATTACGCATCTTACCGATGCCCTCATCCCCCTCGTCCTCTATTTCTTTCTCGACAGCTCTATCAAAAGGCATTCTCTCCCTGTCTGTTTTGATCCGAGATGATCTAGGCCATCGAGAGGACTTTTTCCAAATGCTCGGCTTTGTTAGTTTGGCACAAATTCTTCGGGAACACGTTCAAAGAGCGCGTTCCCAGCTCACGCTCTCCGCAGCGTTGTTGGAGCGAAAACACAGGCGGCTTAGGAGCGATTCAAATTTGTCTTCAGAATCGTTGGCGTCTTCTTCGAAGCCTGATATTACCACAGGAGAATCATCAGAGGAGAGCGATGACGTTGATCACCCAATCACAGAAAACGTCTGGGAAAGTGTGCGCAGCTTGCTCTTTTGCTCAAGAAGGGCCGAGGCAGTTCCGACCGACAGCCTGGCCGGAGGGTCTCCGTGGAACCACTTGTTTTGCCAAGCAGGACGATACTTGCTCTGCGACTGGGCATTGTGGACTGAACCGCTTGTGGGCGAAGCCCCTTCTCCAAGCGGCCCGTCGCCGCTGCACGCGTTACTCGATCGCATGACCTCTACTGTTGTCATTTCGCCAGCCGTCGTTTCAGGATTTTCCTCCGTCCTATCAGACCTCGCCTGTGCGTCGCCTATTGATTTTTCTACATATTGCGGCGTTGACTTTCAGCGAGCTTGTGATGGGTACCTTTCATGTCTAAAAAGTCTCTCACTTGCACTAGTCCAGGTTCAGCTAAAGGAGCAATCCGTGGCGCATCCGTGGCTGATCGATGAAACTATTTTTGCAGGAACAAATGTGGACGCTTCCGAATCAACATCTTTACGGTTAGACGCAATAGCTGCGGCTTCAAAGAGGGCAGATGCCATGTCCTCCGACTACAACACTGTCAAGGGCGTTTCGTTGCGCGTGGCCAAGGTTGTCGAGGCTTGGTCCTCTACGCTTTCGTGCTTGTCTCTGGCTCCCTTAGGCGCAACATTTGTCAGCAGCAAGAGCGGGAACGCGCCCACAAAAACCTTAGTAGACGTTAACAAGGTGCAACAATGCGTCGAAGCTCTCTTGCGGTTCTGCGCTCATACGTGTCAGCTTCATTCCGAGTTTCAGGAACAGCAAGAAGGACTCTTGAAGATCCAAAACGATCTGTACATGAAACGGTTTTCGCGACTAAGACAGCAACAACATCAACAGCAACCAGCATTGCCCCCGTTTAATTTTATCGAATCAGGTCGAGATTCTCTCGATCCATTTAGCGAAGGATGTAAGACCGGAATCGAGTTACTGACGAGGCTGCTCAAGTCGTTCCCTCACATTGTGCACCCAATTGTTGAAGCGGTTGGCGGACTCATGACTATCACAGCATGCGTCGAAGCCCCTTGCGAGAAGGTGACATTGGCAGTCTTACGTGCGCTTCCAGTCATTGTGGCTCTCAGGCGGCAAGTCGACCCTCGCAAGTACGGCGAGGCTCCTGCTCCCGGAACGAAAGGAGCCACTGAACAGCTCACGCCGGAACAAGAGGCAGCCGCTAAAGCTGCCGCAAAACGCGCTGCAATACTCTCTGAAAGGGCGAAACGAGAGAGACTTTGCCGCGTTCTTTGGAACACGTTAGAAACGAAGGCGGTGAATGCTACCTCTGCGCTAGCTGCAGCTGCGTTAGAGCTTGTTCTCTCTCCAGATATTCCGTATTACGTGACTGACCCAAGCGCTATGGCTCTCTCTGGGTCAAGTGCGCAAGGAGGAGTAAGTGGACGAGGAGGAGGAGCAGGAGGAAGAATTGAAAGAGCCAACTCAACATCAACGTCTACAGCTCCATCTTCTGGGGATTTTTTACACTCTAGCGAATCTGGAGGTAAAATTATGTGTCCTGAGGCTATCCCTGTTGTTTTTCTCCTCTTGTCTATGTCCAATGCGAGGATGATTCGCAGAAGAAAGGCAGCTGCGTTGCTGAGGGCGAATCCTTGGCTGCCACCTTCAGATCTGTGTGCGCGCGTTGGTTGCCTTGCCCTGGAGGCTGGATCTGCCCACTTGGCTGCTTCCTCTTCACAGCAAGATGCCGATCGTGAGACCAGCGGCCGAATGCAATGCGTGCATGACCTCTCTCTGCTTATAAAAGGCGCTCGAAGGTCTAACGCACATGCGTGGTTGGAAGAGCGGGGCTGGCAGCTCTCGATCCTTGGGCTTGTGTTAATGCCTCATACGTCAAAAGGGATTAAGTGGATTGTGGGCAACTGTAACAATAGAATGACATCTGTTTGTGTAACGGATGATCACCATTCAAATAATCACTCGACGGATGCTGGCAGCTCGTTGATGTCATCAACGTCTTCATCAGAGCAGCGCAGTTATGGTAAAGGCAGCCACGGCAGTCATGGCAGCCTCGGCAGCCACGGAGCTCGTTCAGCAGAGAAGCAAGTCACTTCCACCATATCAGCAATTGCGGCTGACATGCTGATCTGTCTACATTGTATTGCATTCGAATACGAAGAAGGAAGCAATGTCTTTTTATCCACCCTTTCTGCTCTTAGCGAACGATACGGGAGCGATCCAAAGACCTCTGCATATCTGACTGAAGCTGGCGATACACCGAGCACATCCGGAAGCCATTCGATTTATTTGCAAGGAGAAGTCGCTCTTGGCCTCTCGTTCGTGCTGAGTGGTGTCTTTGACAGAATCTCGAGAGAAAGACCGCGTCTCTCTCGTTTCATGCGTTCAAACATTCTTCGCATGCTCTTATTTGCCGTCGTTCGCCTGCAGGGTAAGCCTCTGTCAACCGTATGCGCATCAGCGTTACCCGTCATTGTCTGGATGCGCGAGCAGAAGGAAAAGTTTGAGGGAACAGATCTCTGGATAGTGCTTCGCGTCATCGTAAATGGCATCCTTGTTCCTAGTGCTGGCGTCTTGAGAGCGTGGGCGCCCTCTTCTTCGATGCTAACATCTCAAGACACAAGCGATGTCTTTGCTGGGACTCTCACTGCTCCAGACGCGGACCTTTTCCAAGAGGCTGCTACTCTTCTGCAAAGCCTCGTTAGCAATGAGGTCCAGTCTCTGCATGACCCAGAAATCGCTGCCAAGGAAGCGGCTCAAGCGTCTGCATCAAGACTAAGCATTAGACGTGTCCCGAGTTTTTTCACAGATTCGTCTAGAGTAGCCTCTGGAGGAGGAGGAGGAGTAGCGCAATCTGCTAAAAAGGATGGAAACTCCTCTGCTGCGTCATCTGCCACTGCTGACTATTATTCATCGATGATGTCGTCACCTGGAGGACAAACTCCGTCCTCTGCATTATCGTCGGATCCCTACTCGCTTTCGTCCGAGGCCTCGAAGCAAAAATCTGACGGAGGTAGTCGGGTAGACGCTGTATTGTTTGTTCTTTCTGGGTTGCGCAAAGTGATCGATTCAACCGACGTTTGTCTAGCAGCGGCTGAACGGTGCACAGTCGATGAGCCTCCGTTTCGTCTTCCCATCAGTGCGTCGAGTCTACACAGCGTTTCAAGTGATATTCAAGGGCTAGCTGTGGTGCACGTGTTGTCGATGCTAAACAATGCCAACTTTGGGCCGTGGAGAAGATGTATTGAGCACTACACGGACCAGGCATTCATGATGGGAAGAGGAAAACGAGTTCCTGTCGGGGGATTCAAAAATGCAGCAGCAGCAGCTATTAAGCCAGTGTCATCCTCTTCTTCCTCCTCCTCTTTACCTTCTCCTGCGCCATCATCAGCGGCTCAACCTCGTCCTTATGCGGAGGCTAATAATCTTAATATTTCTTCAGCAGGTTTGGACAATGAGATCGATTTACTCGACGTTTCTCTCACGTCACCGTTCGACACCAACGCTGTGCAAGCTGTTCCTACCAAGCAAACACTCGTATTTGACGACCCCTTTGCCAGCATCCTTCCATCTGCTTTTAATGAGCAAGCATCGACTGCAAATCTTCCATTTCCGATTGTGCCTTCGAACGAATTCGACCCCTTCGGTCTCAACCTCGCAGGCGACGGCGCAAGATCCTCTTCATCAACTGAGATCTTCTCATCAAGCGATGAAGGCTCTACCCTTGCCACTAATCAGCCTCCCCCACCCATTGATCGCGCTAAAGCTGTATTTGCAGCGCTGGAGCCGGCGCTCATTGACGTCGAAAAGCGTTATGACGTTGCACTGTCTTATAACGACTTCATTCTCTCAGAGAAGTCTGCTCGTGTTGCTAATTCGGCAGCAGTGACAACTACCGAAACAATTGCATCTCTAGATAAACCATCATCATCATTAGAAGCAATAGACACGCAAGTGGGCATGGTTGACGCGCTCACTATTGACAGCCCTGACGAGAATGAAGGCAAGCTGGACTTTGTCGGCGACACAGAAGACAAAACGGAAGAGAGAGATATTGATTTTCAAACGAACGGTTCAAGCGCAAAGACAACCACTACCCCTGAAGACTCAGTGGTGGCTCCTTCTCTGAATACCTTTACGCAAAGCTCGTCTCTACATGCGCACCCTAAGTGGCTTCGAAAGCTCTTGTTGAGTGAAACCCTTGCCGCTCAAGTGAGCGCTGTCACTACCAGGCTGGACAACTCAGCTCTAGGAGATCATCGTCAAACGCTCTTCACTGAAGAGCTCGCTAGACAGGCCTTTCGAACAGGAAAAGAGGTTAAACTGTCGTCGCGCGTTCGCGTACACTGGAGGGCGGTTCGTCTTATGCTGAGCCGACACCATCGAATAGCGCTGATGAGAGCGAGGGAGAGAAATGTTCAACATAAACAGCATCACAAGGCTGCCGCTTCAGCGTCTATTATTGTCGGTGAAGACGTTCCGACGATCAAATTTGACTCGCACGAAACTCGACGGTCTCGCATCCGAACGAGGATCTTGTCTGTCCGCGGAGACCGCCTCAAGGCCATGACATATGCCGAGTATGGAAGACAAGGCGTGCCAGTGGCAGCAGTATCCAAGGTAAATGGCGGAGGTGAAGAAGTTGCGAGAGCGCTCGCAATGGCTGGAGCCATCAAGAAGACAGATCTTGTCCGATCAACGTCGAGAGGAGACGATGATGACCCAGACGATGCGCGCGCTGACGCATCTGCCGATCAAGATGGCGACGATGCTGTAGACGATTTTGAGGGTCGATCAAACGACGAGAGTGACCAAACTAGTGACGCAAGGTCAGTGGCGACCTCCTCTTCTTTTAGTGTCGTTGGCGTTTCCGTTGGCGCCTCTTCGTCGTCGCCTACAGCTGTTGCAGAAGACGACGTCACATTTGTTCCAGATGTGACTGAAGACATAGCCCAGCGGGTGTCGTCCCCCATGTCTAATCTCTCAAAGATGCCCTCTGCGCCCTGTCTCTTCGTTAAGCCCGCAGGTAGCGGACCAGGAACTTTCTACCTGCACACTTTGCGGAGAATCGTTGTTTGGGAGCCAAGAGACCCGCAAGAAAGCGCTTCGAATAAGGACCTCCCGTTTTCTAGCCCTGATCGGGACTCGGTCTTCCCACCGACTAGAGAGGTTCGATTCAAGTGCTCAGACATTACTGCTGTTTTCCTTAGGTGCTATAGACTCAATGATATTGCTTGCGAGATTTTTGCGGCCGCGTATGGTGGTCCAAGACTTCGTCGATATTTCTTCGTTTTTCCCAGCACAGCGGAGCGCGACGCAATGGTCAACAGGGTGATTGAGTGCATGCCTCGAAGCGTCTTGAGCAGGCTCCTTGCAAATGCCGGAAAGAGTCGATCTGAACACGGAGAGATTCTCGGGAATATCTACGGAGAACACGCAGGACATGCCGTGGCCTATTCATACGTGCAGAGGCCTTTCCAGCGCGACAGTTTGTCTGCTTCTCTCTCTTCTATACAGTCCGCAGGAGCAGCAATGAGAGGAGTTGGAGGAGTAGGAGACGTAGCGTTTACGCATAGTTTCGAGTCCAACTTTAGAAAGGCCTATCCTGGTCTCTTGCGCTCTTGGCGAAACCGAGAACTCAGCACGTTCGACTACCTCATGGCGATTAACACTCTTGCTGGGCGATCTTTCAATGACATCACTCAGTACCCTGTTTTTCCGTGGGTTGTCTCTGACTATCTCTCCCAAGATCTCGATCTGACGTCCCCATCGACGTTTCGAGACCTCTCGCGTCCGTTGGGAGCTCTAACAAGCGAGCGCTTGAAGGAGTTCAGAATGAGATACGAGACGTTTGACGATGATGTTATTCCAAAATTCATGTACGGGTCACACTATTCCACAGCAGTAGGTACTGTCGTTCATTATCTTCTTCGACTCTACCCATTCACCAACCTTCACGTGGCGTATCAGTCAGGACACTTCGACGTGGCTGATCGCCTATTTGCCAGCGTGGCTGATGCTTGGGCGATGAACACTACGTCGCTATCAGAGGTGAAGGAATTGACTCCAGAGTTTTATTCAACCCAAGCGTTTCTTATCAACTCTTCTCGTCACCGATTCGGCGATTCACACAACGGCCAGCAGATTGACCACGTGCAGCTTCCGCCTTGGGCTAGAGGCTCTCCTGCCCTCTTCCAAAAGACCATGCGTGCGTCCCTAGAGAGCAACCTTGTGTCTGCATCTGTCCACTCGTGGGTCGACCTAATCTTTGGAAAGAAGCAGAGAGGCGATGACGCCGCCTTGGCTGATAATGTCTTTTACTATATGACGTACGCAGGAAAGGTCGATTGGGACTCGATCACAGATGCGTCCTTGCGCCGCGCGACTCAGTCCCAAATAACCCATTACGGGCAAACACCTCTTCAGATTCTCTTGCGCTCTCACGAGGAGAGAGGTCCTTTCCCAACTGTCGTTCCGCCTCCGTTTATCCCTCATTCAACGGCCAGTTTGATAGAAAATGAAAGAGACAAGATGCTAGCACGGATCTCTAGTGCATCTGACCGTTGCGAGGATCTAAGCTTATGTGGAATTCAATTGCTATCTTCTCAAGAAGGTGGGGGCATAGCAAGCAGAAGCCGATCCTCATCTTCTACTCTGGGTCTCGCAGATGTCCAGATAAACAGCCGCTCAGCACCTCTTCATCGATCTAGCAATACAGCAACTGGTGGTGGAGGAAGTTTCGGTGGACTCGGACGAATGGTGATGACAGTTGCTGCAGGACTTGCTGAAGCCACAGGAGCAACGGCACCATCGACAACTTCTACGCGTGGAGGAAGCAGAGGTGGTGGAGGAGGAGGAGGTGGAGGTGTAAGTGGTGGTCGCTCAAGCGGAGCATCTTCTAACCTGCATAGGCCAAGTGTCTCAAACAGCGTTGCTCACGTTCCAGGTCTAGCTAGGCCCTTGAGCGCAGAGTTGCGTCTTTACTCTAGCATCAAACAGCCAAACACCTCGACTGCATCAGAGTCTACCTCCACCATCATGTCTTCTCTCTTCATTTGTCTTCAGGGAGCGTCTCTTGAGTTAAATCGCGCCTTCAGTCACGTCTGCACCGTGCCTTCGCTAGGGTCATCCTTCTGGAGGCCAGATGCGCCTAGCGCTCTTCCGCTCAGATTAACAGACTGCTGTAGTTCGTTGGCTCGGCCTGACGCAATTGCTCTTGTGGGAGTAGCGGAAGAGATAGGATCAATGAGAGCAGCTGCGTCATCATCGTCATCATCCTTGTCATCGTCATCCAAGACTCATCGCTCTAACAGTATTGACTTTCAACAGCAACAACAACAAGATCATCGGTCATCCTCTCCTCCCGCAAGCGTCATTTTCAGTCTAGGTGACATTCTCACGCAAGGCTCAGCCCCTCCTCCAGCTACGCTAAGTGTGCGAATTGAAGTTAAAGACATCAACTCCCTTATCGCTTTTGACGGCACAAGTGAATGGACAAGAAGTGCTTCGGATCCATACATCACTCCTGTCGACACAAAAATCGGCCCGCCCTCGTCGCGTTCTTCTGACGTACTTACTGCGACGAAACGACCCTTTGCGTTCCCGTTACGATATCAACGAGTTCTTCAGCTCAATGGTGCTGCTGCTCTTTCGCAGAGCAGCAACAGCGTGTACAGTCTCGGCGTTGCTGCGGCAAAGGCTGCGCGAGATTTATCGATTGCAGATGTTGAGCGATTGCTTGGCCCTGGTGTCACCCCTGAACATCTGTCGCTAGCATTATCGGCAATGGAGAAACAGCAGGAGTTGTCTTCTACTGTGTTTCATGTCTGGTGGCCGATAGCGCCAGAGGGGTACGTAGCTCTAGGATGCGTTGTTACTGCAGCTACAATCTCGCCCTTTGTCGAAGTCGTGCCAGAAACTCCCGTTTCCACGTCAGCAGAAGATATGATGATCGGCGGAACAAACGCCACGTCGTTTGATTTTAACAGCAACGAAGTCTTTCCTGTTGGAATTCGTCCTCCGTCTCCGCGACCAATGAACAATTCTCAGGATACTGAAGGTGGTGACGGTAGTATTGGTAATAGCGACCGTGTCCGCGCTGGAGTGTCATTCGAGACGCGTCCTGTTCCGCCTTCTATTGAAGCCATTCTCTGCGTGCACGTAGGGCTTGTTAACCCATCTCCTCTAAAGAGCGTCGTTGCTGTGCCTGGGGTCGATCTTGACCTGCCTCCGCGGCCCAAACGGGCTGCCGCTCGATCTGCATCAGGCGCCGCTTCTGCTGCCGGATCGAGCAATGAAGAGTCGTGGTTCGTTCTATCAGAAGACTCTTTGAAAACGTCGCAATTGTCACAGCAGCAACAACAGCAACTGCAGCAAGACTCGCTTGATCGAGAAGAGTCATCGCTTGAGTC
>Ga0164295_10004016_pt1 | contig 11726 bp, 10 predicted proteins | sample GEODES006metaG_FD_111798 | JGI IMG/M metagenome (GOLD analysis project Ga0164295, IMG submission 111798) | Oligotrophic lake water microbial communities from Sparkling Lake, Wisconsin, USA - GEODES006 metaG | ecosystem: Environmental > Aquatic > Freshwater > Lake | place: USA: Sparkling Lake...
CCCGTCGTCCCCCTCGATGGCGGTCACATGCTCAGCTCGGTGCTCGGCCCCGCACGCATCAAGATCACGCTCTGGACGACTATCATCGTCGCTGTCGTCGTAGGGCTCTGGATGTTTACGCAGTATTCATCGTTCATTTTCCCGATCATCCTCGGGATGTATGCGTGGCAAGCGCATCAGGCACTGAGGACGCTGGGCGGGCGTTAGAATTTTTCACCAGAGCAACATCCGGAAGCCCGCGAAAACCGCGAAGATCACGGTCATCTGCTCGAAGATGCGCTGTGGGACATGTCGCAACATCGCCTTGCCTCCAAAAATCCCAAGCGCCACCGCAGGCAGAAGTGTTAAATTCTGGCGCAACGAATCCATCGTCACCAGCGACAAGTGCGCATTCAGCGGCAATTTGAGCACATTGATCAGCAGAAAAAATCGCGCGCCGATGCCGACCAATTCCATCTTGGGAACTTTTTTTGCCATCAGATAGAATTGAATCACCGGTCCCGCAGCATTGGCCAGCATCGTGGCGAACCCTCCTAACACCCCGGCGCCCACGCTGAAGCGCGATGATCCCGCCAAGCGATCGAAGCCCGCAGGATTCCATTGCCGGAACACCTGCAACGCCACCATCAACAACACGCAGGCCCCGATCGACCGCCGCACGCTGGCTTCAGAAATCCCACCCAGAACCCACCACCCCACCGCGATCCCGACCAAGGCGGGCAGCAGCAATTTCCAAACCGGCCGCCACGATCCGTATTTCGCAAACGCAGGGAATGCCATGAGGTCCGCCGCGATCAGCAAGGGCAAGGCCAAGCCCACCGATGCCTTGGGCCCATAAAGATCCGCAAACAACACCACCGAAACCATCGAGATCCCGCTGAACCCAGCCTTGGACAACCCAATGCAAAGCGCCGCCAAAAGCGCCAAGACATGACCTGAGAGCAAGGAATCCATTTCCCAACCATCCATCGGCAGATCCCTAACAACCACAAGAAAAAATCGTGCTGCTCACCCACCCGTGCGCGAGATGAACCACCCCTACTGGGGGAGGATTACCCCTAGGTAAGTCACCTGCTGCGAGGAATTTTTGATTGGGAGAGTCATCGATTTTCGCCCATGCTTTGTCTAACGATGAACCGCTTAGGGAAATGCCACGCGCTGCTGTCGACCGCTCGGATGCCGAATATCCCGAGCGTGATGAGCAATGTCTGGCTTGGCATCGCCGTGGGATTGAGCATGAGCCAACTCGACCATCGTCCGCTGCCATGGGCGCTCATCGTTTCACTCAGTGCCGCTGGGACAGCGCTCTACGTCGCGGGAAATTTCTTCAACGACTGGATGGATCGCGCTTGGGATGCAAGCCATCGCCCAGAACGTGCCCTGCCACGTGGACTTTTTTCGCCAGCGCTGTATCTGACGCTAACCGTAGTTCTCACTGGCCTTGGCATGCTGCTCGCGGCGACCGCCAATCGCGAATGTGCCGCGGTCGCCGGGTTGATCGTTTTAAACATCATCATCTACACGATCTGGCACAAACGCAGTGCGTGGGCCGTCATTCCGATGGGCCTTTGCCGGGCGCTCTTGCCCATGCTTGGATTCGCGGCAACGGGCATGAGCAGTTTCCAGTCCCCACCGATCATTGCCATGGCGCTCAGCCTGCTTTGCTACATCGCAGGGCTCTCGCTCAGCGCGAGACACGAATCGATGGCGCACCCTCCCCGGTGGGTGTCGCGAGTTTCACGCTCACTTTTCGCGCTAACAGCCGCCCTGATGTTCGGTGCGACCTATCAACTCACTCAGTCGCTGGGGTTCGGCGTGGTGGGACTCATCCCATATGCGGTTTGGCTCACGCTTGGTCTCACGCTGCACCGCAAACCCGTCCCACGCCACGTTTCAAGCCTGCTCGCGGGAATCCCACTCGTCGATGCGATGGCGCTCTTGCCCCTTGCGCTGGCGCTGGCATCCGGCGCAGCACCATGGATTTCACCGTTCGGCCTCGCCTGTTTCGCGGTTCCTCCCCTCGCATTCCTTGCCGCGCTATCTTTGCAACGACTTGCGCCCGCAACCTGATCAGGACTTGCGAATCCTGATTTGCTGCGCTCAACTCTCCGCACGCATGAGCATCCTCGCCAAACAGGAGACCCTTCTCGAAGAACTCGCGCTCTTCCAAGACTGGACCGAACGCTACGAATACGTGATCGGACTTGGAAAAAAACTCGCACCCCTCGCCGAGGCCTCGAAGACTCCCGCGCATTTGATCAAAGGCTGCCAATCCCAAGTCTGGATGGATGCCACCTTCCAAGACGGCAAAGTCCAGTTCACCGCCGACTCGGATTCTCTCATCACCAAGGGCATGATCGCGCTGTTCATCTTAGTGCTCAGCAACGAGACCCCAGACGACATTCTCACCGCAGACATGAGCTTTATCGACCGTACCGGCCTCAAGGAACATCTCGCACCCACTCGCGCCAATGCCCTCACCTTGATGGCCAACCAAATGAAACAACGCACCCTCGAATTCGCATTACTCCCATGATCGCTTCCATCCTTGAATTCAACTGGCTCGCCGACCCACAAGCGTGGGGTGCACTTTTCACCCTGTCTTTGCTAGAGATCGTCCTCGGCATCGACAACATCGTTTTCATCTCGATCTTGGTGGACCGTCTTCCCGAGCATCAACGCAAAAATGGCCGCATGATCGGCCTGGGCCTTGCGATGTTTGCGCGGTTGCTTCTGTTGTTTTCGATCAGTTGGATCATGGGCCTCAAGACGGCGCTCTTTGAAATCCCCATTCATCCGAATCTTTGGGACATGATTCCCACAGCCGCAAGCCACGGGGGGCAACTTGGGATTTCATGGAAGGATCTCATCCTCCTCGGTGGCGGGTTCTTCCTCATCTGGAAATCGACGAAGGAAATCCATCACAGCCTAGAAGGTCACAATGATGCGCACGTAAGCAGCAAAGTCGGCGCGAGCTTCGGCGCGGTGCTGATTCAGATCGCGATGATCGACATCATCTTCTCGCTAGACTCGGTGATCACTGCGGTCGGCATGGTCAATGACCCAAGCCGCGTCTCGTTGATGATGACCGCCGTGGTAATCTCGATCGCTGTGATGATGCTGGCCTCGGGTGCGATCAGCAGGTTTGTCTCGCGCCATCCATCCGTCAAAATGTTGGCACTTGCATTCCTGATCATGATCGGCACCGCACTCATGGCAGAGGCGCTGCATTTCCACGTGCCCAAGGGCTACATTTATTTCTCCATGGTCTTCTCACTTGCCGTGGAGATGCTCAACCTGCGCGCGAGATCGAAGAGTCTGCCCCCTGCAGCTGCGGATATTTAACGGAACTTCACGTCGAGCCCTTTGACCAAGGCATCGAGAACGTTCTGGTGAGCGGCGTCGATTTCCTCCGTCTTGAGGGTCCGGGATGGTTCGCGATAGTGGAATCGATACGCGACCGATTTGCTCTCGGCGGCGATCTTGATTCCTGAAGCATCGGTAAAGACATCGAAGCACTCGGCGGAAACCAGCAGGGGCTCGGCGAGCTTGGCGATGACCGCTTCGATTTTCGCATTCGGCATGGCGAGTGGGAGTTCCATGGCAGCATCGCGCGAGGAGCCGGGAAACTGCGGCAGGTCCTCGACGTGGCTGATGCCGTTGAGGAGCTTGCGGATTTTCCCAAGGTCGAGTTCCGCCACATAAACGGCCGATGTAAAATCGAGTTCGCGCTCACGCGTCGGCATCAAGCGAGCAAAGACACCGATGTTTTGGTCATCCACTTTAATTTCGCTGGCGAGGACAAACCCAGCACGTTCCTTGGGAGCGAAGGTGATTTTGCGCTCACCTAGCAGAGCGGAAAGCACGCCATTGAGGTCATAGAGGTCGGCGTGGCGGTCGGCTTGGGTCCAGCCCGTCGGCAGGTTCGATCCAGAGAGCAAGATGGCAAGCGTTTCGCTTTCCTGATCCTTGGCCTTGCCGCCACCGGCATTGCGGAACACCCGGCCCATTTCGAAGAAGCGCAGCGACTTCGCTTGCTGGCGGACATTTCTAGCAGCCGATGCAATCAAGCCCGGCACGATGCTTGGACGCATCACGGCGTGATCTTCACTGAGTGGCAATTTCACGCGGATCACATCGCCGTCTTGAAGCGGCCGCAGCGGAAGGACATCCGCAACTTGGGCGTCTGAAATGAGCTTGATCGTTTGGCACTCGTGCAACCCGAGCGCTGCAAGGCGGCGGCGCAGCACTATGTCGGCATCGTAGGCGGCATCGACCGGGCTCGCAGGAACGAAGGCCCCGAGAAAACGGGAAGGCACATTGGCCAGTCCGTGGACGCGGGCGATTTCCTCGACGAGATCGATGTGGCGTTGGAGATCTGCGCGGAACGAGGGAACATCCCACGCACCATCGGCCAACTTGCTCAAGCCAAGCCGAGTCAGGATTTCCTCTGCGGCAGGCAGCGCGATCGAGCCACCCATGAGTTGGTCTAACTTCTGCGCATCAAGCACGACGGGCTGGGTCAAGACCGGGGCCTCGCCCGCCACTTGAATGCTTGCCTCGGCGCTGCCGCCTGCGAGTTCGAGGATGAGCTTGGTGGCAAGGGCAGATGCAGTTAGAATTCCTTGGGGGTCCACTCCACGTTCGAAGCGATAGGACGAATCCGAGGAAAGCGCCGTGCGGCGTGAGGTGCGACGAATCCCTTGAGGAGTAAAATACGCCGATTCTAAGAGAATGTCCGTGGTCGTTTCCGTCACGCCGCTGTGAAGCCCACCCATCACGCCGGCAAGCGCGAGGGCTGCACCCGAGGCATCGGAAATCAGCAGATCGTCTGCAGTCAGCGTGTGTTCCGACTCATCGAGCGCGAGGAAGACTTCGCCTTCATTCGCATGACGTACGACGATGTCGCCGCTGAGTTTGGCGGCATCGAAGGCGTGCAGCGGTTGCCCCAGCTCGTGCAACACGAAGTTGGTCACATCGACGATTTGGTTGATCGGCCGAAGCCCGATCGACTCGAGGCGTTGCTTGAGCCAAGCGGGACTTTCCTGCACCTTGACTCCTGAAATTCGAACTGCGGTGTAAAGTGGACACGCGGCGGGAGCATTGAGCTGGATCGCTGACGCGGCGGCGGTCGTGACCGCTGGCACTTCTAACGGCTTCAGAGGCGTCTTGAGCAAGGTGGCCAACTCGCGCGCCATCCCGTAGTGGCTCAGGAGATCTGGCCGATTCGGGGTGACTTCGAGTTCTAGGAGAACATCGGAATCAAAGAGCAACTTGGCTGGCTTGCCGATTTCGGCGTCCGCCGGAAGAATGAGCAGTCCATCCTCCCCGGGAGGGAGACCGATTTCGCTCGCGGAGCAAAGCATGCCCTTGGACTCCACCTTGCGCATGACCGTCTCGCCAATGGTGAATCCGCCGGGAAGCTCAGCACCGGGAAGCGCGCAGGGAACTTTATCGCCAACCTTGTAGTTTTGTGCCCCGCAAACAATCTGGCGGAGCGAGCCCTCGCCGGCATCGACTTGAGTGACCTTCAAACGATCCGCATTGGGGTGCTGGACGGCTTCCTTGATCTGCGCCACCACGATTTTTTCCGAGGTGATGCCCTTGGGAATGATGCCTTCCACCTCGACGCCAGCGAAGGTGAATAGGTCATCGATTTCCTTGATCGATTTGCCAGCGAGGTCGAGATGAGTGGCGAGCCAGTTGAGAGAAACATTCATGAGAAGGAGAGAGTGGATGAATCGAAACGCAGGGGCGTTGAACGCACGTGGTGAATCACTAGATTTGGTTAGGCAAACTGCTTGAGGAACCTGACATCATTTTCGATGAGAAGCCGGATGTCCTTGATGCCCCAACGGATCATCGCGAGGCGATCAAGCCCCATGCCAAAAGCGAAACCCGTGACCTTTTCAGGGTTGAAGGCATCGTCCTTGCGCGAGCGATTGATGGCATCAAACACGGCGGGATCGACCATGCCGCAGCCCGCGACCTCGATCCATCGTGGCGCTTGGCCCTTGATGGTGAGTTTGACATCGATCTCGAAGCTCGGTTCGGTGAACGGGAAGAAATGCGGGCGAAAGCGCACTTCCGTGCTGGTGCCAAACAACTCGCGGAGGAAGTATTCCAGCGTTCCCTTAAGGTCGGGCAGCGAAACATCAGTGCCCACGTAGAGTCCCTCGAGTTGGTTAAAAACCGAAAGGTGGGTGGCGTCAATTTCATCACGGCGGTAGGCGGAACCGGGCGCGATGATCCGGATCGGCGGGGCTTGGGCTTCCATCGTCCGGACTTGAACGCTCGACGTGTGCGTGCGGAGCAATTTTCCGGAGTCGAAGTAAAAAGTGTCCTTCTCGTTGCGTGCTGGATGGTCCGCCGGGGTGTTGAGCGCATCGAAGCAATGGAACTCGTCCTCGATCTCGGGTCCCTCGGCAAGCGCGAAGCCCATCCGGCGGAGAATCCCGATCGCTTGGTCGCGGATCAGGGTGAGCGGGTGGAGCGACCCGACGGCAAGCTGGCGGGCAGGCAGGGTCACATCGATCCCCTCGAGCGCGGCACGGTCAGCGACCTCGCGCAGGATCACTTGTTTTTCCTCAAGGGCCGCGGTGATGACCGTTCGTGCAGCGTTGAGGAGTTGGCCGACGGCGGCTTTGTCTTCTTTGGCCACGTCCTTGATGCCGGCAGCGACCAGCGTGAGGGTGCCTTTTTTGCCGAGCACGGCCACGCGTGCGTCATCGAGCGAACGCTCGTCACCGGCGGTAGCGATTTGCGCAAGCGCTTCAGTTTGGATGGCTTCGATTTGCTCCTTCATGGGAAAGCGGGTGGAGATAGACGGAAACTCGGCGGCGGTCAAAGCCAAGCTTCACAAGGTGGCCGCGACGGAATCGGCTGCGTCCGTGAAACACGGGAAAATCGGCTGCCATCCGGTCGCACGAAGTTTTTGGTTTGAGACGATTTTGTGGGTCCAGCCCCGCTTGCGGTTCAAATCCCGCGGGCCCGATGGCGGCAGCGGTAGGCCAAACATTTCCCCAAGCCGCTCGTAGCAAGAGCGCTGTGAAATCGGTTGCGAGTCACACAGATTGAAAACCTCACCCGCCGAACCCGCCGCATTTTCCGCCAGATGAAAAATCGCACGCGCGGCGTCGTCCCGATGAATCTGGTTGATCCATCGCCCACCCTCTTCCTCGATGACCGCCTCGCCGGCCAGGAATTTCTTCAGCAACACGCTGCGGCCGGGGCCATAAATGCCCGCCAACCGCGCAACCACCCCCCGTGCCGCCAACACCACCCGCTCGGCCTCAAGCAGCAAACTCCCCGTCTCGCGGTCGGGGATCGCTGGACTTTCCTCGGTCACCACCGACCCATCGGTCTGCGCGTACACCGAGGTGCTGGAGGTGAAAAGCAGCGGCGTGTTCGGAAATTTCGTCACCAAATTCTGGCAGCCATCGACATAAACCCGTTGGTAGGCCTCCGCCCCGCCCCGCCCCGACGCCGCACAGTGGACGATGAAATCCGCAGCCGGCAAGCGGTCGACATCGGCTGAGTCCCCCACGTCGCAAACGATCGAACCCTCGCCGCCTGACAGGCTGGTCGTCGCCACCTCCCAGCCTCGGTCCCCGAACTCACGGGCGATGGACTGCCCAAGATAACCGTGGCCGATGAGTAATAATTTCATGATAAATGGTTCGATTTTCCTGACAGTCTTGGCGGCATGCTTGAGGCGCCTGAGTTGCCCATGTCCACGCCACGGACCATGGCGTGAACCCGCTGGTTTTTCAAGTGATCGATCCGAAACGCGCAAAAATCGCTTCCCGCCCACCCTACCTCGCCCGCCCCGCCGCAATCTGCCGGAGATGAAACAGGATTTCCCTTGGCAGATGGCCATTTTTTTCCGCTAGTTTCACTCGTCCATGCCAACCGAAGCGATCCTCTCCACCGCGCGCCAATTCCTTGGTGTAGACCCGACGGTGCCCATCACCCTCGAACCGATCAAGCGCGGGGCGTCCGGACGCACGATCGTGCGGGTAAAAACGAAGGTCCACGAGCCCTTCATCGGCATTCACTGGAACGAGGAACGCGAGGACAATTCGCAATTCATCCCGGTCGCCCATTTTCTAAAACAGTCGAAGTTACGGGTGCCAGCGATCATTCACGAGCGAGCCCGCCACCGAGTGGTGCTCGTCGAAGATCTTGGAGACGTGGATCTGCTCTCACTGAAGGATCGGCCGTTCGCCGAGCGCATGGTGTACTACCGCTCGGCGTTCGAACAAATCGACAAGCTGTTCTATGCAAAAGTGCCCAAGGACTTCCACCTCATGCCTCCGTTCGATGCGAAACTTTATCGCTGGGAGCAGGAGTATTTTTTCGAATTCATGGTGGAAGATTTCCTCGGCATGGACACGAAGGCATTGAGAGAAAACGCTGCGTTTCTCGACCTTTCCAACCGCCTCGGCACCGTGGCCCGCCATCTGGTCCACCGCGACTTCCAATCGCAAAACCTCCTCATCAAAGACGAGAAAGTCTGGCTCATCGACTTCCAAGGCCTGCGTCGTGGCCGCCAAGAATACGATCTCGCATCGCTTGTCTTCGACCCTTACCTGAATCACTCGGCCGATGAACGCGAGGCGCTTCTAACGCTTTGGGAGGAAATCACCGACGAGCGTCCGTTAGAAACTCTCTTCCACGAGTGCGCCGCCCAACGCTTGATGCAAGCCCTCGGCGCCTACGGCAACATCGTGAAAAACCGCGGCGACGAATGGTACCGCCAACACATTGCCACGGCCGGCAGATTGCTCGCCGAGGTGACGGCAGGAACCTCACTCGAAGGACCACTCTCCCCGATTCTCATGGCGATCCGCCAATCGGAAAAGTGAGTCGCTCCTTTCATCGCCGCCTCCGAGTCCTGCTCGCCTCCGCGATCGCGGGCATTTGCGTCTGGAGATCCGCGCCAGGCACAGACATCGACCGCCAAGCCTTCACGGCGGTCGCCCAGAGCTTCATCAACCCACCACTCTTCACCGCCGGCCATGGATCGCACCTCTCGCCATGGCAACTGCGGGCCTTCGCGATGGACTCGAAAAAATCCACGCCTCACGCACCGGCCATCGTCTCGCTGGGCGATGACCCTGACGGATTTTTCCAAGAATCGCCGCCTGCGCCGATCGACCTTGCTGTGATTTTGAGCAACTTTTCCCGGCTCGGGATGAAAAAGGCCGCCACCGCCGCCGTCCTCGCGTGGGAAAAGCCAGATCCCATCGGGCTAGCCGCACTGGAGAAATCCCTCGGAAAATTCGAGTCACTCACGATGGCGGCACCACTCTCACGCGGCGCGGTCGCCTCGCCCATGCCACCCGCATTTCGGCGGGCGTCGATCCCCATCACAGCGGTCCACGGAGATGCCTCATCACTGCCCGTGGTCAACCGCATCCCACTCCCGGACATCATCCTCGAGAACGCATCCGCCCTCGCCGGATTTTCGGTACTAGAATCGGAAGCCACCGATGGCCCCATCCCCCTGCTCGCTCGCTGGGAGGACCGCTTGGTGTTCCATTTTTCCATTCTAAGCGTTCTCCAACAACACGGCCTCAGCGTCGATCACGTGGACGTCCGCCCCGGCGAGTGCCTTGCCCTCGGGCCGAACGGACCGATCGTGCGCATCGACGACTACGGCCGCCTGACCACACCGTTAAAGCCGCTTATAAACGAAATCTCCGTCCCCGCCGAGAGCTTAATCGATGCACCGGCAGACCCGTTTGCTCCGCATGCGGCATCGCCAGTCATCCTGCGCGACGACCGCAGCGCCGCAGAACCCACCACCCGCCGGTTCTCGGAAAACCTCAGCCCCTTGCTCAGCGCCATCGAATCCAACGCTGGCCTCACCGAACCGATCCGCTACCCGAGACCCCTCCCCCTTTGGGAAATCGCCCTACTGGCCGTCGCGGTGCTCACACTCACCCTGCTGGCCGACGCCCCGAACTTTCTCCGCAAAACCGGCTCGTTGGTACTCGCCGGAATGGGCATCGCCGCCCAGTGGATCGGCCTCGGCGTGGCCGGCATCTGGCTACCAGGCCTCGCGATCCTCGCCGCCATCGCCGCCGCTCACCTCGCGGGATTACGGCTTGCCAACCCGCATCCCTCTCAATCCTAATCGCACCCGACCATGGACCCGATTGAAAAAGCCAATACCCTCATCGAAGCGCTCCCTTACCTGCAGGCTTTTCGCGGGAAAACCTTCCTCATCAAGATGGGTGGCTCCGCCATGGAGGACCCCAACCTCGTGGCCAAGGTAATGCGCGACATCGTTTTCCTCGAGGTCGCAGGCATCAACCCGATCGTCGTCCACGGCGGCGGCAAGGCCATCTCGGCCGCCATGGAAGCATCTGGCCTGGAAGCAAAATTCATCGATGGCTTCCGCGTGACGACCGATGAAGCGATCGAAATCGTCGCCAAAGTGCTGTCGGACGAAATCAACCCCGGCCTCGTCCGCATGATCCGCGACTTCGGTGGAAAAGCCGTCGGCATCCCCGGCAACGATGTTTTCCTCGGCGAGAAAATCAAGGGCACCGACGCAGCAGGCAACCGCGTCGACCTCGGCCGCGTCGGCGAAGTCGTCGGCTGCCAACTCGCTCACATGGACGCCGCTCACCAAGCTGGAATCGTCCCCGTCATCTCACCCCTCGCCGCTGAACTCGCCACCGGCCGGCCGCTCAACATCAACGCCGACCTCGCCGCCGCCGCACTCGCCAAGGAACTTCGCGTCGCGAAACTCGTGTACCTCTCAGACGTGCCCGGCCTCCTCTCCGACCCCAAGGACCCCACCTCCCTCATCAAATCGGTGACCCGCAAGGAAGCCGAATCGATGATCGCCGATGGCACCATCTCCGGCGGCATGATCCCCAAAATCCGCAGCGCCGTGGACGCCCTCAACGCCGGCGTCCGCAAGGTCCACTTCGTCGATGGCCGCCTCCCTCACGCCCTGCTATTGGAAATCTTCACCGACGGCGGCATCGGCACCGAAGTCGTCCGCTGATGCGGCCTTGTCTGGGCTGGTGAATGATTGCTGACTGGCACCCCTGCCGGGGAGCAGAATTCGGGGGCCTTAGAATCCCGGTGGTATCCCCCGTCTTTCCCTGCCCACGGCTCACTCGGCAATTCTTTCTCACCCCACCGCCTCGTACACACTCTCCCCGCTCTCCGGATACTTCTCCAGCACATGCTGGAAAAGCACCCCGCACTTCTGCTCGAAAAGCTCGGTCGTGTATTTCTCGGGCAATCCGCTATCCAGCATCTTCTCGATCTCTACACGCACCGCCGCTCGCGTCGTGCGCTTCGTCCGCCACGCGAGGACTAGCTTCTCCGTCTTCAGCTTGGCTAACAAATCCTTGCACACCTTCTTGATCGCCTCGGTTTCCACCGGCGTGAGATCGGGGCCGGGCCTCGTTAGAATGTCGAACACCGCCAACTCTTCCTCGCTGATCTGCTCGCGGAAATGGCGTTGCTCCTCGTCGTTGAGATCCTTCGTGAATGTCACCAATTCCTCGAACAACTGCTCGATGCTTAGCGCGCCGCTGTTATACGCCTCGATCATCTTCTGAAACCGGTCGAGGAAATCGTAGCGGCTCGCGTTCAGGCGGATCAGGTTGTCCAGCTTGCGCTCGATCAAGGCCCGCAGTTGCTGCGCTTCGATGTTCTGGTTCGGCGTCTTCTCGAACTTCCGCACCAGCACCTCGAAG
>Ga0164295_10004017_pt1 | contig 11725 bp, 13 predicted proteins | sample GEODES006metaG_FD_111798 | JGI IMG/M metagenome (GOLD analysis project Ga0164295, IMG submission 111798) | Oligotrophic lake water microbial communities from Sparkling Lake, Wisconsin, USA - GEODES006 metaG | ecosystem: Environmental > Aquatic > Freshwater > Lake | place: USA: Sparkling Lake...
AATTATAAGTTTCTACGAATAGAGATTAAATTATTTTAATCCTTTCTCGCTAGATACAGTTAGTTTCTTGCGTCCTTTCTTACGGCGACTTGCTAATACTTTACGACCATTAGCTGATTCCATACGCTTTCGGAAACCATGAACTGATTTACGACGACGTTTATGAGGTTGGAATGTACGTTTCATAATATACTTTTTTTTGCGGGTTATTAGGATTATTCCTATCTGCCCTTGAGGTTTAATACTTTATATTCAAATCCATTCTTATAGCAGTCACCATACCACTAGCTGTGAAAGGACGGCAAAAATAGGGTTTTTTTTGAATTTTTAAGCTAAATCTGTGTGATTTGCAGCAATTTTTTGGCCAAAGAACAAACTTCCTTGTTCCTCAAAGCTGGTAGGATTGTCTGTAGTGAAAAAAAGAAGCTGACCATTTTTGCTACATTTTTGGTCTATTTCTGGGTGATTTTGCAAATAACTTGCTAAACTCTTTGCAACAATATCCCCTTGGGTCACTAATTTGACATTTTTGGGCAAGAAGCTTTGTATCTTTTTTTCCATTAAAGGATAATGGGTGCAGGCAAGTAATACGGTGTCTATTTTGGATGATTGAGCAAATAGTTGGTTAATGTATAATTGTACAAAATAATCGGCACCTGGGCCATCTTGTTGCCCATTTTCGATCAATGGCACCCACATAGGGCAGGCTTGTTGAAAAATGGATGCTTCTGGTGCAAATTTTGCTAATTCAATAGAATAACTCTCGCTTTGAATCGTACCTGTTGTTCCTAAAATACCAAGGTGATGCGATGAAGAATAGCTGCCTAAGATTTCTGAACTAGGTCTGATTACACCTAATACTCTTTTATCAGGTGCAAGATGAGGCAGATCTAACTGTTGGATATTTCTAAGTGCTTTTGCAGATGCTGTATTACATGCTAAAATGACTAAGCTACAACCTTGTTTAAAAAACCATTCTACTGCTTCCAAAGTATATTGGTACACCGTATCAAAAGACCTTGTTCCATATGGCGCACGGGCGTTGTCCCCCAAATAGAGATAATCATATTGAGGCAGTTGCTGCTTCAACTCTTTTAAAATGGTTAAACCGCCATAACCACTATCAAAAACGCCAATGGGTGCTTGCATAAAATAAGTATTCCCTGATTTCGTAAAACTAATACACCCCGTTGTAAAACAACGAGGTGTATCAAACTATTTTTGAAAATATTATCCTTTTTTAGCTGGAGTCGCTGGTTTAGCTGCACCACCACCTGTTGCAGCTTTGAAAGCTTCTTCAATGTCCCTAGGAACTGGAAGCTTTAATCTTAAAGCTACACGGATCGTTAAGTTATCAGCGATAGAAGGTGGAGCATAAGGAGACAAAGCGTCTACCTTCAATACCAAATTGTATTTTTGCTCAGCAACAATTTCATTTAAAGCTTGTGCAATTTTTTGTTTGTATGGCAACAACAAACTTTCTTGCTTTTGCTCCATCATTTGCTGTTGGTACTGTTGCCAGTTGATCAACTTATATTTTAAACGATTTAAATCGTCGGTAGCCATTTGTAAGGCCTTTGGTCTTTTAGACAAATCAACAGAATCTCTTTTGTAGATACTATCTTTTACTTGATAATCCTTTAAAGTGTAGTTGTACTCATCTTGTAAAGAATCTTTAGCATAAGAGTTTAAAACAGTATCTAATTTTTCTTGGATACCAGGGAATAAAGCGATTACGCTTTGGTCATCGAAATAACCAATTTTAGTTTGTGCAATTGCACTGTTACTGAAAGCACATGCCACTAACAAGATGGCTGCAAATAAAACTTTCTTCATGTCTATTGTTGTTTGTTTAATTAATTATTACTCCTAACTCTTTTAAAATATCGTCACTTTTATCCAACTTAGGGTCTGCAAATATAATGGTAATTCCTTCACTTTTATCTAAAATGAAGTCATATGAACGAGCGCTAGCCATTTTTTGAGCTGCATTATAGACCCTATCTTGTATTGGCTTCACTAATTTTTGACGTTCCTTAAACAAATCCCCCTCATAACCGAATCGTTTTTTTTGTAAATCACGTAAGGTTTTCTCTTTCATAAACAACTCATCTTCACGCTTTTTTCTCAAATCTTCGGACAACATAAACTGTTCTGCTTCATAGTTCTTATACATTTTGTCCAAGGTCATCTGTTGCTCATCAATTTCTTGTTGCCACTGATCCCCCAGGGCTTTTAATTTCTTATCGGCTTCCTTGTATTCGGGAATTCTGTCTAAAATATACTTGGTATTGATCACTGCATATTTAGATTGCGCTTGTGCAGTAAAGGCTAAACTAAGAAGTAAAATACCCAATAAAACCAATTTAGTATATTTCATAATGTTTGAGTTTATTAATTATAAAGTAGTTCAATTATTCAGGTTCAAATCCTAACATAAATGTAAATCTAGCTGCATCCTTCAATGTATTATTACCATTTAATCGATCTAGACCAATACCATAATCAAATCCAAGTAATCCAAACATGGGTAAGAAAAAACGCATGCCCACACCAACTGATCTTCTCAATTTAAATGGATTGTAATCTTTCATACTATACCAGCCATTGGCTGCTTCAAAAAATCCCAATGCATAAATGGTACTACTTGCTGCTAAACTTAATGGATACCTAAGTTCTACAGCATATTTATTAAAAATAGTGAACTTTTGTCTTGATGATTGTTGATCAGGATTGATTTTTGGATTAGAGGATTCATATACTGGGTAACCTCTTTGTGCAATGATATCGAAACCTAATAAGGCAAACTGATTGCTTAAGCCGGCATCTCCTACTTGGAATCGTTCAAATGGAGAAATGGTTAAGTCAGAATTGTACCTACCTACAAAGCCATATTTTGCAGCAAACTTCAACACAAATTGTTTGTTACGTTCTTCCCCTGCAGGTTTACCTAATGGAACATACCATTCACCATTGAAGCGCCATTTATGGTACTCCAATAATTCATATGGATTTTTCTTGAAAGCAAAATTGGGATCAAATAAAGAATATGGTGGAGTTAATTGACCGCTCAATAAGAAAGTAGAGCCTGTTCTTGGAAATAAAGGTTGGTCAACAGAAGTTCTCTGTAATGCAATTCTAAGATTTAAATTATTAACAATCCCATTATCAAAATTAGGTAGATTAAAAGGATCAATTGCATAGTCTTTTAAAGTATAACGTGTATAATTTAATCCCAAGCTTAAAGAGAAATAATCATCTGGCCATGCTAACTGACGTGCAAAAGAAATGGTTGCACCAGTGGTCGAAATATACCTTGAGTCAGCAGCGTTTGGATCAAATAATCCAGTCTCTTGGTCAAAGGTTTGTCCAAATTTGGTATTATAAACACTTACTGTTAAGCTATTTCGTTTAATACCACCAAACCAAGGTTCAGTGAATGAAAAGTTTGTAGATCGGAAAGCTTTACCATTACTTTGAAAACGGATACTTAATTTTTGGCCATCTCCCATAGGTAATGGATCCCAAGCAGACTTTTTGAAAATATTTTTTGAAGAAAAATTATTAAAGGTCACCCCTAAAGTTCCAGTCAATCCAATAAAACCACCCCACCCAGCACTTAATTCTAATTGATCACTTGACTTTTCTTCAACACCATAATTGATATCCACTGTCCCATCTTCAGGATTAGGAACAGGGTCAATTTTTATTTTTTCTTGATCAAAATAATTTAATTGAGAAATCTCACGTTGAGAGCGTATCAACAATGTACGACTGAATTTATCCCCTGGCACTGTTCTAATTTCCCGACGTACGACAAAATCTTTTGTCTTTTCATTACCAGCAATGCGTATTGTCTTTATCGTTGCTTGAGGACCTTCCTGCATTCTTACTTCGAAATCGATGGTATCATTGTATACAGCAGTCTCAATAGGATTGATATTAAAGAACAAATATCCATCATCTTGGTAAATGCCGCTAATATCTCCACCCTCTGCGGTAGGTGTTTTACCTAGTTTATTAAAGAATATTTCCCTGTTATAGATGTCTCCTTTTTTAATATTTAGAATGCTTGTTAAAACTGAATCAGGAAGTTTAGTATTCCCTCTCCAACTGATATTACCAAAGAAATACTTTCGGCCTTCTTTGATCTGCATGTCAATATTTAAATGTCCTACCGCATTATGGTAAATTGTGTCTCTTTCAATCACTGCATCTCTAAAACCTAGAGAATTATAGTAGTTCAATAAATTATCTTTGCTCTCATCGTATTTTTTGACGTCATATTTAGAGGACGAGAATCCAATTCTTGCGTAAGGATTTAAGATTTTTTTTGTTTTAGAAAAAGTCAAGTACCCGCGTTCTTTTAGATATTGATCAAAAGAATATGTTGTCGTCTTTACAATGGCTGGCTTATCATTCACTGGGAATAAGGTTAAGCGAGATTTTTCGTGAATTTCTTTTAAGCTTTTCTTTAATTTAGTTTCTTCAATTAGGTTGCCCCCAAAATTGATATTATTAATTCTAACTTTTGGACCTTTGGTTACAATAAAATCAAGCACCAATTGATTTTTACGAACTGAATCTTTAGTTTCTTTGATACGAATAGTTGCATCTTGAAATCCTTTTTCTGCATAGAATTTTTTTATACCCTCAATTGCAGTGATGCGCATATTATCAGTCACAACCCTATTGGGTGTTAATCCTGTTTTTCCAGAAAGTTCTTCTACTTCAGATTTTTTAGTTCCTGTAAAATTGAAGCGAGACAATCTTGGTCTTTCAACCACATTTATTTCAACATCTATTTCAGTTCCTTTTACATCGGTTAAATAAATACTTACATCACTAAAGTAATTTTGATCCATTAATTTACGAATGGCTTTCGCAAAATTATCCCCCCCTGGCAAGGTTACTTCGTCTCCCTCGTTTAGCGTGGATAAGGAGAGCAATAAGTTTTCATCAAAAAATTGATTGCCTACAACTTTGACAGAACGAATCTTATACTTAGAAGGTGTTTTTTGATTTAAGATACCAATCAACTTAACATTGATCTGGCTAACTGTATCCTGACCTTTTTGGTCTTGGGCAAAACTAGATATAGATAAGATAAGTAAGGATAATATTCCTATAGTAAACTGGGTCAATTTCTGCATCTGCTGGTGGGGCTAAATATGTATAATTTATAAGAGGCGCAAATTACTCGGAAAACTTCAAAGTCTTTGTTAAAAAGCCAAAAATACACATTAATAATTTTATGTATGTAATTTGATTTGAGCGCTAGTTTTACCAAATCGACGTTCTCTGGATTGATAATCCAATATAGCCTCGATAAATGCATCCTTCCCAAAAGCAGGCCAACGTGTCTCTGTGAAATAAAGCTCTGCATAAGCCAGCTGAAAGAGTAAAAAATTGCTAATTCGATGTTCTCCACTGGTTCTTATCATAAGCTCTGGGTCTGGGAAGTCTTTGGTTGATAGGGATTTTACGAAATTGGCTTCATCTATCTGATTTGAATCTAATTCTCCTGCCTTAACTTGCTCAGCAAGGGACTTTGCAGCCTGGATGATTTCCCATCGACTACTATAGCTTAGTGCGATAACTAATTGTAAACCAGTGTTTTGTGAAGTTGTATTGGTTGCATTCGCCAAGGCTTGACCTGCTTCATCTGGCAAAAGATCTAGGTTTCCTATAAAATGAAGTCGAATGTTATTTTTATGTAAATCCGGTACTTCTTTACTGATTGTATCCACAAATAGGGTCATTAAGCCTAGTACTTCGGCCTCTGGTCGATCCCAATTCTCCGTACTAAATGCATATAAAGTCAGGTATTGAATGCCTATTTCAGTTGCGGCCTCTACCACTTTTCGAACGCTGATCACTCCATGATAATGACCATATAAACGATCCTGCCCCTGCTCCTCAGCCCACCTGCCATTCCCATCCATAATGATGGCAATATGTTTGGGAAGCCTATTTAAATCCAAATTTTCCATATGTTGTAAAAATAAGAAAATCAGCAGTTTATTTGCGTTTAAATTTAAGTCTGCTAAAGAATCCAGGCTTATTTTGGGAGCTTTGCTTCTCTTTTAAACTAGCTAATTTTGACTTTTTGCCCGGCTTCCACTTTTCTTCTCCATAAATTTTGATCAAATTATAAGATAGGCCAACTTTTGCAGAAAAAAACTGGTCCTTGCCCGAACGACTCCCCTGGTATTTATACACAAAATTACCTGCCCCTATTCTCTGCTCATCAAAAGTTCCACCAATCATAAATCTATTACCAGATAGAATCTTTTGTCTTTGTTCAATCAATTGGCCATCTGGAAAGAAATCCAATTCATCTGACAAAGTAAATCTATACATTACTTCTGCAAAAATATTCCATCGTCTTGTCAAATTATATTTAAAACCAACTTGCACAGGTAAATTAAATACACCTTTACTAGAACCAACTATTGGAAAAATAACAGAGTCAATTGCTAAGGGGCGAAGTATTGAACTTAAACTATCTATTCCAAAATTTGAAGCTTTAGATTCAAAAAGATAGCCGGCACCAATTCCTAAATAAGGAGTAAATCGATACCCTTTAATGCCTGGTAAAAATCTTGTAAAATTAAATTCCACTAATAAACTGATATCATGAAAGTCGCGTGAAAAAAAGAAATTTCTTGCGTTTGCATATGGATTCACTGATAAACTATCTCCAGAGCCTATACTAATTTTTTCATAGTTTAATTTTAACCCGCCATAGTCATTAAAATTTTTCTTATAAAATAAGCCATAATTATTACTAAACTTGAAAAAATCTGGAGCAATATCGCCTCTGTAACTTGCTTGCCCTCCAAACACGCCAATCTCCCCTCTGTTTTGAATCAGTTGCAGGTGCTGAGCTTGAGCCAAATGCGTCATGCCAATCAGAAAACAAAAAATATAAAATCGATTTAACATGCTTAATTTCTTTTATCTAACCCCCAAGTCAATTTTGTTCTTAATGTTGTTAAGTAACTGTTTTCATTCAATCTAATAAAGTGTACACAAAACGCTTCTTTCTTGACTGCAATTTGAATGTCAATAGGAACAATTTCTTTTCTTGCATCTAATGCACAAATTAATTCTTCGGCTCGACCTTCAACTTCAAATGAAATCACCGAACTGTCTGGAACCACTACAGATCGTACGTTTAAGTTATGTGGTGCTACTGGTGTAATGACAAAATTAGATGAATCAGGAAATAAAATTGGGCCATTGCAACTCATGTTGTAACCGGTTGAGCCAGTAGGTGTGGCAATGATTAATCCATCTGCCCAATAGGAGTTTAATAATTCTCCATTTAAATAGGTATGAATCTTAATCATTGGAGAAGTATCACGTTTATGAATCGCAAATTCATTTAATGCAAATGGTGCGTCTTTAAAAATTGGTAGGCTACTATCAATATGTATTAAAGATCTTTTATCAATGACATAAGAACGATGCACTAAAGCCTCCACCATGATCGCTAGTTCGTCTTTAGAAATCGTTGCTAAAAAACCGAGACGTCCATAATTAATCCCCAAAATTGGAATCAGGGTATCGCCCACTAAAGTAATAGCATCTAAAACGGTTCCGTCTCCACCTAAAGAAATTAAACAATCAATATTATTATGTAAATCAGATGAAGTCTCAAATACAATAAGTGATTTTTTATCTGCAGCAGTCACCAAATTAAATTTTTGGATTAACCCCACGTAAATATAAATAGTGAAGTCATGCTTTTGTAATTCAGCAATCAAGTCATATAAAGACTGTTGCTGGTCCAAATCGACGCCTCTACTATAAATAGCTACATTCATGAAACAAAGTTAAAAATTAATCCCACCGTGCAAATATAATCCTTTGTCCCCCAACTGATTGATACTATACTCCATATTTAACACAAAATCATAGATACTAATAAGATCTATTCCAATTCCAGCTGTTCTTAACAAGCTATTAGCCAATGGGTTCGCCTTATTTTTTTCGGGACTATAGACATATCCTAATTGGCTAAATGCCTTTATCCAAAAAGTATATTTAACAGCTGGGAGGAATTTTTTTGTTAAAGGATTAATGACAGTATAGGATCCAATTTTTTGATGTATTGCAGCTTTAAATAAGGTAGCCGCATGTCCATCCACTACATAATATTCTAAGCCATTCATTTGCATTAATCCATAACCCATTAATTTTCGATCACTATAATTAGATTTTTGCATCGTTCTTCCAATCGTTAAAGATTCCGCAAAGATGAATCTATTGGGTGCGATACGATGAGCTACGATCTGTCTAAATTGAATCGCAGATAAATTACTTTCTTTTGAAAATCTTTGAGCTAAAGCAATTTCAGTACTTGCTCCCTTGGTAGGATAGGCATTGTAATCGAATCGAACTTTTGAATAAGACCAATTAAGATCTATATAAGAAAATGATTTTTTATGATTCGGTAAAAAATTGGGCGCAATCGCAAAGGCAGAATCTGATATGGATTCATTGCCTATTCCAACTTGCAATGCATGCCTTTCAAATAAATTGGGACGATAGGTTAAATTTACATTTCCTCTATATCCTTTTCTAATAAGATCTTCTGTTCTTAAAAAAACTTGCTTATTTCCTACAGTAGCGTAATTCAATTCTTTTTGATTGAACTGTGCCCAACCCAAGCCCATTCCATATTTTAATTGCTTATCAATAAATGGCAATTGATATCGAAGGACTGCTTGATGCATATAGCCTGTAATATAGCCAATCGTTAACTTATCATTGTTACCTGTGGCATTGGCTTGTCTGAAATTAATACCATAGTTCACACGTTCTAAACTTCTGTTACTTTCGTTCCACCATTGATTGAAATTTCGATCTACCCATCGAAAATAAGGTATAGGAAAAAAATACCAACGTTCTTTTAATTGAATTTTAATTTTTGCGGATGCGCTATCTAGGATTTCAGATGAAACATTGGTCTCTAAAAAAAGTGCCGTATTAAATAACTGCTGTTGCGAAATAATATTGAGTGAATCGAGATTGTCTTTTGACAATAGGTCTCCCACTTTATAAGGCAACTCTCTTTTGACAATATAATCTTTAGTTTTTTTATTCCCTGTAATTTCTATGGCACTGATCTTGATTTGAGCATGAACTTGAGCATAACCAATTTGACCAATGAAAATAAAAATAAGGAATAGGCATTTGTTGCCAATAGATTTAAACATCTAAATAATTCATTAAATGATGGTAATGCGCTTCGATATCATTGTGCAAAGGTGTTTTACCAAAATATTGTACTAGTTGATAATCGTAACGCTGGAATGTGGCAATGATCGCCTGCGCCTCATCTTTATTGATTTTTAGCGTGATGATCATGGCACCATTTGTTTCGTCAAAATAACTGTTCAGTTGTAAAATTTGTGCATTATTGGATTCTACTAATCTTGACATTTCAGCTAGTGAATATTGGTATGGGGCAACAGATAAAACGATAATAGCACCAGGCGAATCAACGCCTAAAAATTTAGCCAAGGCGTCGTTTAAACTTTTTTGAGGAATCATTCCAATGCATTCCAGTTGTTCATTCAATACAGGCAAAATACTCAACTGGTGTTTTGAAAATAAGTCTAATGCAGTTAAAAAATGTGCCGTATCAGCAATCATGATTTTTTTAAGCTGATCAGATAGAACCATTATAGTAGCCGCTTCATCTGTATCCAATAAGTCTGATTTTTGAACGAGACCTAAAAAATAATCCTCTTTCACTACCGCTAATTCTTGCACATCAAAATCCTCCATACACTGCAAAGCAAAACTCACCTTATCTTCTAAATGAAGCAGGGGAAAACCTTGTACAGTAATGGTTGCAGCTAGCATAAGACTAATTAAGCTTGTGCTTTTAAGAATTGTTCTAAAATTTCATTGAATGCTTTAGGCACTTCCATCATTGGTGCGTGTCCACATTGATCAATAAAAGCTAGTTCGCTATTGGGAATCAATTTATGAAAATCTTCGGCTACAAATGGAGGCGTAACTTTATCATTTTTACCCCAAATTAAAAGTGTAGGCACTTTGATCTGGCCCAATTCTTCACCTAAATTATTACGAATGGCACTTTTTGCTAAAGCAATAATTTTGATCACTTTAATTCTACTATTCGTAATTTCAAAAACCTCGTCTACCAATTCCTTAGTGGCAACGGCTGGATCATAAAAAGTTTCAGCAGTCTTAGCTCTAATGTATTCGTAATCTCCTCTTTTTGGATAAGAATCGCCCATGGCATTCTCAAACAAACCACTACTTCCTGTTAAGGTCAATGTTTTAATTTTTTCTGGGTGGCTTAAGATATAGACCAACCCCACATGCCCGCCTAAAGAATTGCCTAACAAATGAATTTGATCATAGCCCTTATGGTCAATGAATTGTTGTACATGTTTAGCCAATCCTTTTACAGTGGTATGCAAAAGATCAAGATCATATAATGGCAAAATGGGAACGATTACTTTATGTGTATGTCTAAAATGTTCTATGAGGTCAGAGAAATTACTCAATGCGCCAAATAAACCATGCAAAAGCATCAGTGGTTGACCCACTCCTACTTCTACATATTCAAATTTGCCCTCTTTGTGTATTTCGTATTCCATAAAATTTTAACTATTAAGTAGTTGCTATAAAGATACCTATTTCAATTTAAATCAGCTGATTATGCCTTTTCTTGTATTTGGTTGGAAAATTGAACCAATGTTTGTTTGATAAAAGGCAGCCATTCACTCAATGTAGCCATAAAATAGGGCCACCATTTAGCTAAATAGCTATGACTCATAGATGCATCCATTGTGGGTTTTTCGACGATCCCTAGTAAAGTCATAAAATAGATGAATGCGCTTAAAATAGTGCCATAAATAAAAATATACAGGACCATGCCTAGTAGTTTGTTCAACCAGCCTAGCATGAACCAATCAGCAGTTTGTTGCAAGAGTCCAGTGATCCATCTTAAGGCTAACATGACCCCTAGTAAAACAATCAAGAATGCTATAAATGGAAGCCAATAAGAAGTGATTTTGGTATATATTTTTAATTGGCTGGCAACAAATCCTGCAAACTCAAAAGCAAGCACCACGCCAATCATTAAAGAGAAAAACGAAATAATGGCTTTGATCAACCCGTTTCGGTATCCTTGTAATAAAGCTAGAATCAGGATCGTACCTGCTAATAAATCTAACCAGTTCATTAGTTTGTCAATGCATTTTTAGCAGCCGCAGCAATGATTTTACCATCTGCCTTCCCTGCTAATTGTTTAGATGCGACACCCATTACCTTTCCTAAATCTTGAGGACCAGCAGCACCCAATTCCTTCACAATAGCCTCTACAGCGGCTTTCACGGCTTCCTCGGTCATTTGAACTGGAAGAAATTTTTCAATCACTGCAATTTCTTCGGCTTCTTTATCTGCTAGATCGGCTCTATTTTGTTCTTGAAAAATGGTCAATGAGTCTTTACGTTGCTTCACTAATTTTTGTAATAATTTCATTTCGGTATCTTCTGAAATAGCGCCGTTGGCACCTGGTTCAGTTTTTGCTTTAATGATTTCTGCTTTAATAGCACGAAGCCCTCTTAACAATGCTTCATCTTTATTTTTCATTGCGTCTTTCATTAAAGACATCACTTCTAGTTCTAAACTCATAAGATTAAAATTTATTTTTTGATGCAAGATTATTTTGCAC
>Ga0164295_10004018_pt1 | contig 11724 bp, 6 predicted proteins | sample GEODES006metaG_FD_111798 | JGI IMG/M metagenome (GOLD analysis project Ga0164295, IMG submission 111798) | Oligotrophic lake water microbial communities from Sparkling Lake, Wisconsin, USA - GEODES006 metaG | ecosystem: Environmental > Aquatic > Freshwater > Lake | place: USA: Sparkling Lake...
AAGCCGAGATCACTTATGCAATCGCCGCCGAGGCGGGCGTCCAGCCGTCGGCGGTGGAGGTGGCTGTGACTTCGGGCAGCGTCATCGTCGACGTGAGCATCCAGACGCCGACGGCGACGGCGAACTCGGTGCAGTCGAAGATGGCCAGAGCGACGAGCAGCCCGAGCAGCGCGACCGCCATGCTCGCGAGCGTCACCGGCGTCCAATGCGCCGTGATCGCGATCTCGAAATCAGCCACCCTCTCAGCCCTACCCAAGGGCGCGAAGCGACGGGGCGCTGTGTCGGGCGCTGGCCGCGGCGGCGAGGGCGAGGAGGCGGCCATAGGCAGCGACCTCTCTGACGACGACGGCGGTCTTGGCCGTCTTTTCCGTCTTGGCCACGGCGGGATGGTCGACGCCGCCTCTAAGGGCGGCCCGAAGAAGGCGGCCGTGGACAACGGCGCAGGCGGCGGCTGGTGTGCGTGGCGGGACGGCAAGGGCGAGAAAGTGGACAGCCTGCCCACCGACGAGCCGCGCAGGCTCAAGGTGTTGCTGCGTAAGCTGTTCGACGGTTTCGTCACGCCCAGTGATCAGAAGGAGCTCGACCGGCTGCTTGGCAAAGGCCTCGCACCCGATGACGCGCGTAAGCTCAAGGACCTGCTGCGCATGCAGGCGGATCGCACGGCCACAGCTGCTGACCAGGCTGAACTTAACCATCTGCTCAGTGCCGCCGTTGGCGCCGTTGGCGCCGATGGCGGCGGCGGCGGAGGCGGCCGTGGGGCGGGCGTGGGCAGTGGTGGTGTTGGCGGCGGCCGTGGGGCTCCGGGCGTGCGCACTGGCAGCGGCGGCGGCGGCGGTAACGGCGGCGGCAAGATTGAGCTAGGCACGACCAAGAGCGCCGTCGAGCAGCGTACGGCGTATTTGCACCCAGCAATGAGCGCGCTCGAGCGGGAAGCGCTCCTGCACAAGATGCAGAGCGACCTCGGGGCGGAGTACATGCGCCGTCTGTCCGAGGCGTCGGCAGAGTTGCGCGGCTCGTTCAACAGGGATCTTGAGGTGGAGCAGCAGGCGCGGCGCGAGGCGCAGGCACGCAACTCAGCTCTACTCGACGCAGTCGAGGCGCAGCGCAACCGGAACGCCGAGCTGCAGGCGAAGCTGATCGAGCACGAGGCACGGGAGCTTGAGCGTCTGCGCCAGCTCGAGGGGCTCGCCCGCTCGCGCGAGCTCGAGCTCGATGCCTTCCGTCTGCAGGCGGAGCGCTCGATTGAGGACGCGGCCGAGGCACACCTCAAGCGCGAGCAGCTCGAGCGTGCGATCAAGCAGTACGAGATGATCCTGAACGCGATGGGGCTCGGTGCGGCCGAATTCGGCCCCGAAGACGTCGAGGCGATGGACGTCGAGGTGATGCGGGCGCGCTTGGGGGAGCTGCTGCGCAAGCATCAGGCGGCTGCGCTCGGGCAGGGGCCGCTGCTCACGCCCAAGGAGGAGAACGAGATCCAGCAGCTGCAGGAGCGCGTCGAGGTGCTCGACACCATCGGCCAGGTCAAGGAGCGCATCGTCGAGCTCGAGCGCAAGCAAGCTGCCAAGGGCAACAGCGAAGGCCTCTCTCCTGAGGAGGAGGCCATGCTTAACGGCCTCAAGGACAAGGTCGCCGAGCTCAGCGGCGGCAGGCTAGGCGGCTTTGGCGGCCAAGGTGTCGGCAGCTCTGGCGCCGGCGCTACCGCCGCCTCGCGACTCGGCAGTGCACCGGCGGCGCCCGCTTCGTCAGCTTCGTCACCGGCGGCGCCAATCGGCTGTGCACCGGCGGCGCCCGCTGCCGCCGGCAGCTTCGGCTTCGGGGCGCCGGCACCGGCAGCCGCACCTGCCTGTGCTCGCCCTGGCAACGGCTTTGGTGCGGGCGGCAGCTCCAGCCCTTGGAGCGGCTTCGGACCCGGCAACGGCAACAGCTGCGGCCAGGGCAGCGGCGTCAGATCTGTCGGCGGCTCTGGTCCGGGCGGCCGCTTTGGTTCGGGTGACGGCGCTGGTGGTGCAAGAATGGGCGATCCTAATATGGGAATGGGCGATCCTCGCAAGAACCCATCAAGACGTGTCGGCGAGGGCGCATCAGAGTACGACCCTAACGACCGTCACGATCCCCGCTTTGGAGACGGCGACTACGAGCGCGCATCTGACGACAACGTCCTCACGGGCCTGCATGCAGATCCGCATGCAGATCCACAGGCGCTCAAAGATAGGATCAACGAGCTCAACCACAAGCGCGCCGTAGCGCGCACGGGGCTCTCGCCTGTGGAGGCGGAGGAGCTCGCTCACCTCAACACTCTTTTCGCAGACCTTTCGAGCGCCGGTATGGGTGACGGTTACGTGAACGGGCACGCCGGATCGGCCTACAGGCCCGTCACTGACAGCAAGTCCGCCTCTCACCCCGCCGATGGCCAGACGGGCGGCGACGCGGGTGGTGGGCTGGGCGGCTACGGTGGTGGTGGCGGCTACGGTGGCGGTGGCGGCTACGGTGGCGGCGGTGGCGTGGGCGGGGGGTCGGACCGCGTGGGCGGTGGCGTGGGCGGCGGCGGCGTGGGCGGCACGGGGCCTGCGAGCGGAAGCAGCAAGATGCGAGGCAGCGCGAGTGAAGAGATGCATGTTCTGCCCGCTCTGCCCGCGAACCTGGATCAGCTCGCCCTCTTCGTGCTGCTCACAGATGAAGGTCACGTGGCCGTGCGCGCGCGCATGAGCGGCACTGTGGCATACCTCAAGCGGCAGGTGGCGACGCAGCTGCACATCTCGCCGCGCCTCACGCTCACGATCTCGTCTGCCACCTCAACCATGCCGCTCAATGATGATGCCATCATTGGCGCGTACGCAGAGGGCAGGGGTACTCAGCGCCTGCTGCTCTCGGCCGCGCCGCGGCCGCTCTCCGACTTCTTTGCGGGCGGGTCGACGCTCGCGCAGCTGCGCCAAGTGCGCGTGCGTCCCTGCCGCCGTGGCGCGCCCGAGAACAACACGGTGGTCGTGCGTGGCGTGCGGCCGACGACCACAATTCGAGAAGTGCAGGACCTGCTCGTGCAGCAGATTGAGCTTCTCCCCAACGTCGCGGGTCGCTCGCCCTCCCAGCTCGCCCTCTACTTCTCGCCTGTGTTCATCACGCCCGACGTGCTGCTCGGCCGCGCGGAGCGGCAGATGCTCGCGCCCGCCCAGACGCTGCAGCAGGCGCAGATCATCGACGACGATATTCTCTACCTCGCCCTCGACTGAACATGCGACGCAAAGCAGGTGATGCCCCGAGTCAATGCCCCGAGTAGCCCCGAGACGCGTGCACATGTGTGTGGTGGAGCGGACTAAGGCGCGGACAGATGTACTTGTGTGATGGTTGGGGGGCAACTGGGGCTAAATTGGGGCCGATGTTGGGGGGGATGGGGGAGTGAATGGGGGGGGCGGGGAGTCAGGCAACCATGGCACCAACCTTATAGCTTATTGTGCCGCCGACCTCGTGTATGAGAGACCCCGTCGAACCCTCAAAGTCGAATGCTCGTTACCTTAGTGCCCTCTGTGTTCTGACGGTTTTCCGAACCTATGGGAGGCGGGTAGGTACCCCGCCCGCTGTGGAATCTGTTTCGCGTCGGTTCGGCTGCTTTTTTGGGACTTGTCATCTACGGCGCAAACTTGGAGGACTTTGATCGTTCCGACGAGGCAACGGGACAGAAAGATGCTCGGACACCTCGGGCTCGCCGCGAGCGGCCGCGTGGTCGCCTGTTCCGCGTGTTGTGATCCACGGACCAGGTACGGCACCACATGGTGGCCTCAGGGGGTCTACCAGTGGTCTGCTTGGCGCCCTCGCCCAGGTGGGCAGGGCTCAGCGTAGTTTCACCTCGCCTGCCAAGTCCGAGGCGGAACCCAGAACAGCTCTCGCCAAGTACGAGCAGGCCCCAGTCAAAGCAGCGCACTGGAATTGCTCAGTTGCTGCCCAACAACGCTGCTCGTGCTAACATCAGAGGAGCTGTACTGCCGTTTACAGCAGCAGAGATACGTACCAGCCGTCCTGATACGTCGAGCCCGACCATGATGCGTCGAAGTATCAAAGTGATGGCAACGAAGGCCCCAAGCCCTGCCTACTCGTGGGCAGGTGCGGGAGCTCTGGCGACGGATGTTTTCGACCTCGGCGAGGGCAGCCCCACGAGGAAAGGATCTCTCGCTGCGATTCTGACCAAAGCTCGCGCGATGGAGGGAGCACCTCGGCATGCAGCTGGTGAGCAAACGGTTGCAAGCTCCAGCGAACGCGACAATGAGATCAAGCAGCTGGAGGAGCAGCGCAGCGCCGAGGATAAGGAGATGGCAAATGCTGTGACTCGTTTGCGCACGCAGCTTGCAGCCTCCCGCGATCAAGCCATGGAAGGCCTCGCGCTCGGCGACTGGAACATGTACGAAGAAGCAGTGAGCACTATGATTAGTCTCACGCCACACGATGACAGGCTCTACACCCAGCGGGCAAGGGCCAGGCTGATTTTAGGGCTTGCCGAGGACTCAGAGGCGGATGCCAGGCAAGCGATCCGACTGTGTCCGTCCTCACCTCGCGGCCACACGCGACTAGCGCGTGTGCTGTGCGAGCGGTCTCGACTCGTTGAAGCCGGCGATGAGATCATCGAGTCCCGCTTTCTCGGAGATGAGAGTTGTGCTGATGCCGAACTGTGAGAAGTCGCGCGCTAGATCGTAACTGGTGACCTGCTGCCCCACTGCAATGACGCCCGCCCACTCGTCTTCTTCCCTGTGCAGGATTCAGCAAGCGATCATCGACAGCATTAGCCGTGACCGCAACTACGTGAAGAAGCCTAAGGGCACCATCCCACGCGCCGGCCCGGATGCTGGGCGCCTGCGCCTGCGGTTGATTTCGACGACGCCCCCGCCAGAGCTCAACACCCCCGAACAGTGCAAGCCAGTCGAGTTTGTCGAGGCGACTTACCATTCGATCACCGTCTTGCTGAAAGAGGTCCCGTTTGACGGAAACGATGAGCCCCATAGGTACGAGATGGAGGTGGCGTGGGTCGACCCCATCGAGCCCGAGAACTATGCAAGCTCCTTCCGACTCGTGTATCAAGGCATTGACCCCGACCCTGTTTATCATGCTAATCAAGCCTTACGTCGACGCCTACTTGCTCGAATGGGCAAGGCGCATCTTGAGGCGGACGACGCATCCGATACGAGTGCCACAGACAGCACGTGGAATGGTTATAAGTGTTGCGTGTCCCAGGATCGCCACAAGTTGGTACCCGACATGGAGTACGTCTTCAGGCTCAGGGCTGTCAACACCATCGGCCCGGGGCCCTGGAGCGAGGAGAGGCGCTACGACACACTGCCAAAACCTGAGCCTGTGCCGGTGTCATACATGAGCGTGCCTAAGGAATGGCTATCCATTTCTGTGCGCGACCTATGCCGAGCAGCTGCAGGCCGGCCCGGTGGCCCCGGCAAGGACAGAGCGTGGTCCGCTCTCGCCCCGATGCTGCTCGTCTACATGGACGCGCTGAAGGTCGTATTTCGGGTGCATGCCCTTCTTGGATGTGACCAATCCGTGCTGACGGGCGATGCGCCACCGAGCACCATCAATATCCATCAATTCCGCCGCTTTTTACTCGATGCCAACTACGCCGATGTGTCGCAGGATCACGTGAATACACTATTCATGCGATCCTGTCAGCCCGACGAGGACGACAGCTCGTCGTCTGATGAAGAAGACGAACCAGTTCATGTTCAACGCTTCCGTCGCTACCCACCAGTAAACGCTGCCAAGGCATCGGAATTGGCGAGGGTGCCTGCTAGTGCATCTGCAGGCTCGGACGATGGACGATCGAGCCCGACGAGTCCGACGAGTGGGCCTTCGAGTCCGACGGCCTATGTGCCACCTCGCTTGAGACGCCAAGCAAATCAGAAACAGCTAGTGAAAGACTCCAAGAAGATGTTAGACCCCAAGAAGGTGCTGATGCAACAGCACGACTTCGTGCACGCCCTGGTGCGGATCGCATGGCACCTCTACAAAGATTCCGTGCCAAACGCTCAAGCATTGGCCGGGTGCTTTCAGATGCTGGTCGTCCAAGTCATCGAGCCGATGGCGAGCCGCATCACCAACGCCATCGCGGAAACGTCCACGTTGCGCAAGTCACGAGCAGTGCGTGCGGCCTTTTCCCGCCACTATAAGGAGTTGCTCTCGACATTCTTGCTCTATGCGCGCACGGACAAGCTTGCCGATGGTGGCCATGGTGCCACTTTGTGCCTGTCCGAGCTGTTTGCGCTCTTGAGCGATACGGGCTTGATGGAAAAGCCCAATGATAAACGCCCGACTTTCAGCGCACGTGCTGTCGCCGAGGCATTCGTCTTTGTCAACATAGAAGATGAGCTTTATGTTCCCGAGAATTCGGACGATCTTTCCACGGAACTTGTGTACGATGAGTTCACCATGCTGCTCTTGCGACTTTTCCAGCAGACAAGCAACGCCGGTGCGCTGACTGTCTCCTTTGGCGTCGCCCTCGAGGCTTGGCTCGCGCACGAGATTGTGCCAAGGGCACGGATCGCGCGCCAAAAACGCCTCCTGACTGGCCTCGGCTCGTAGGGACCATCACACCTTCCCACAACTGCCAGGTTGCCTGAGTTCGACTGTGGACTTGGCGGTCCGACGGCCTTATTAGACGACCTATGTGCTTGGAGCCATCGGTCGTCATGTGCTTGGAGCCATGATCGGTCGTCATGTACGATGTCCGGTCCTTGTGTGGCGCAGCCTGGTGCGATTTTGAACCGAATGGTATGGAGGATAGTGGATACACCCTTCATGTAATCGTTCCGAACCACAAATTTCACAGGTCACGTTCACAGACAGGCTTCACACCAGAGAGAGATTCGCTCGCAATCGCATGTGCTTGTGTTGTGTTCGGGAAGTGGCTCGCAAAAGGGTGATGGACCTCGCAGCGGCGGTCCAGCATCTCAAAGCCGCGAAGCGAGTGATGATCCTCAGTGGCGCAGGAATGTCGACGGCCGCCGGCATTCCTGACTTCCGTAGCCCGGGAGGCCTGTACGGCACTGGCGCGCAGCTTCTCGAGGTTTTCACGTATCTGGACCATGTCGGCCGACCAGTCGAGTGGCAAAAAGAGCAGCTCGCACACGACATTCGTGCCGCACTGACACACAGCTATTTCGAAGTCAATCCGCTGCCCTATCACGAGCTGCGCCGAGGTCTCATCATTGGGCTGGGTGAGGGTCAGTGGAAGGGTACACTCGCACACGTTTTGCCCGAGGTGCTCAACCGCAATGGGAAGCTGCACCTCCTCGCATCGCAGAATATCGATGGGCTCGATCACAAGGTGGTGAGCGACAAAAGCAAGCTGTATAATCCCCATGGCCTTATGTCGTGCCTAGTCTCAGAGCCCATGGACGTGCCACTCTGCACGTCCCCCGAAGATCCGCTCTACCAGAAATATGTCAGCCTCGTGAAGACCAACATACGCGACATTTACGCGGATCGGCCCGCCCGCAAGGGCAAGAGCTCTCACCTCTGGCCGGGCCCCGCTACTTCCACGCCCATCACGCTGGACATGTTTGGCGACCTCTTGCCCACCTCAGGGCCTGTCGCCGCCGCTGCCGAGCGCGAGAGGGTTCTCGGCACTTACTCAGTCAAGCCAGGCACCGTGCTTTTTGACCGCACACTGTGGACGCGCAACGCTGCGGGCGAGCGCGTAGACTTCCTCGGCGAAACAGCTGCATGCGACCTCCTGCTTGTGATGGGTACTTCTCTCTCCGGGCTCACCATCGATATCATAGCTCACGCTGCCGGACAACTGGGGAAGCCGCGGATTGTCTTCGACATGACAGACGCGCCCGTACGCTCCATGCAACAACAGAGCAGCTGGTCGGCGGGCCGTGACGTGCACTTACAATCCCCCTTGGACGTGAGCGTCCTTGAGATCTTGAGCGCGATGGGCTGGTTGCAGCAGCTGGTCGACTTCCTACCTCACATCTGCCTGCGATCACTCCTCGCGCTCCAGCAATTCGTACGTGCCAAGGGCACCGAGGCTGACGGCTCCGCTCTGAATGAAGCGGTTGAAGCGGCTATCGACATCGAGCGCAAGCGCGAGAAGCACTTTTACGGCGACGAGCCTGCGGACGAGCCCGCGCAGTTGTAACGCAGTTGTAACGGGTTGGTCTCACTGCCACGCAGTGTGGGCACAGCCGGCGCCTGGACACTGGACGGTGAGACCGAGGCGCGACACCCGCTCTCGTCAAACTTGTCCCCGGGGAGACACGCATCTCGGTGTGGAGCGACACTCTATACGGATCTCCACACGCGCGACGCGGAGATCGGCGTGGAGTCTACTGACACGATGTGCGGTCGGGTGCAGGGAGCCGTGTGAGCCGGCATGAACGGGGAACCTGCGGACGGAAACGCAAACGGGACCAGGCGGAGGGGAAACGATTTATATTTATTTCGACTCCGTCCCTCCCAGGACGGTGCACCACGTAACGCGAATCAAACGCAGAAGAGCGAGCAGTGCGTATATAACTGAAATTGCCAAATTCAAAATTGACGGCATGTATGATATGTTTCGTGCTTGGAAAACGTTCGTCGGCACCGCCCTCGAGCACGCCGATCTCACCTGATCATGAGCGGCCGCGCGACTGCCGTGCCGACGACTCGCGCGAGTACCCACGACACCGCACACACACAACGACCTCCACCAGAGAGTGCACCGCATACAGCGTGGGTCGCGCACCCACACACGTATGACGTACGAGGGCCAATGGAAGAGCCAAACGGACCGACCATGGCGCTCAAGCGACCGTCGGTAACCCCCTCAGTGGGTCACTCAGTGCGACAGCGCTCAGGATATCAAGATTACCGCCCGTGAACGCCTCTCGGTACTCCGGAGACATTGCGTGTGAGCTGGCGTTTGGAGTGGTGTGTGAAGTGGCGTTTGAAGTGGTGCGTGAACGGGCGTGTGAGCTGGACGACGCGTGCACGTCGTTGGGGTGCGGGGGTTGGTAGGACCCCAGGGCGGCGAGGGACTGCGGCATGGCACCGCCCATGCCCCTGGCCAGGGTTGGGATCATCGCATGCGGCGGCGGCACCGACGAGAAGTGCGAACCATGTACCCCGAGGGCATGGCTAGGGGGAAGATGCCCTGGCGAGTTGGCAACCGTCATTGGCCCCAGAACGTAGCCATGAGGAGGATGAAAGTAGCCAGCAGCCGCGTAGCCGCCCTCGGATCCTGATGAGGCCATCATCACGGCGCTGTTGCCGCCGCCCGGCGGCACCATCAGGTGTGGTTCAAGCGTTGGCCGAGCGCCAACACCGCCGGCCCACCGAGGCGCCGCTACGGGCGCGAGTTGCAACGGCTGTGGCTTCTGCGCCGGCAGCTTCGTCATCGTCGCGGGTCGCCCCTCGTCGGTTTCGTCAACTCCGAAGGACATGTCGCACCCGTCCGAGTATTGATGCGAGTGCAAGCTCGCGGCCGCTGCGCACGCGCGCACGAGCGCGGGGGCAAGCAAGGGATGGGGGACGGGTGGTGTGAGGAACGCGGAGCGAAGGCAGGGCGGCACGCTCGACTCGCATCTCGAGATCGCATCTCGCATCTCGAGATCATGGCGAGGGAAGCGGGATACAAGCAGGGCACTGTCGAGATCGCATCTCGCATCTCGAGATCATGGCGAGGGAAGCGGGATACACGCAGGGCACTGTCGGTAGCGGCCGGCACGCGTGGGAGGCATGCGGTTGGGTGGGAGGTAGGTGGGAGGGATGGCGCGCGCGCGTACCAGCCGCCGCCGAGAGCCCTGAAATGTCGCCGCCCTCGCCAGTGCGCCAACAGCGCCGCCGCTTGCGCTTCTCCCGCATCACACATGCCTTGCCGAGGCGCACGCAGCGAGTACAAGGGTACCCTTGGCAGGCGCTCTTCGCCCTGTGGCACTCGACGCACGCCTGGCGTCGCCCAATGCCTTGCTGGCCGTCAGGGCCGCCGTCACCCCAGGTCGCATCGCTCGCCATGCCCTGCCCCTCCCCCCCCGAAGCGCCGTCGCAGCCAGAGCAATCCATCTTACCGGTAGTGGCCAGCATGGCGGCAGACGACGCCACGAGCGGTTCGGCGGACGCTCTGGTCGCAGACACGCAGGAGCCAGGGAGCGAGACGGAGACGGCAGCGCAAAGGAGCGGCTGGTCATTGCGCACGAGCGAGTCGGGCGGCGCGCGCGCCGGGGATCCTGGTGTGGGGAATCCCGGTGGGCCCTTTTCGTCACTCGGCGAGGCTGGCGACATGTGCGGCGGCGTCGTCCTTGTGCTACCGATGCTCGCGCTTGCGGAGACAGGGGCGGCGTCGGCATGGGCCGCGCTGGCAGACTGGGTGGCCGTCTGCATGGCCGAATGATGGCTGATGGCTGACCCGTACTTGGCCATGCACCGGCCGAGGAGCACTTGCGCCTCCAGCAAGAGTGTATCCAGGCGATTAAGGGAGGAGAAGCCGCGCTCATCCACGAAGGCGATCAGGGCGCCGCTCATGCGGACGGGCGAGAGCTTGTCGTGCTTCTTCATGATTTTGCGCACCGCTTGAAGGTTGAGCTCCACGTAGTTGCGCAGCCATGTGGCACCATCTTGCACCAGGTCCACCTCGTGTGAAACACGTTCCAGGAGCTCATTGACGCTGCTGCTCCACGGCTCATCGACGGTTGCGCCAAGATCGCGTGTCCGCTCCCCTAGCAGGGTCATTTGGGACTCGAAGAACTCATCAATGGCCTGGATCGACTTGAGGAACATTGAGACAAATGACCCCTCCATCTCGGCGTAGCGCATCGGGTCGTTAGAGCCCAATTTGAGCAGCTTCTTGAGCTGCTTGTAGGGCACGTATATGTCTTGCCATGGCCCCCACTGCGCGGCCAGCAGCCGCTTGCCGAACTTCATGGCACCGCCGCGGCGATACCGCCCGTGCAAACGCCCCGAGGCTGCCAACGCGGACTAGTTCGTCGCGGCGCCGCGCGCGTCGGAAATCTAGGACTAAATCTCCGTGAAATCTCCGAAAACATCATTGTGGGCCCCGTTTCGTTAAGTTACCATGTTGGCGAGTTGCACGCCACCTGCCCGTTGAAACACAGCACAGTCCGAGCACCCAAACCCGCAGCTTGCAGACCCCAGTCGGTATGCCCGTATGCCCGTACGGGTCCGTACGCTCCTGCACTTCCCGCATGTCGACCTGCCACACACGCTGGGCGTTCAACTAGGGTTCAACAGTTGTACCTTTAAGAACCTGACCCAGACATCGTCTACGATGGATCACCGTTCTCCGGAAGCGAAGAGTCCCCGAGTATGGGGTCTTCCACTCTCAACTCCCAAGAAGTCTCAAGTCGAGTTCAGCGACTTCCGCCGCGACTTCCGTCCCCGCCGCGTGCCCCGAACCCTTCACAAGTTAGCTGAGCACATAGACGATCATAGTAGTGGGTTAGTAGCGCCCCCCGACGGTCGACCGACGGTCGACCGACGGTCGCGTACGGCGGGGCTGAGCGGCCCCGCCCAGCTCCATTAGCAGAGCACGCCCAGCTCCATGAGCAGGAGATCAACTTGCTGTGCGAGCGTACCGTGGCCCTCGATGCCCATGACCGCATTTGCCTCGGCGACTGCCTTCGCCACCGGCAGCGAAGGGTCGAGTGAGAGCTCCTCCTTGATGCGCGCCACCTGATGAGGGAGGCAATCAGACGTCATTAGAGCCAAGCAGAGCAGCGAAGGGTCGAGGGA
>Ga0164295_10004020_pt1 | contig 11723 bp, 11 predicted proteins | sample GEODES006metaG_FD_111798 | JGI IMG/M metagenome (GOLD analysis project Ga0164295, IMG submission 111798) | Oligotrophic lake water microbial communities from Sparkling Lake, Wisconsin, USA - GEODES006 metaG | ecosystem: Environmental > Aquatic > Freshwater > Lake | place: USA: Sparkling Lake...
CCACAAGCAGCACCACAAGCAGCACCACAAGCAGCACCACAAGCAGCACCACAAGCAGCACCACAAGCAGCACCACAAGCACCTGCAGAAGAAGAAGAAGAGTCGCCCTTTTTCCGCATTGTATGTTTTCTTCTTGAACACGGTGCATCGGCCGCAGGAAGATTTAACGGCACATTTCACGACGTATGTCAGGAACGCTACACTGAACTTGCGCTTCAGTTCGCATCCTTTCCTCTTCCACCAAACGCCATTTCTTATGCTGCCGAAGTCGGACTCCTTGACGTTGTCCGTGTGCTCATCAAAAAGTCGTCAGAAGAAGAGAAAATTGCGGCATTTCGTGTTGCCAGTATTGCCGCCGAAAAAAATTCGGAGAGTGTTGCTGGATGGAAGCGGTGTATCAACTACGCCATTCAAATTGGACAAGTCAAGCATGGATACGTTTGCCCAGACTTTGTTCATGTACAACAACTTGAATCTCACTACACGGAAATCCTTGCACTCTTGATTCCTGTAACACGCAGTAAGAGCTGCTATATATGCGCAGGACAAAGCATTATTGGACCCAAGATTACGAAGACATGTGGTTGTTTAACTCGTTGGTAAGTTGGCGCCCCGTTCAGTAGACACCAAACACGCAATTCGCCGTGGACACGGTCATTTGGACGTTGTCAACGTGCTGAGAGGCAATTCTAACCGCTTTTGGATTAAACACTGACAATGTAGAAATACTCTAAACCCCATAAACTGACAAAAAATGGCTCTTAAAATTCAACAGGCAGCTGCTCGTGTGCAACGATGCCTTGAAGACCCCCTCATTTGTGTTCCATTTCCTGGAGAAATATGTGAAACCACATTGGCGACGACAGGAGCAACATTGGCGAGTGCGCGAGCTACATTGGTCGAGCGCGAACAAGCTCTTGCACGCTTCAAATGCGAACAAGAGTTGGTCCGGTTGGATGAGGATTTAGTCCGGTTGGATTTAGTCCGGTTGGATTTAGTCCGGTTGGATGAGGGGGATGAGGCGGATTATCATGAGTCGTTCGACACATGTGAAATACTTGCACCACTCCGTTTTCTATTTGAAAATCGAATAATAAATAACGATGCGCTCATTGATGCATCAAAAACAGGACAAACGAGTGTAGTGAAAAATGCTACTTGGGTTTTTAGACCCGTCAGCACACGACAATTATGCAATTCGCATGGCAAGTGAAAACGGTCATTTGGACGTCGTCAAGGTGCTGTTAGCGGATGCTCGTGTAGACCCGTACGGCGATGTCGCAATTCGCTATGCAAGTGCAATCGGTCATGCGGACGTGGTCAAGCTGCTGCTTGCAGATCCTCGTGTTGACCCGTCAGCAAACAATAATTACGCAATTCGTAGTGCAAGAGCGAACGGGCATTTAGACGTGGTCGAGATACTCCTCGGTTGCTGCAGAGAGAATTATTAAACGCACAGCGTCCAAAATCTCGCATTCGCTCTGTTTTGGACATAGAGGGGGGCCAAAAAAATGACGCCCCCTTTTTGCCCGTGTTCCAGTAGTGCATGCAAGTATTCGTCAAAACTCTAACTGGCAAAACCATCACGCTCGACGTCGAGCCGTCTGACACCATCGAGAACGTGAAGCAGAAGATTCAAGACAAGGAGGGTATTCCACCTGATCAGCAACGACTCATCTTTGCTGGCAAACAGCTTGAGGATGGTCGCACGCTGAGCGATTACAACATCCAGAAAGAGGCTACGCTACACCTTGTTCTGTGAGTCAATTCGTCGTCAATTCGGTATTTTTGTTCATGTCGAGAAATGGTGTTCAAAGTTTCAGCCCATAGTTTTTGCCGCATTCGTCTTTCAGCCCAAAAGTGCGCGAATCAGATAAAACACCGTAGGAGCCCTCGAACCTAAAGACCGCGTTGTAAAAACGGATTTTGCCCGAAAAGTGCGCGAATCAGATAAAACACCGTAGGAGCCCTCGGACCTAAAGACCGCGTTGTAAAAACGGATTTTGCCCCCAAAAAGTGCGCGAATCAGATTAACACCGTTGGAGCCCTCGGACCTAAAGACCGCGTTGTAAAAACGGATTTTGCTCCAAAAAGTGCGAGATGTTGCGAAAAACACCGTAGGAGCCCTCGGACCTAAAGACCGCGGTGTAAAAACGGATTTTGCCCCCAAAAAGTGCGCGAATCAGATTAACACCGTTGGAGCCCTCGGACCTAAAGACCGCGTTGTGGAAACGGATTTTGCTGCAAAAAGTGCGCGACGAGAAAAACACCGTTGGAGCCGTTTCTGTAATTCAGTGTTGAGATGCTTGCAATTATTCTGTTCGTTGCATTAATTCCTAAGGAATGCAGTGTTCCTCCGCCCGGAGGAATTTGTCTGCGATTTCTGGTCTGAAATTCCTCCGGACGGAGATTGTGCTTACAACTGCCAAAACGAATCAAAAATTTAAGGTTACAACTGTTTTGCACACAGCACCTTAAATATTTTGTTAATAACTGTTTGGAAACGGATCGTTCATTGCATTCCTTATTAATTCCCATTCTTCTTGCCGTCGTATGTACAGCATGGTTCCTTGGAGATGTTTCCGTTGGCCCAAAGATTCATCCTGCTCTACTCGCGCCTCTACGCCATTCACGCAGTTTCTTCACAATCTTTGATGGGCCTCAACGAGCGCAAGCAGCCATTGTTACCATGTTGTTTGATTTTCCGGCGGATCGTGTTATACATCCAGAACTTTGCAAACCCCTGCAAAATGCGTGTTCATATCGACTAACTAAAATTGTCCGTTTGCTTCTCGACCATGCAGACCGTGGTTTTACTTGCACGGACATTGCACTACTTCAGTCCGCAACTTCAGGATTTGAGACAAAAGATGATGGACGTACGGAAATTGTCCGTCTACTCCTCAAATACAATGTTCACACCCTCCAATCAGGCCAATTTACGTTCACGTCCCTAAAAGATGTTTGTTTGTGGGGGGATTTGGACGTGTTCCGCGACGTTTTTTACGACAGAATTGCCGGAGGCATTGACGGAATTGAGTGTGTCCCGAGAGCTGATGTCCCTGGTGACGTCGTTCCTCCTGTTTCCGTCGTTCCTTCTGTCGTTCCTCCTAATCCCGTCGTTCCTCCTAATCCCGTCGTTCCTCCTAATCCCGTCGTTCCTCCTAATCCCGTCGTTCCTCCTAATCCCGTCGTTCCTCCTAATCCCGTCGTTCCTAATCCCATTGTACATCCGGCTCTTGAACTTTCACTACAACATGCGTGTGCAGATGGGCTTACGGAAATAGCGCGTCAGATTCTTGCCGTCCCGAAAGACCGTGTTTTACATCCGAATGTTTGTGAGCTTATTCAGTGTGCAAGTTCAAATGGTTATGGAAAAGACACCGTGAATGGACGTACGGAAATTGTTCGAGTACTTCTTGATCTTCCATCCTTCCCATCAAATCTGCATGTTACACTGCGATATGCGAGTTTGCAAGGGAATCTGGTACTCTTTCGTTTGCTTCTTGCTGCTTCCGTTTCGGCTTCCGTTCCAACGTTAGTTGTTTCAGAAACCCCTCGCATTTAAGCATAGGATGACCGACCTATGATGTTTTAGGCTAAAACATTTTAGACATTTTGTCACATAAATGCATAAAATGCTTTCAGAATAACGCATAAACATTTAATGTGCGAAATTCAATTCAGAAACTGAAGGAAATTTGGTCTCAATTAACACATGACGAAAACGAAGCAGAAGCAGAAGCAGAATGGCACTTTTGTCAATCCGCGAAGATGGAATTAACAGAATGTGAAAAAGAACTTGCGCGAATTTTCGGCCCCCCCCCTCTGAAAAATTGACGCCCGATTGAATCGCCGTGAATGAATGAAGTGCCCACCGTTGAAAAACAGTTGTCACATCATGAGCTTTCCGTTTGCCGATGACACTCGCATTCAATTCAAGGGCGACATGTTCGACAAGGACATTACGTCTCGGTATCCTCTGGGTCCGAACAGTATTGGCACCGTTGAGCCAATTAGCACACCTCCTCGCCATTTTCAAGTTCGTTGGGACCAAGGCATTGTTCGCAAATACCCTAATCGCGATGCATACAATTTCTGCAAATTGGCAGACCAAGAGAAATTACTATTTTCGGACAAACTTCTCGAAAATTATGCAATAGGTGATGTGCACTTTGACATTGTTGAAATGGTCAAGCTTGGCCGCATCAATGATGCGAAACTCATGTATCTTCGCAAGATATTGCGGGGTGATTATTTGGGTCCAGCAGACACAGCGCTCTTGTGTTCACAGATTCGCGGTCTTCGTGAGACGGTTGCAAAACAGGCAGCAATGATCCTCCGTGATTCAAAGCTTCCGTCTCGTCCTCGTCCTCAGTTTCGTTCGTCGCTTTACGGTGCTGCGCGTCAACCAATTCCGTCCCCGTGGAATGCAATTTCACCGAATTACGCCGGTTCTGCAATGGATTATGATGCTGGTGGTGCTGGTGGTGCTGGTGCTGGTGGTTCTGGTGGTTCTGGTGCTGGTGGTGCTGGTGCTGACAAATGGCGTCGAACAATTGCACCACCGTCTTCGTGGGATGCTGCTGGTGCTGACAAATGGCGTCGAACAATTGCACCGCCGTCTCCGTGGTCCGCTAAACCGACGCATGACAAGTGGGCAGGTTCTTACGACTACGCCGGCTCTTCCGCTAAACCGACACATGGTTATGATGACTCTGCAACAGCTAAACCGACGCATGGTTATGATGACTCTGCAACAGCTGCTTACGCCGGCTCTTCCGCTAAACCGACGCATGGTTATGATGACTCTGCAACAGCTGCTTACGCCGGCTCTGCTGCAACGTCTGCTTACGCAGGTTTGTACGATGATGACGCTGCAATGCCTCCTTTGCCTCCACCACGTCGACGCACATCGTTTGACGAGTCTCCATGGAATCTCGATGAGAATCCGTCACCATCCTTTGATGCGACATCCTTTGATGAGGATTTTGAGACTATTTCAAACACATTCGCAAACTCGAAACATTTGCATTAATCTCGCATTTGCTCACCAATTAGATGAACAACTTACAAAACCGAGCGAATGCGAGATTTTGGCTAAAACGCGGGGCATTTTACGGAACCGAGCGAATGCGAGATTTTGGCTGAAACGCGAAGCGTTTTACAACTTTTGGCATACATAAAAATTGACGGGCATGTTGGTGGAATGCTCTGAGTGGAAATGCTTGTAGTCGAAATGCCTGGAAGTGACATGTTCTCAGTTGAAATCGTTGAGATGTGCTCAGTCGCGGAGACGCGCGTATTTGAATTCCTTGTTGCAATGGGTGTATTTGGAGGTATATTTGGATGGTTGATGTTTTTCATCTCGGTTTATAAATGTATCGCGCCGCCTGATACAGACACAGACTCAGACACAGACTCAGACACAGACTCAGACACAGAATCAGATACAGACTTTCCACCGGTCTTCGTTAAGGTAACAGATGCAGACCGTATTTCTATTCCAGAAGTTCGGCGACATTTGATAATTAAATGCATTAATAGTGCAACAACATCGGTCGAGCGTTCCGAACTTCAAAAAATGTGGATCGAAACTGAAAAATGTGATTGGGACACACATTTGAAGCGTAAACTTGTTGTACCCGTTGGCAAGTTTGTTGCAATAGGTTGTGGACGTGTTGTAGGGATCTTTGATGATGCAACGGAAGCAAACACCGCATCCTATAACGCAATTAAGGCTGCGGCTCGCGGAATTCATGTGTCGTTTATTCGTGAGTCTGTTAGAGCCCTTGGCGCCGTTGGCAGTTCTGACACTCCAGTTGGCACCGTTGGCACCGTTGGAACTACATCAGACACAGCAGACACCGTTGGCACCGTTGGAACTGCATCAGACACCGTTGGAACTACATCAGACACAGCAGACACCGTTGGCACCGTTGGAACTGCATCAGACACCGTTGGAACTGCATCAGACACAGCAGATACCGTTGAAACTCCATCAGACACAGCAGATACAGCAGACGCCGTTGGCACTGCAGACACTACAGCAGACACTACAGCAGACACTACAGCAGACACTACAGCAGATACAGCAGATACAGCAGACGCCGTTGGCACTGCAGACACAGTAGACACAGCAGACACAGCAGATACCGTTGAAACTCCATCAGACACATCAGACACATCAGACACATCAGAGACCGTTGGAACCACAGCAGAAACCGTTGGCACAGCTGAAAACGGATGCTGAAAACGGATACAACCTTTTTTGTTTGCAATGAAATGGATTTAGGAAAAACCTTGGACGGATGACTTGACACCACTTTTTGCCGTGCATCTCAGTACGGCAAAAGTGCAACGGCAAAAGTGCAACGGCAAACGTGCAACGGCGAAAGTGCAACGGTAAAATGACCGATCCTAAAAATTGACACCACTCAAACACACGTGTGTGTGTCGTAGTGAATTGAACGTAGCAATACCGTAAATTCGAGAACTGCACATCACAAAATGACCGACAAAACCGTCGAATTGTACGCCCTATTGGATGAAGTCGCTGCACTTGACGCACAGATAGCAGCATCACCAGGTCCGTATGCATACCTCGCACCCCCTCTCATTGCTTCGACAATTCACACATTGGAGACATGCTTGGTCGAAGAGGATCACGACATTCCCCATCACGAACTCCGTCTTCTCCGTAAGATTGCGGAAACAACCGAGCCCATTACGCTCACTGCAGCAGCCGAACGTCACGGCGATGATGTTGCACTTGTCGAACTTTTCATTGCAGATGCACATGCAAATGCCGCGCCAAATGTCAATGAACCGTATGAGCGCGCATGCGCATGTGGAAATGCACGTATTGCCGCTTTTTTACTTGGACACGGCGTAGAAAACGCTTTAACAAAAGCAATTTACACCGGATGCACAGAAATTGTTCGTCAGCTTATTGGCAAGGTCGTTGCTAACGGTCTGAACGATGCAGTTCTGACAGCGTGTAAAAAGGGATTTACGGACATCGTCGACATGGTGCTTGGACGTGGGTTGGTTGCGCGTTATGAAGTATCTGTGCCACGGCATTATGATAGAGCAGGGGGGCTAATTGGTTGGGATGATGATGATGATTATATAGGATACGGTATTCTGAGTATGTACCAAAATTTCATAAACGGCGCTTGTGAAAATTCACAATTAGGTGTCTTGCGATTGTTTTTCAAGCATTACGCCATAACGAATTATTGGCCGAATGAACATGTCTTGAATGTCGCATGTACGTCAGGAAACATCGACATTGTTCGTTTAGTGATAGAATTAACACCACCAGGATGCATTCTGTTGAAAAAGTTTGACATCGCGCGTTATTATGCATGTCAGAAAGGATTTGCTGAAATTTTCCGTTTGTTGATGCAATTACCGGATACATATTTTAGCAACCCGTTGCTGCCGCTCCGAGACGCAATTCAACAAGGGCGTACAGAAATTGTTCGCATGATACTGGAATTGCCGCCTGAACGTCGCGACGGTTTCACGGGCAAAGATCTGTGCATGACGAGGAACCCTGAAATTGTCCGTATGGCTATTGACAGCATTACGGACCCGTTGCAGCGGAGCAGAGTGTGCGCAACAGCAGGAATGGGCGGACGTACGGACATTATCCGCATGCTCATCGACAATGCGCGAACACACGGGGATTTGAATATGGATGATGGTGGAGCGCTTGAAGGGGCGGCTACAGCAGGACACATGGACATTATCCGTATGTTTCTTGGTTAACGCGTACGATACACTGTTATCGAGGCCGCGAGCAGAGCCGGCCACACAGGCATTCTCCGTTTGCTCATTGACAACCAAATGACAAAATTCGGTGAAACGAATATTGGTCGTTCGCTTGAACAGGTTGCTGGTGGGGAAGATGAACATGTTGAGGTTGTTCGTGCGATACTCAGTTATCCCCGTTATCGCGGCGTGCACCCAAATGCAATTCATAATGCTGTGTCGTATGGACACATGAAGATCCTCCGTTTGCTACTTGATGCGATACCTGATGGGACAGAATTGGGTTCTTCGCTGGATGACGCGATTCACAGTGCTGCGCGCATCCGAGGCAGAGAATACCTCAGTGAGATGTTCCGTTTGCTGCTGAATTATTACGATCCCAAAAATCCTGTGCCGCTTCGAGCTGCGGCGGACTGTGGGAATGTTGAAATGGTTCGTTACATCTTGATGAAACGCGGCGGTGGTGATGATGTTGGGGCGCTTCGAATAGCGCAAAAAAAAGGATTTAAAGATATTATCGAATTGCTTTCGGCAAAGAGGGGACACAAAAGACGAAACAAGCAAAGCAGAAGAAACATAAGCGGTAGTTTCGAGTGTTGGAACATTGTTCAGTTAAACGCTGTGTCACGAATCTCGCATTCGCTCGGTATGGATCCCGCTTGTCAGCCGCCGCCCAATGTGTCCAGTCTAATTTTTTTGCTGGAAGACTGATGAAGCGGCTGACAAGCGGGAACAATGGGTTTTATCAAAATCTCGCATTCGCTCGTTTTGTTAAATGCTGGCGCATTTCAATCAAAATCTCGCATTCGCTCGTTTTTGTAACACCGAATTTCTGAAAAAAAATGACATGCAACCGTGTGTGAACGACTGTTGTGTTTCATGTATCGCGTTGAGGAAATGGAAATAACTGAACTTATTCGGCGCAAACGTCACACATTTCATGCACGGGGTTCGCTTAGTGACGCGGATTTGATTGCATTTGAACTTGACCCGTTTGGAGGCAACATTTTCTTGGAAATTGCCCTGGGTTCTTGGTTTCGATCTTGTTTTACATCGCATTTCAATTTGGAGATTTCGCATGATGGGTGTCAATCATCGCAGATTCATTGTGATGGCGATGTTATGATCGTGACTGTCAGCGCTCACAATAAAAACGGATGTTTGCTTGACAACACATGTTGCAAATACGCCATGCCAGTTAACATCCGTCTCATTCGTGTACGTGAACATATCGTTTGAGACTCTTAATCAGTCGACGGAAACATTATGGTTTGTATTTGTGTTCCATTAACATAAACGACAGCACGTATATTTTTGCACGACGTTCCGATTTGTTTAATGTGCTTCATGAACCACCATTCTGTCGCAGAGTCCGAACACATACCATACGTAAATTGTGTACTCAAGACATTTCCCTCTTGTGATACTAACATTAAATCAATTTTGCTGCGTAAAAATCTACTACGAGCATAAACATCGCCCCATGCTCGCACTGTATCAGGTATTTGTATGTCTATTCTGTCTGGGAAATCTGGGAAAACGTAAACGCTGTTGTTGTCGACTACAGGAAACTCTCTGAATTCAAACAATTGTAGTGCTCGAATTGTTCGCCAATCCGGCATATCGATGGATTCAATCGCATAAAAACATTGAGTAGACTCGATGACATGTATCACAGCAGGGTCCACTTTAAATTCTTCATCTGCAATTGCGGCAATTGCGATACCTTCAGCAGCAACAATTGCTGTTTCAATGTCTGCCTTACGCCGAATCTCGATTTCATCAAGTTGAGCTAACAACATGTCACTTCGAGCACGCACTACTGCAGCACATTTTTCAAGTTCTGCTAATGTTGAATTGCGCAGTGCGATAATTTCGGAACGTGAACGTGCAGCTTCTGCATGAAGCTGATCGACCCGATTCAAACATTGTTTGAGATATTCTTCAGGACCCGTGTCATTTGACGGTTTGTCCGACGCGAGATAAAAGGATGACATAAATGATTACGTACCAATGCAGTTGCGTCAAGTTACCATTCGTTCAGTAAGCACCCGTTAGCAACGGAGGAGAAACATACGAAATTGGTGGATCTGGCAGTTCTGGGATGTGTGTTTTGAAAGCGAACAGTGGAGTTTGAAGAGAATTTTGTTGTGTGTGAAAAATTGACGGTCTTTAAGTTGACCGTTTGTAGCTGTGTTCCGTTGAAATTCGCAAGAACGTAAACGAACAAATGAATTTTTCGGATGAAAGTTTGAGCTTGATTCTTGTATTTGTTTGCATTGTTCCGTGTGTCTTTGCAATGTGGGTATTTGAGCACACGGTTATTGCTTCCAATGATGCAGTTCCCCTGGTTACTCCCATTGCTCCCGTTGTTCCCGCAGTTCCCCTGGTTGCTCCCGTTGCTCCCGTTGCTCCCGTTGCTCCCGTTGCTCCCATTGCTCCCGTTGTTCCCGCAGTTCCCCTGGTTACTCCCGCAATTCCCGCAATTCCCACAGTTCCCCTGGTTACTCCCATTGCTCCCGTTGCTCCCCTGGTTACTCCCGTTGTTTCCGTCGTTCCCCTGGTTGCTCCCGCTTCTCGTTTCGCTGTAGCAGTGCGCAGCTTTTGCGACAAGAGTGTTCCCATAGCTGATCGCGTAGCTGCTCCCGTAGCGCCAGTTTCAACTCGCGTTCTGCGTCCACGTGTTGCCAAAATCCTACGCTTTGATATTGTTGATGATGAGTCTGTTGCGGAGGATGATGCGTCTGATGAGAGCTATGAGCCTGTGACGTCCAAGAAGGTGGCCAAGGCTCCCAAGAAGGCATCCAAGCCACCCAAAAAGGCATCCAAGCCACCCAAGAAGGCAGAACCCAAAAAGGCATCCAAGCCACCCAAGGTAGACTTTGTTCCAGCTGCTGAACTCGACGTTACTGACATTATGACCTTTTACATTTCGAGCGACCGAGACAACAACATTGCCTTCAATAAGGTTCGTGAACGCGTTCTGATGAATGCATTGTCGCCTCCAGCTGGATTTCGCACACACCCACTGTATGGTGCCAAATGGGTCGAAATGCACACATCTTTGAACACATTTCTCCGTGAGCGCGTTGAAGACATTGAATACGACACAATTGAAGTTCAGTCTGCTGCGGGTCGTAAACACTGTCACGACTTTGACATTCTGTTTATTTCGCGAGCCAAAGTCATGAAGACCATTCGTTTGGAATTCAAATCGGGTCGTTCAACGTCCATTTCATCGCTTCCGCAAGTGCTTTCAATTCCGTCGGATTCTGAACTCGCAGGTGTTGGCACATCCGTTCCAACATATGCGTCGTTTTATTATGACAACTTCCTTGCCCGTTACATTGCAACGGATTCAACGTTGGCGACAATAGGATTGCCCACAAAATCCGAATACGAACGTTTGGTGCACAATGACGATTATGATGATCACCCCCTATTTCGCGCAATGTATGACCGTGACAAGGATGTGGATCGCAAAGACCCCATCAAAGTCGCCAAAGACGCCATTGTCAACGAATCCGTTACAGCATACTTGACAGCATACGGTTCTCAACTGAATCTTGCACGATTTGAGCGCAAGTTGATTGATACACAGTCGCACAAACATTACATGATTTGGCACATGGCAAATCGACAGTTGTATCATGACCGTTTGCCGTCTGCATCAAAGCGAAATCTGGTGTTTCGAGGAATTCGCAATGGTAACACGGTCGTTGTATCGTCATCTGATGCACCCGCTGCAGATGTCGCAGTTGTTGAGTATCGTCTGCTATTGCGATGGCGCAATCACAAAGGCGTCAAAATGCCGATGTTTCAAGTTGCGGCAAAACGGTGCTAAGATTTCCGTTTGGCCCCCGTTTGACCCCCCTTGGCCCCATTTTTGGTCCTACTTTAGTCCCCACCACTTACCCATCACTAACCCGCTACGCCGAGCGCCG
>Ga0164295_10004021_pt1 | contig 11723 bp, 10 predicted proteins | sample GEODES006metaG_FD_111798 | JGI IMG/M metagenome (GOLD analysis project Ga0164295, IMG submission 111798) | Oligotrophic lake water microbial communities from Sparkling Lake, Wisconsin, USA - GEODES006 metaG | ecosystem: Environmental > Aquatic > Freshwater > Lake | place: USA: Sparkling Lake...
CAGTAGCTTGCTTTAAAGGCAAGTTAGTGTTGAAAGGGATTTGTATGAATTATGTAATTCAAATAACCGAGGGTGATGTAGATAAGGCATTGTATGAAAGTAGTTGGCAAAATCCATTAACCAGTACTACCTATCAAAATGTCTTTGGTTTAGCAAGTATCTGCACTTTCCCATCCACAATTAAAGAAGGGGATGAATTTTATTTTTCTATTCCTAAACGACCAATCGTTCAAACTTGTGCTCAGTGTAAAGCATATAGTCCAATTCCAAATAAAATGATTTATATAGAAATCTGTAATAAGTAATCAATCCAACGCAGAAAAACAAAGATCTCAAGATATTTTGTGTTTACTACATTGTGTTATGAAAACACCTCTCAAAACGCTTCAAATCGGTCGTTTTCGGTTTTGTGAAAATGAAACTAATTACAAATCAAGGACTTACGTTAAATCCTGGGTCCTTCGCTACCTGAGGTTTTTGTCATTTCTTACTAAAAACGAACCTTTAATGCTGTTATTTCTACTGCAGTCAACAAAATAAAAAGTAAATTAGTATCAGCTTAAGATGGATGTTACACTCACTTCCTGATTCAATTTTGAAATTACTAATAATATAAATAAATATTTATGCCAATTATTAAAGATTTATTACGGAGCAAAAATAGAAAACTAATTACTGTTTCTAGTACGGCAAGTATTTTTGATGCTTTAAAAATAATGGCTGAATCAAATATTGGATGTTTAATTGTCTTGGAAGGTGATAGCTATGTAGGTATTTTTACGGAAAGAGATTATGCCCGTAAGATAGTTTTAGAGGGTCGCTCTTCAGACACAACCACTGTGAATGAAATTATGATTTCAGATATACCTATGTTGAATATGAATGATACTATCGAGCTATGTAGTAAATTAATGACTGAAAAAACATTAAGGTATTTACCTGTTTTTGAAAATAATCAGTTGGTGAACGTGATTAGTCAAAGTGATATTATTAAATATACAATAGACTCTCAAAAGTCACTTATTGAACATCTACAGAATTATATGAATTTGAAATAATATTATAGTTTAACATTATCATTTTGAATAACTTAATAATAATAGCACACCCAGATAAAGCAAGTTTTTGTTACAATGGTATTTTTAATACTATCAAAACAACCTTAGATTCAAAAAATGAAACAGTTCATGTTATAGACCTTTACCATGAAAATATTAATTTTAATTTTGGGGAAGCTAAAATCAAAGAGTATAGAGATCTTATAACTTGGACTGATAGGATTTATTTTATATCACCAGTTTGGTGGTTTAGAACAACACCTGCCTTAGAATCATTCTTTGATCAAATTTTTACACCAGGTTTTGCGTATAAGTTTATACCTATTTCAAAACTATATGGTTATCCAAAACCATTACTTAGTCATAAAAAAGTTAGAACATATCTTACACATGGAGCCCCAGGATTACCTGTATTATTTTTATATCTTAATTCAGTGAAATTAAGGCTAATCATGGGTGTATATTCATTTGTATTCGGTTGGTTTAAAACAAAAACCCGTCAATTTTGGAGTGTACCATTTGTGTCTCAGGGAAAAAGAATCACCTATTTAAAAAGAGTTGAAAAAGATATTAAAAGTGATATTTTATAAACTGACTGATCTAATTTAAAAAAAGAGACCCCTATTGCTAGAGGTCTCCTTCGTATTTTTCCAAACTTAAATTGCACCCCTTATTATTTTTGAGATGCCGCAAACTCCTCTCTTAGTAAAGTAGGATCAAAAAAACGACCTCCACTTATAATTTTGTCATCTTTCCAATAGAAATAGGCATGAACGGGAGTTGTACTTTTATTTTTTGTAAATTTCCCCGTTCCAGACCACATACCCCACCAGCCTGTAGCGGCAACTCCATCCTTGCTAACAAAAGTTCTTATGTTATCGGTTGTTAAACTTATATCACTAAATAACTGATGTGCATTTCGAGTGTCTTGTACAAATGCTACACGACCACCTGGATTTTCTTTAGTTACTCCGTTCTCTTGGTTATTAGAAAATTGATCGCTAAATTTTATTGTATCAGCAACTATTTCATAAACCACGCTTGAGTCATTTTTGATATAGGATTCAAGTAATTGTCTTACTTTAATTGTTTTTGCATCTAAGGAAGTCCAATTTCCGGTGTCTTTGTCTTCTTCAGAAGTTTCAGCTTTTTTTGTTTCTTGATTTGTACAAGCAATTAAGGACGCTGATACAAGAAAACATAATAATAGTTTTTTCATACGTGTTGATTTAGAAATAGACCTAGTCCATTTTAATGATTTAATTAGTTGATTAAGGAATGATAGTGATTACGAGAATTGTAAATAGAGCTGTTGCGTTAGAATTGCAATAGAGTGTGTGATTTACTTTTAAAAGGTAAGTAATATATTTTAATATTTAATATATCCCACCTCATTTAGTACATTATTTTATTATAAACATGAAATGATTTTCAGATTGCTCTGCGTGCCGAAAACACCCCCTGAAATCGGTTCAAATTCGTGGATTTCATCTGAAGATCCAGCTTCCTTCTTCCAGCTCCGTTTCTAATTCTCCCTCATCCCATCCGCAATAGCCGATAAAAAGTTGAATTTCTTGTGGATTCGCACCCCCGGTGTTAATGGCTTGAATCACTTGATCCATATCACCACCCAAATAAAGACCATTGGGTATTTGTTTGCCCCCTTTAATGAGATCGGGTCGTTTGTGCAATACAAATAAGTGGTCTCTATCAACGGGGCCGCCATCCATGAGAGGAAATGGTTTAGCGTGATTGAATTCAACTAGTTCATGGAATGACTTTTCAAAGGGTTTATTAGTTACAAACCCTATAGTTCCCTTTTCATTGTGTTCAACGATTAGAATGGTTGTATGCTCGAAGAAACTACCTATCAACGCGGCAGTGCTTTTGATATGTATTCCTGCTTTTAAATCCCTCATAAGTTAGATTGTCTTTATAAAATATGGACAGTGATGACGTAAATGATTATGCTGTAAATGGTCAGTCTAAAGTAGACTAAAAATTGGAGTTTTCTTAAAATCAAGGACTTATGTTAAATCGTGTGGCCTTTGTTGTTTTTGCCTGAAGGATGTATCATTTTTAATTTATATCAAATAGCATATATTTGAACTTTAAATTTACTATGTAATTGAATGAAATAATATACATATGAATAACATCAAATTAAAATTAATTTTACAAATTTTTCTCTTTGTTACATTTACATTGGGTGGCTGCAAGAAAAGTATTTCTAATGATGATACAATTGTTGCACCTCCAACCATATCATCATTGAAAAATAAGACAACTACTTTTTTTGTTGGTGTTGCAACTAGCACCCCAAAACTTGCAATAAGTAATTACACACAATTAATAGAGCGTGAATTTGAGAGTATTACAGCAGAGTATCAAATGAAAATGAATGTAATTCTTCCAACAAAAGGAAATTATAATTGGTCAAAGGCGGATGAAATAGTGAACTATGCAATTGCTAAAGGGTTGCGAATTCACGGTCATGCACTAATTTGGCATGAATCTACTCCTGACTGGTTGGTTAATTATATAGGCACAGATTCTGAGTTTGAACTCGAGGTTAAGAATTATATCACTGCAGTTGTAACCCGCTATAAAGATAAAATTACGTCTTGGGATGTTGTGAACGAGGGTGTAGCTGATGCAGGAGGAACTCTAAGAAATACGATATTCAAACAACGTATGGGAGATGATTATATGGTAAAATGTTTTAAATGGGCTAGCGAGGCAGATCCTAACTGTAAACTTTTTTACAATGATTATGGTTTTGAAACAAATAGTTCAAAACAGAATAAAATTTTTGAATTGATTTTAGATTGGAAAAATAGAAATATTCCTATTAACGGTTTAGGTTTTCAGATGCATATAAATTATTTAACTCTAAAATCACAAATGCAGGATGCAATTACTAGGGCAGTTGGTACTGGTCTGCTAATTCATTTTTCAGAGCTGGATATAAGAATGAATCCAAATAATGATATAACTTCTTTTACCACAGAAAGATCTACTGCTCAACAGTTAAAATATAAAGAAGTTGTTTCAATGTATAATGATATTCCTAAAGCTAATAAATTTGGTATTACGCTTTGGGGAGTGAAAGATGATGACTCTTGGCTTATTAAGCATCATAATAATTATAATGAATGGCCATTATTATTTGATGCTACTTTTAATGCTAAAAAAGCGCATATAGGTTTTTTGGAAGGGATAAATTAATTTCTAATCATTGCGCTCAAATCATGCGTCCTTTTAGGTCTGGATTACCCCCACATTGTAACGTTCTGTAATAGGCGCATGATTCGCAGCTTCTATTCCCATGCTCACTATTTTACGCGTTTCTACAGGATCAATGACACCATCCACCCAAAGCCTACCTGCTGCGTAATAAGGACTTAATTGTTCGTTGTATTGTTTCAAAATTTTATCCAATAATTCTTTTTTTTCTTCTGCTCCAATTGAGAATCCTTTTGATTTTAGAGCCGCTTCTTGAATTTGTAGTAAGGTATTGCCCGCTGCGGCACCACTCATAACAGCCATTTGAGCAGTTGGCCATGCAAAGATAAGGCGAGGATCATAAGCTTTTCCGCACATAGCATAGTTACCTGCGCCATAGCTATTGCCAACAATAAAAGTAAACTTTGGTACCACAGAATTGGCCATTGCATTCACCATTTTGGCTCCGTCTTTTATGATTCCGCCTTGTTCTGATCTACTTCCCACCATGAAACCGGATACGTCTTGAAAAAATACCAAAGGAATTTTCTGTTGGTTACAATTCATTATAAATCGTGCAGCTTTATCGGCCGAATCACTATAAATAACGCCTCCCATTTGTAACTCTGTTTTGCCACCTGGTTTTTTTGCTTTAACAATTTCTCTTTGATTAGCAATAATGCCCACAGCCCAACCATCTATACGAGCCAGCCCACAGATAATACTTTTCCCATACTCTTTTTTATATTCTTCTAGTGTGCCTTCGTCAACTATAGAATCTAGTACCGAAAGCATATCATATGGTTTAGTCCTATCTAATGGTACAATGTCATATACTGCCTCAGGTTTTGATTTTGGAGATGTTGCTTCTATTCTGTCAAAACCAGCCTTTGTATTATGCCCAATTTTATCCATTACATTTTTTATGGCATCCAAGCATGCTTTGTCGTTTGGATATTTATTATCTGTAACGCCTGATATTTCAGAATGTGTAGATGCGCCTCCTAGTGTTTCAGCATCCACATTTTCGCCAATGGATGATTTTACTAAATAGGAGCCTGCTAAATAAACTGAACCTGTACCTTCCACAATAAAGGCATAATCTGACATAATCGGCAAATAAGCTCCCCCTGCAACACAACTTCCCATGATTGCTGCTAACTGTGGTATTCCCATAGAAGACATTCGTGCATTATTTCTGAATATGCGACCAAAATGCTCTTTATCTGGGAAAATCTCATCTTGCATTGGTAAATAAACCCCCGCTGAATCAACCAAGTAAATAATAGGAAGCCTATTTTCCATTGCAATTTCTTGGGCTCTTAGATTTTTCTTACCTGAGATTGGAAACCATGCCCCAGCCTTTACGGTGGCATCGTTTGAAACAATAACACATAGTCTACTTTTAACATACCCTAATATACAGATGGCACCTCCATTAGGACAGCCACCTTCGGATTCATAAAGGCCATCGCCAGCGAACTTGCCTATTTCAACATATTCTGTATTGGAATCTATTAGATAAAATATTCGTTCCCAAGCAGTTAGTTTTCCTTTTTCCTTGTGTTTTAATATTTTTTCAACACCTCCACCCAGTTTCAGTGTTTCAGTTTTGTTGCGTAAAAGTTCTAAAAGCTCAATCATTTTATTTGTGTTTCAATTATGACTCAATTATTAAATTATTGCTCTTTTTAAAATTACCAGCAATTGGATAAAATTGTTCTTTATTATTAAATAAATATTTAATAAATGTAGTTGATTTACTCCTATTATTCCTCAAATAGAAGTAAATTGTAAAGGTATAAAATAAATAAATTTTATTTTAAATAATATTCATTTTAACAATTAATAATAGTAACAATGGATCAGGATATGAGCTTAATAAGGCAGAGTGCTAAAGATTTTGCGGAAACACATATAAGGCCTATGGTAATGGTTTGGGATGAAGATCAAACCTTTCCATTAGATCTTTTTAAGAAATTAGGAGCGCATGGATTTATGGGAATTTTAGTGCCAGAGCAATACAAAGGATCTGGGTTGGGCTATCAAGAATATATAACCATATTGGACGAAATATCTAAAGTTTGCGGTTCTATTGGATTATCTGTTGCTGCTCATAACTCTCTTTGCACCAATCATATATTGAGTTTTGCAAACGAATCACAAAAGCAGCAATATCTTCCTAAATTGGCAACAGGTGAATGGATAGGAGCATGGGGGCTTACCGAAACGGGTTCGGGCTCTGACGCAGGAGGCTTGTCAACTGTAGCTAAAAAAGAAGGCGATTATTATATTTTAAACGGGTCTAAAAATTTTATAACCCATGCCATAAGTGCTCAGCTGTCCGTAGTAATAGCAAGAACTGGAGAAAAAGGGGATAGTCATGGTATGACTACTTTTATTGTAGAAAAAGGAACTGCAGGTTTTTCTTCTGGAAAAAAAGAAAATAAATTAGGTATGAGAGCATCTGAAACCGCTTGTTTATTTTTTGATAATTGTAGAATTCATAAAGATCAAATAATTGGTGAAGAAGGCGATGGATTTATTCAAGCATTAAAATTATTGGATGGGGGAAGAATTTCAATTGCAGCTTTATCTTTGGGAATTGCAAGAGGAGCATACGAATGTGCTTTAAAATATGCCAACGAAAGAGAACAATTTAATCAAAAAATATTTGATTTTCAGTCAGTTGGTTTTAAACTTGCAGAAATGGCCACTGATATTGAAGCAGCAGAACTTTTAACTAGAGAAGCAGGTAGGTTGAAAGAAAAAGGAGAAAAAGTAACAAAGATGGGTGCTATGGCCAAACTTTTTGCTTCCGAAACCGCAGTAGAAGTATCTAATGAAAGTGTTCAAATTTTTGGTGGTTATGGTTTCACAAAAGACTTTCCTGCCGAAAAATATTTTAGAGATGCAAAGTTGTGTACAATAGGGGAAGGGACATCAAGTATACAAAAAATGGTCATTTCTAGAGAAATAAAGAAAGATGTTAAATAGAAATGAAATAGTTTTAGTAGAATGTCCAAGGGATGCAATTCAAGGCATGAAAGCAATGATTTCTGCCGAAAAAAAAGCAAATCATATCAATAATCTTTTACAAAGCAATCTTTTTGATTGCATAGATTTTGGAAGTTTTGTTTCACCACAAGCAATACCTCAAATGGCTGATACAAAGGAAGTATTGGATAAGATAATACTTAACGATACTAAACTATTGGCTATTGTAGTAAATGAGAGAGGGGCATTAGAAGCTTGCAATTTCGAGAAAATTACTTATTTGGGCTATCCTTTTTCTATTTCAGAAGAATTTCAAATTCGAAATACACAATCTACTATAGCAGCATCGTTTGAGAAACTGAAAAAAATAGTTGAAATTTCAAAAAAGCATACTAAAATTCCGGTAGTCTACATATCGATGGCTTTTGGAAATCCGTATGGAGAATTTTGGAGCAAGGAATTGGTTTTTGAATGGATCAACAAAATAGCTGACTTGGGAGTAGTTGAGTTTTCTTTAGCAGACACCACTGGGGAGGCAAATAAAGTACAAATTAAAGAACTATTTGAGGCCTGCATTCAAAAATTCCCTAGTATGCATATTGGCGCTCATTTTCATTCCGAAAAAACTAGTAGTTTGGATAAAATCAAAACTGCTTTTGAAGCGGGTTGTAGAAAGTTTGATGGAGCTATTTTAGGCTTTGGTGGTTGCCCTTTTGCAAACAATGATATGGTAGGTAATATTCCAACGGAAGATTTATTACGCTATTTCAAAAGAGGAAGTGATCAGCAAATTTTAACATTACAAACCAGTTTTCAAAATATGATCGCATGAAATACAATTTTATTAAAACAAGCATAGATCAACATATTTTTAAGTTGACTTTAGCAAGACCTGAAAAAAGGAATGCCTTTACCCCAACAATGGTAAATGAAATAAGCCACGCTATTGTAGAAGCCAACGAAAATAAAATGGTGCGTTTAGTTTTGATTAATGCAGAAGGACCAGTGTTTTGTGCAGGCATGGATATGAAAACTTTTGAAAATCCTGAATTGGATATTTTAAATCCTGAAATTAAAAATCAAAATATTTCATTAGCAACAGCTATTGGTCAATTAAATAAACCCAGTATTGCAATTGTAGAGGGTGATGTGATAGCTGGTGGATTCTTAATAATTTTAGAGTGTACTTATATTTTTGCAAATAAAACAGCCAGGTTTTCTTTACCAGAAGTCAATAGAGGTATTTTTCCATTTCAGGTTTTAGCTTCATTAATAAAGTTTATACCCCAAAATAAAGCACTTGATTTATGTATTACAGCAAAAGTAATTACTGCAATCGAAGCAAAGGAACTGGGCATAGTTTATGATTTTTTAGAAGAAAACAAAATGGATGATTTAATAAAAATAATCATCGAAAATGCACCAAAAGCTATTTATTCAGGTTTGGAAGCTTTTAAAAAACTACAGGGGTTATCGGAAGAAGAAAAAATGACTTTTTTAATCCAATCTTTAGAAAACTTAAAACAATCAAAAGATGCTAAAGAAGGGATGGCAGCATTTTTTGAGAAAAGAGGGGCTAATTGGTTAAATGAGTAATCTTTTCTTATTTTCAAACTATTTACACAATGACCATAAAGACATATTTCTTGACTGCCTCTGACTTATAAAAATCATGGTGGTAGTTTGTGGGTTGAAAAAAATAAATGAATGACATAAAAAAAGGAGTACTTATTAAGTACTCCTTTTTAAGCAAATTATATGCTTAATTAATAGCCTGTAACCTGTGTGATTTTACCAGCACTGTTCAAGATTTCTCTTTGTGGTGTTGGATATAAAGCTCTAAATGCATTTGCTCCAGAAAAACCAGTCAAAGCAGTTGCCAAACGACCGGTTCTTTTGAAATCAAAGAAAGCATGACCTTCATGTGCAAATTCCCAATACCTGTCTGCTAAAATTTCAGTTACTAAAGTTGCTGCAACGCTAGTTGTAGAACTTGGTAAACCAGCTCTATTTCTTATTACATTTAAATCGGCCAAGGCGCCTGTTAAATCTGGAACAGCTTTCAAAGCTCTAGCTTCTGCTCTAGTTAAATACATTTCAGCTAAACGAATAATGATGAAATTGTCTAAACCATTGATTCTAGAATACTTTTGTGTTTTAGCTGATGATCCTATCAAAAATACATTCATTGCTCTTCTGCTATCTGCAGTTGACTGTGTTATTAAAGTTGCACTTGATCCAATCTCATTTCTACCACCAAGATTACTCGGGAAATAATAGAAAGCCATAATGCTGGTATTGTTAATGTCATAATTCAATTCAAAAATACTTTCAGGTTTTGTGTTTTGACTTAAGTATAGAGTACTATAGTCAGAAACCAAGCCAGTGCCAGTTCCTTTTAAAGCATCAATTACTTCTGTCGCAAGCGTTTCTGCAGTAATGTAGTCTTTAGTATACAATGCAGCTCTAGCTTTTAATGCTTTTGCAGCATTCGCATTGGCACGACCGTTAGTAGTTGCTTTTAAATTTGCAATGGCATAATCTAAATCTCCAGTAATTTGCGTCCAAACAGCACCCTCTGTTGCAAGTTCGACTGGAACGGCATCCAATGGCCCAAGGGTAGGCTTCGTTCTCAATGGCACCCCTCTGCCACTCTTTGTAAATCCTGTTTCACCGCCACCATAAGCCCTTAATAAATCAAAATACATCAAAGCTCTTAAGAATCTAGCTTCGCCAAGTGCTTGTGTTTTAGCAAATGCAGGGTCAGTAATTTTTTCAGCAGCGTCTAACACAGTATTCACCCGATTGATGCCGTTGTAAATTTGATTCCAACCATTGGTTGTATTTGTATTATCTGGCAGAATTGTTCTATTTGTGTATTGTGCAAAAGTTGGAAAAGTTCCTGTATGACTAATTACACCAGCATACATGTCAGACAAGGCCCAGAATTCTAGTCCATAATAACTAGAACTTTGTAACGCATTGTAACACCCTAATAAACCAGCTTCCACCCCTTGTCTAGTATTGTATGCAGTAGCTGCATCTAGAGAGGCTTCGGGCTTTTGATCTATTACCTTCTCACATGCAGTAAGCATGAACACAGAAGTAGAAAATAATAAAATTTTGTATAGCATCTTTTTCATTTGATAAATTATTAAATGATTGATAATTAATTTAGAATCCAACATTCAAACCAAAAGTGATTGTTTTGGCTTGTGGAAATGTTAAGAAATCTGTTCCCTGTGCAGTATTCGTTGTTGTAAATGTACTTACCTCCGGATCAAATCCTGAATAGTTCGTCCATGTGATTAAATTCTGCGCTTGTACATATACTTTCAAAGAAGATATTTTCATTTTCGATGCTAATTTAGAATCTAAATTATATGCAAAAATTAAATTTTTCAAACGTGTAAAAGAACCATCTTCAATAAATCTATCAGATGTACGACGGTTATTTGCAGGGTCACCCCATACTGCTCTTGGCATTGTGGTCGTTTGATTTGTAAATGTATTGGCTGGTGACCATCTATTTAAAGTAGTCGCGAATTGTCCAAACACACCATTCATACCTTCAGCAAATAACCTGTTATAGTTTATAATCTTGTTTCCACCAACAAATTGGAAGAACACTGTTAATTCAAAATTCTTGTACGTGAAATTATTGGTTAAACTTCCAAAGAATTTCGGAAGTGCATTTCCTAGTATTTCTTGGTCAGCAGAATTAATCACTCCATTCTTGTCTATATCTTTCCAACGTATGTCTCCAGGTTTAGCAGCAGTTCCATCTCTTGCTGCAACAATGTCTGTTGCACTTTGGAAAATCTTATCCACTCTATAACCTCTAAAAGAGCTCAAAGGATAGCCTTGTTGAATCCAGCTTGCAAATCCAGAAGCAAATGGATTGCCACCAAAAATAGTATCTACATTATTTGTTTGGAAAGTGATGTTGAAATTCGTTGTCCAAGAAAAATTAGGCTTAACAAAATTTCTGGTTTCTAATGAAATCTCTAAACCTTTATTTGTAATTCCGCCTACATTATCACTTACTGAAAGGAAACCAGAATTACCCACCAAACCTCTACTTGTTAACAAGTTGTCTGTTTTTCTGTTGTACACCTCAGTTGTTAATGTGATTCTATTCCAAAAACCTAATTCCAAAGCTATATCTGTTTGAGTTGAAGTCTCCCATCCCAATGATGGATTACCCAATTGAGATGGTGCTAAACCTGCAGAAGTTAAATAGTTTGCACCTGGGCTAATCAATGGCAAAGAACCAAATAAAGTACCAGAGTTAGATCCACTGGATCCATGAGATCCGCGAATCTTACCATTATTTAAGAATTTAAATTTACGCATGAAAGCTTCGTCAGAAAATCTCCAAGCAGCAGACACCGCAGGGAAAGTACCCCATCGCTTATCCGCTCCTAAATTTGAAGTTCCGTC
>Ga0164295_10004024_pt1 | contig 11719 bp, 12 predicted proteins | sample GEODES006metaG_FD_111798 | JGI IMG/M metagenome (GOLD analysis project Ga0164295, IMG submission 111798) | Oligotrophic lake water microbial communities from Sparkling Lake, Wisconsin, USA - GEODES006 metaG | ecosystem: Environmental > Aquatic > Freshwater > Lake | place: USA: Sparkling Lake...
AAAAAATTCCTATATCTGGATATCATGGAGTGCTGCATTTAGACATTAAACCTAGTAATATACTTATTAGTAAAACCGGGGAAGTTATGATTATTGATTACGGTATTTCACAAGGTACCGATGAGGAAAGAGGAGAGAAAATAATGGGAAGTCCCATGTATATGGCCCCTGAACAATTAGATATTGAAAAAGAATTAGATTGCAGAACTGATATTTATTCTTTAGGGGTTTTAATGCACCAAATGCTCACTGGAAAAACACCTTACTCAAAATATATTAGTAGAGACGAATTGTTTAATGAAATAAGAAATAATCCATTAGAAAGAATGGTTAAGTTTTATCCTCAAGTTGATGTTAGACTTCAAGCCGTTATTGATAAAGCGACATCAAAAGATCCAAGAAAAAGATATCAAAATTGTGAGGAAATACTTCAAGCTTTGGAGGAATTATAACAGCACTATGAGATTAATAAAAATAGGAAGTGGAACAGATAATGATATGATAATTAGTGGCGACCCAGCGGTTTCCAGATCTCATATGCAACTTTTTGTCGATGATGAAGCAAATGTTTTTGTCACCGATTGTAATTCTACCAACGGAACTTATGTGAATGGTCATAGAATTAACAAGTCTGTAAAATTGCAAACGTATGATATTCTTAGAATTGCAAATACATTGATTAATTGGCAACAATTATTAAATGATAATGCAGACGTTAAAGCCGCTTACGAAACTTTTCAAGAAAATTCTTTTCAACCGGAGTTAGAAGTAGAATCAAAAAAAACAAAAAATATAAGGCTTATTTTATTCATAGCCGCTATAATATTACTCGGAATTATTTACTCAATAATTAATAATTAAATGAAGAACATTATATATCATATTGGAAGTAATAAATTGACAAATGAAATATTTATTGTTAATGATACTGTGTCGCCTACTCATGCTCAATTATTTGTAGATGAAAACAATCAATTTGTGATTATAGACCTTTTATCAAAATTTGGAACTTTTGTTAATGATCAAAAAATCAGTAGTCCTGTTATTTTATCCAATACAGATATCATAAGTATTGGGAATATTAAATTTAAACATTTTGATTTAGCTCAGGCTATCATGAAATATGATGCTGTAAATAGCAATACTAATAAGAAAAGCATACAATTAATATCGACATTAAATAATAAATCTATTTCTAGAAATAGAGAAAAAAGGGTTGGATTTATTTCAATTGCTATTTTAAGTTTTGTAATGCTAACTTTTGGTGCAAGCATTGTTGTAGATCAAAAAACAAAGGAGAATTTATTTCAAAAAATTGCTAAAGTAGATGGTTTATTATTTGAAAAGGGTAACCCTAATTCGGAGTCTTTTAAACCACTAATTAAAATAATTAAAAAGCAGCGAACAGATGTAATATATGATTTTTCATGTTTAGAAACGAAAGAAGATATTGGAAGTAACAAAGCGATATATAATTTTGGAGAATTGACAAGGAATGTTCAAAGTTCGGTATTAAAAGATGTTCCAATTACTATCAGTGATGAAAAAGCAGATGGAGACAACCTGTATAGGGAATTTAAAAAACAATACCGATTCATTACTTCAGGAAATGAATTTAATAAATTAAATCAAATTAAGCTTGATTTAGTTAGCAGACTTGCAAAGCCTAGAGGGATTACCTATGAAATGCATTATATTGATGATCCATTAGTTAATGTGTTAACTTCTGGAGGACATATTTTTTTCTTTAAAGGAATGTTTGATATGTGTAAATCCAATTCTGAAATAGCAGCTGTAATTGCTCATGAAATTGCACATAATGAATTAGGGCACCTCACTTTAGCATTGAAAAAGCAAAAGAAATCAAGAGATTACGGAATTTTAGGAGATATTTTTTTAGGCGTAGAGAGGGTTTTTACGGTAAGTTTTAATCAGAAGCAGGAAACAGAAGCCGACTTTTTCGGAATGGACCTTGTTTATCCTACTGATAACAATACTTGCGATGCAATTAATTTATGGCAGCGAATGAGCGAATTGGAAGGAGAATTTAATATGGCAGAGAACTTTTTCCGTTCACACCCATATTCAAAAAATAGAGGATATTGTATAGCAAATCATCTAGATAAAAATTATAATCAAAGATGTAAAAACTAATGAAGTTCAATTATAAAATAGCATCCCTACTTTTTATCCTACTCGTTTTAGTTGCCTGTTCAACCCTAAAGGATCCAAAACTTGTTTCAGTTGATAAAATTCAATTAGACATGGATAGCACTACTGAAATTCAAAATACTATTTCGATTATTTCTAGTATGAAAATTTACAACCCCAATTGGTTTACCATTAAATCAAATGAGGTTGATTTTAAGGTTTACATCGATACATTTTTTGTTGGAAAAGCCAATATTATCGGAGAATTAAATCTTAAAAAAAGGGATACAGGAAATGTAAAAGTTTGTTTAAAATTACAGAAAGATTTTTTAGAATCGAAAATAAATTTTAAAGACACCCTTCAATTTTCTTTACTAGGCTCCGCAGATATTCCTTATTTTCCAAAAAAATATTATTTCAATTTAGAATATAAAATTAAGTCATCAGATTTTGTAAATAGCATTACTGACGGCTTAATTAATGAAGGTAATATTAAAATAAAAGAAGTTAAAATCGATAATCTAAGTGTTAGTAATATCCAATTTAATGTACTTTTTAATGTAAACAATACCATTAATATGGATTATGTGATAAATAAGTTGGAGGTAGATATTTACAATTCAAAATCCTTTAACAAAGTTATTGGTAATTCTAGTCTTAATGAGCCGATGAATATTAAAGCAAATTCTGTCAATGAATTTTCCACTACTGTAAATGTTAATACGCTTAAATTAGGTGCTTCATTAATTAATAGTGTAATGAATAAACAAAACAGTTTATTCATGAATGTAAACGCTATAGTTTCTTACAAAAATATTCTCTTTCCATTTACAATAAGAAAGGAAGTAGAGTACAATCCATTAACTCTTCAAATAAGATTGAAATGAGCAAATTAGACTATAAATTATTTTTCTATGAAAACAATAAGTTATTAAAAAAGATTTCTTTTGAAAAAGGAAATGCTTTAAACTTAGTTGCTGGAAATAGTGAAAATGCAACATTAAAGTTTGATAATTCATTAATTTCTAGAAATCACTTACAGTTAATATACGATGAGAATGGCAAACTTCATCTCCAAGATTTAGGAAGTACCAATGGGACCTTTTTAAATGGCAATAAAATAACAGAAGGTGAGAATTATACTTTAAAAATTAAAGATAAGATTGAGTTAGCTGGCAAAAAAGGAATTTTAATTCTTGTAGAAGACCATTCATTTGAGAATATTGATTCAAAAACGGAAACAAATATTATAGATAAATTAAAATCTAAAAATTCAATTTCAATAGGGAGAAGTGTTGATTGCGATATTATTCTGGACAGCTCAAATGTGAGTAGAAAGCATGCAAGTATTGAAAAGTCATCCAATGGCACTTTTATAATAAAAGATTTAAATTCATTAAATGGTACCTTCGTAAATGGTAAAAAAGTTAAAGGCGCTTTAGAACTCTCCATAAATGATAAGATATATATCGGAAAGCACCAATTATCATTATCAGGCAAAACAAAAGATTTAATAAACGAATTAGCCATTAGTGCAAAAGGAATTCAAAAAACGTATTCCAATGGAGTCACAGCTTTAAAAAAAATGGATTTATCCATTCCATCAAAATCATTAATTGCAATAATGGGGCCTTCAGGATGTGGAAAATCAACATTATTAAAAACACTAAATGGGGATTCGCCAGCTTCTGAAGGGAAAGTTTATTTATTTGATCAGGAACTTTTATCCAACTATGATTATTTAAAAACTCAAATAGGTTATGTGCCCCAGGATGATATAATCCACCAGAAATTAACGGTTAAGCAATGTATGTTTTTTACTGCGAAATTGAGGTTAGACAACTCGACAGATCAACAGATCGAGAACAAAATCAATTCAATTTTGACGGATTTAAATATTATGCATATTAAAGAAAATCTGATATCAGAAATTAGTGGCGGCCAAAGGAAAAGAGTTTCTATAGCAGTGGAATTATTAACAGAACCTTTAATATTATTTTTAGATGAACCTACTTCTCCTTTAGATCCTCAAACGGTTGAGGATTTCTTAAATATTTTAAAAAACTTATCTGAAAAAGGAACCACGGTAATAATGGTTACGCATAAACCAGAAGATTTAGAATATATGGATGAGGTTATTTTTATGGCAGAGGGCGGTCACATTGCCTATTATGGAGACTCAAAAAATTATAAAGATTATTTTAATGTTAATACTGCGGTATCCGTATTTGCTCAAATATCTGGAGAAACGGCTAGTTTTTGGGTAAATAAATATAGTAATCCAAGTCCGCAAAATGCGACAACATCGCCTTCAATTCAAATAAAAAGATCCTCAACAAGTAATTCATTTAAGCAATTTTATTGGCTTACAAGGAGGTATTTTAAAATAAAAACAAATGATGGATTTAATTCCACAATGATGTTGCTTCAAGCGCCAATTATTGCAATATTAATTTGTGTGGTATTTGATAAAATTACGGCAGCTGTTCCTTTTATTACTGCCTTATCAGCAATTTGGTTCGGTACTAATAATGCGGCGAGGGAAATTGTAAGTGAAACGGCTATATTTAAAAGAGAGAGGATGTTTAACTTGAGCATTTTCCCTTACATATTATCTAAAATTAGTGTGCTTGCTTTTTTTTCAATAGTACAGTCATTAATTTTTATCATCATTCTATATATCAATTATAATTCTAATGAGTTGATGTTTAATGATCCATTAACTGCTTTTATTTGGATGTCATTTATTTCAATTGCTGCTACCTTTTTAGGCTTATTGTTGTCCTCATTGTTAAAAACGGCTGAAAAAGTGATGACTGTGGTACCAATTATATTAATTCCACAAATTATGTTTGCAGGGTTAGTTACAAAAATTGAAGGGCCATTAGTTGAATATATTAGTTATTTAACTTTATCAAGGTGGGGAACTGAAGGGTTTAATGATATTCAAAATGAAATTTTTTCTGATATAGTTAATAAAAAAGTAGATGCTATTCAGTACTTACTCAATCAATTTAATAAAGAACTTTATACAGATTTATTTGGAGATTTAGCAGGGACATTAAAATTAGATTTTATTGCCATTTCATCAATGGTTGTAGTGATGCTAGTTTTTATTTATATTATTTTAAAAAATAAAGTAGAAGTACTTAAATAATATTTTTATGGAAGAATTCGAGAATTATATAGTTGAAAAGAAAATCGGAGAAGGGGCTCAGGGAGTGGTTTACCTCGCTAAACATAAGACAATTAGAAGGTCTGTGGCAATTAAATCATTACATCCTGAATTAGTCCTAAATACCAGTCATAAAGAGCGTTTTATTGAGGAAGCAAGAACATTGGGGAGTTTAAATCATTCCTCGATAGTAACACTTTATGAATATATAGCCAATAATAATGGTTATCATCTGATAATGGAATACCTTAAAGGAAAACCATTAGATTCATATATAAAAGAAGACAGCGGACCAATTCAAGAAAGTAGGGCAATTGATATTTTTATTCAAGTATTGGAGGGTATAGAATATATTCATCAAAATAATATTGTTCATAGAGATATTAAACCATCAAATATCATAATTGATTCTAAAGACAAAATAAAACTTTTAGATTTTGGTATAGCAAAGAACAATCAAGACAATCCAAATCTAACTATTGTTGGAAATGGAGTAGGGGGAACTCCTATGTATATGAGTCCTGAGCACGTTTCAAATCAACCCATTACAATTAAATCTGATATTTATAGCTTAGGTGTTACTTTATGGCAAATGCTTACAGGAGTTGCGCCATATGAAGGCATGACCATTGGTAAAATATATACTAAAATTGAGGCTGCATCATTAAAAGACATACAAAGTGTTTATGCGCATGTTAGTTTAAAAATGAATGAAATAGTTAAAAAAGCTACTAAAAAAAATCCTGAAGATAGATTTGAATCATGTAGTAGCTTTATTGTAGCATTAAAAGAATTAAAATATAATTTAACCTCAGATTCTTTCGAAACAGTAAATGAGAAAAAAAATATTGAAATAAATGTAAAAGGAATTTCAAACGCATTAATTAAAGTTAATTCAAAAGAAATCATAGGAGGTGATATTATTTATTTGGCTTTTCCTGATGAAAAGGTATTAATTACAATTCAAAAAGAAGGATATAAAAAATACATTAATTCATTAATTGTTTCAGATAATATTAAATTAGATGTAATTCTTGTAAAAGACAAATCATCACTATTTTCTATATTTATTGGTGCTTATCAATTCGTTGGATTAGGATTCAATAATTTATTATTAGCCATAAAATCATCAAAATTTGTTAAGGAAAATAAGGAAGCTATTGCCGCTCAAAAAGATAAAATTGAGGGGTTGAAAAACGAACTTAATGCAACTATTCTTAAAATCAAAAAAGCAAAAATGGACATTATTATACTATTTTTGTTTATTTTAATTACTGCATTAATTATTCCATTAGTTTATAATAATTTTAATAAACCTAATAGATCGCAAACACCAGTTTCAACAGGAACTCTAAATCCGCCTCTTATCCCTCCCGTTAAAGTACCCAAAGTTAAAATTAATCCTCCTAGGGTTATATCACCTGTGTCTCCTCCAAAAAAAATAAATAAAACAGAAACAGGTGGTCCTCAAAAAGTTATTAAAAATCCAAATCCAACGGTTATTTCCTTAGCAGATATTAAGGATTTTAGAGCAACCAAAATTGAAGAAGAAAGACCAGATTCTTATACGGAAATATTTGAAGGAAATTATTACGCCTTAATTTTAGATACTAAAAATCCTACCATTCAAATTTATAAGAAAAATAAGTTAATTGCTCGTTTTGAACTAAGTGGAAAAGTAAATAGTTTAAGTTATTGTAAAGGTATTTTATACACTAATAGAAATGATAAAGCAACTGTTAGAAAACATTATATCGATTTTAAAAACAATAATATTCATACGTCTGATTTTACTTCTATATTTAACAAACAAGAAACTAAAGACCAATATTCCGTGCCATCAAATGCTATTGACATAAGAATAATAAAAAATTAATATACTTATGATAGCAGTTTAAATCTTAATTTATTTTTCTAGATAATATCTTACTTAACATTTTTAAGTATTGAATTCAATAATAATGAATAATTGTTAGTAAGTGAATAATAATTATAAACAACTTCTAATATAGTATTATGAAAAACAATTTTGTAAAAACAGTCATAATAATTTCAACTTTATTTCTTGCAAGTTTAACAAGTATTTATGGACAAGTATATAAATACAAATCAACTTCTTTGGCTTCAAGGACTAAGATTAACGACTCTAATTGGACAGCATGGTCTGATACTAAAGAAACTACTGTTCTAATGACTTTTGATTTAACCAATGATAGAATTACTATATATTCTAAAGTTACTCAAGTTTATGACATTGCAGAATATGAAGGTAAAACCACTGATAACGATGGCGATGACATCTATTCCTATTATTGTATTGATAAAGATGGTATAAGATGCCGAGTTAAACAAGTTAAATTACACAGTCAAAATGAGCGAATACAATTGTATGTATTTTATAGTGATATGAATTGGTTGTATAATATTTATGTGCTTGATTAATAATTATTTAATCTTTATAATTTGAACAATAATTTAATATATTATTGAGATGTAATGTAAACAATCAAAAAGCAAAACATTTTTTTAAATCCAAAAAATGTATTTTAACTTTGAAAAATGGAGCGGTGTAAAACAAACAAATTTGGAGCTTATAGTTTTAATTTAAGTGTAGGTAAAGAATTAATTAATAATTCAAAAAAAAATACTAATATGACTTAGGTCAATTAAAAATTTTAAAACTTTTTTTAAGTTAAATATGGTTATTCTTAAATTTTTTATATCAGTAGTAATGTTTACAATAATAATTTCTTTTTATAAAATAATCAAAATTCGATTATTAAAATACTATTACAAATTTATCGGTACAATAAGGAAACTATATAGATTTTTTAATATCAAAAAACGTTCAAAAATAGTTTGGGAGGAATTAATAAAAATGCATAAAAATCAAAATTGGCATTTTGGTCAGTTTGATAAAGAAAAGTATATTATTACTACATTCAACCTTGCGGACAAAAAAGATCAAAAATTTAGATATGAAGTGACTCAAAATAACTTAGAATATCACACATTTATTTTAGACAGTTTTGATGAGTGTAAAACTACAGATATAATGGTTCTAGCATCTCATTTTAACAGTTTATTAAACTTTGGAAAAGTAATAGTAAATACCAAATATAACTATGTTGAATTTGTCCATTCAGGTGATTTAGTAATTTATATGTTGTTTCCTAGTGAAATCCGTTCAGATTTAGGTGTTCATTATGATATAACATTAGATTGCTTTTGGGCATTTTCAAATTTGATTGAGTCGGATGACGATCCTGTTTTTATAATCTCGGAACTTTTAAAACGTAAAGATGAAAAAAAATAATTAAATAATATTGAACTACTTATTTTATAAAGTCTAATCCTATGATTAAACCATTGATGTACTCCCATATTAATAAGTGTAATATTCTAAACTCGTATCTTCAAAAATAGTTTCACAATCTTCGCCTTCTATTTCTGGACATTTATTTACTTTCATTTTTGTGAAAAAACCGATACTGTCTTTTAAACTGACCTTGATTTCTCTCGACATTATATAGTTAATTGAAATTCCATTTTCGGTTAGGTTGTTTTCTTTGTATTCTGTAATTACTTCTTCAAATAATTTCTTCATAAAAGAGGAACTTTCTAATGAATAAATTTTGTATTGGTTGCATCGTTCACCCATAGGATAGGAGTAGGAAAAACTGGTGAAGAGGTATTCTTTAGATTTAATATTAAATTTATGATATTCAACACATTTACCCCATTGCCCTCCTTTAATGGTGTCAACCAAACTTCCTTTGCTAACGACTAATTTACCATAACAATTATGACAATCATCGCCTGTTAGAGTTTCAAACTTTACAGCAATGCCAGAATTATCTTGCTTTTTATTGGAACAAGAAAAATTTATTAATAATATACTTAAAACAGCGAGAAAGGTGATTTTATTATGCATTGATTAAATTGAAAAGAATTCAAATTTAATGAAATTATTTAATGAAATAGCATCTTGTTATTTTATAAGTTTCTTTATTATTTATAAAGAATTTATTTATTTGATTGAATTATTGGGTTTGGTAAAATTTTAAAACCAAGTCTTAAAGTTGAACTAAGGACAACTTAAATATACAAGCGAACACTTGAAATGTTTCAGGAGCTTCATCTTGTGGCTTCCCAGAGAGCATTGCTTTGAGCTTATCAATAGAAAATTCATCATCTAATGAGAGAACAGCTTGTTCGATTTTAAAGAAGTGCTTGGAGAGTTTGATGTTAAGAAGCTTGGCATTTGGATATTCTTTTGCCACTTGCACTTTTTTTTCATCCCAATAATGCTGTTGAAGTGCTACCCCTGAATTAATGGTGTAGACTTTATTGTAATCAGTAATTCTAAATATGATGTTGAATGTTCCATCAGATTTTGCTCTACGAAGGTCTAAGAGCGTTTTAATGTTTGCCATAAAAGGTTAATTTATGGTCTTGGAAAGCCAAGTTGTGCAAAATATGTGCAAAAAATAAAACAAAAAAGACCTCACAGGAATGTGAAGTCTTTTCAATGTTGCTCCCCCTCTTGGAGAAAGTTGCAATTTTAATGCGATGGTAATTTACTTAACTATTAGAAAAACATGGGTTTAAAATCAAAAAAAATTAATTTTAATCGATACATTTGACTAATTAGATTGTCATTTTCATGCTAAAAAAACAATAAACTGAAGTGCCATTTAATTTTTATAAATCATTTTTTTTTCTAACATCATAAAACTCTGGTTCAGGCACAAATCCAGCGGGTCTTAAACTACCCATTAAAATGGGTTTTGGAATATTATTATCATTTAGGGTATCCTCCTTGATTTCTAGATTAACTTGAGAACTTGACGGTCTATTGCATCCAACTAAGAACATTATTAAAAAAATAGACGAAACAAAAAACGGACTCACTAAAGGATATTTTGATTTATTGGTTTTTTGATATAAATCAATTAAATATTGATGATGTGTTGGCCTTTTTACTATTACTTTATTATCTAATATTTTTCCGCAAATTTTATCATTCTTTTTTGAATTTAAGAATTCTAAAATTTGATTTTGATTCATTTTAGTAAAATCTATCACGTTTTTATTACATGAAATACAATGTCTGCCATTTTCATTTGGCGTCATTTTATCCCAATTTTTATTGCAAGGATTTGTCAATATAATATTAGTTTTTTTCATATTATTAATTATTTTTTAAAAACAATTGATACGATTTGGAGTTCTCAAATTTAGTTAAAAACAAGGATTGAGCTTTCGAATCATCAGAATTTGGATCAATTCTACAATTAGCATATAACCTTAATTTTAAAGCATATAGACTGTCTTTGGAGTTTTTAGTATATTTTATTGCACTATTAAAATCCTCTATTGCTCCTTTAAAATCTTTAAGACTATATTTTGCACTTCCCCTTTTAAAAAATAAGTCAAATTTTGTGTTTTTAGGACATTTTGTTAATGCTTGAGTATAATCTTCAATAACCCCATTGTAGTCAGCTAATAATTCTTTTGCCTTTGCTCTTTTGATATATGATAAAGCAAAAGTTGGATTCAGGTCAATCGCTTTTGAGCAATCTTTAATTACAGATGGTATTTGATTTTGATCTTTTAAATAAATAATTGAATGAAAAAAATTACTTGCAAATGCTCTATTATAATAGGCTAAAGTATATTTAGGATTTATTTCAATAGCTTTATTAATATTTTTAATTATTTCATCGCGTTCATTGGGTTTTAAATTGTAAAGACCTCTATGTTGTAATATTATCAATGCGATAGCTTTATTATTATAGGCTTCACTCATATTAGGATTAAATTCTATTGCTTTATTATAATCGTCAATAATACTTTTTTTTAATGAATCAGATTTTTCTCCGCTAAAAGATGCTCTATTTCCAAATAATTTAATTTTAGCAAGCCCCCTATTGTTATAAGCAATAGCAATATTAGGATCTGCTTCAATAGCTAACGAATAATCTTCAATTGCCTTATAATATTTGTGCAAATCAAAATTCTTATTACCGCTTTCAACAAATTCTGCTGCAGATTTTTTACATGAAAGTAAAGTAATAGAAATAAAAAGCATTATTAATATTGACTTTTTCATAAAATAAATTTAAATATGTTCTAAAATAACTAACAATAATACAAATTTATTGTTACAATATTAAAAAAATGTTTATCATTTATAACTTAATCAATGTTTGATCAAACTATTTAACCAAAAAAGACCTCACATTTCTGTGAAGTCTTTTCTTTGTTGCTCCCCCTCTTGGGCTCGAACCAAGGACCCTCTGATTAACAGTCAGATGCTCTAACCAACTGAGCTAAGGAGGAAGGCGTGTTGCCTTTTAAAGCGGTTGCAAATATAAGTTAAATTATCTT
>Ga0164295_10004026_pt1 | contig 11717 bp, 10 predicted proteins | sample GEODES006metaG_FD_111798 | JGI IMG/M metagenome (GOLD analysis project Ga0164295, IMG submission 111798) | Oligotrophic lake water microbial communities from Sparkling Lake, Wisconsin, USA - GEODES006 metaG | ecosystem: Environmental > Aquatic > Freshwater > Lake | place: USA: Sparkling Lake...
AAATTCTCACCAAGGCTACGGGTACAGCATCAATCCGATTAGGCGATAGCGTTTATGGAGTAGTGCACTTTCGTAGAGGAGATTTATTGAAGTATCGAAAAACAATGGGCATTCTTGCTGACGATTACTTTCTAAAAGCGATAAATTCTGCATTTGCAGACTTGAATCAACGAATTAAACTAGTAGTTCTAACAGACGACAAAGAAGCCGGCGAAAAAACTTTTGCTGGTCTTGCCGATGAAGTTTATGGTCCTGACGATGTTGAGGAATGGGAAGCTCTTAGTATCATGTCAAATGCAATTTTTGTCGTCACTTCGAATAGCACTTTCTCTTGGTGGGGAGGATTGCTTTCATCCAAAAAAGGAGGGGTTGTGTATGTACCTTCACCCTGGTTTCTAGACTGGTCACCAAATCCAGGAGAGGCATTCATTTCCCCCAATTTTAAGAAAATTCCTGCACAATTTACTTAACAACTTTAAGTATTTGATAGGTGCGCACAACAAGATATTTCAAGTACCATTTAATGGTCCTATTACTCGAATAGATTAAGCAGTCACCACGCCATTTATGTTCGATATCTTTATTTTTGTATTCTAGTGGCGATTTTGGTGCATTGTATTCGAAACTATTGTTTAGTTGTTGAAAATACTTAGAATGATTCTGAATTGTCGCATGTGTACCGCTAAAACCATTATCCCGATACCGGGATACGTTACTTGTTGCTACAAACCCTGTTTTCATTAGTGGTTCAACCCAGGAATCCCACGGAATTGCTCCCTTAAATTTCTGCAGTCTCTGCATTTTGAACCTTTTGAATGATTTGCTACTTATTAGTGATGCTGGCCCATGCAGTCCAAACCTCAATCTAGAATAAGATCCGAGATCTGCAGGCTTTTCAAAGGACCCATAGTTAATGCCCCAGAAATTTTTGGAATCTATATTCTGCTTCAATACTTGTTCAGTGAAATCGAAAATATCTGGCGCGACTTCTACATCATCCTCTAAGCAAATTACAAATTGGTGTTCCTTCTCAATTAAGGGCAATTCCCAGGCCCGAAACCTATTGCTATTAATAAGTTCCTCTACGTCTGCACCTTTACTTCGAATGTGTGAAATTTCGGTAATGATACTCTTATGCTTGTTCAATACTCGCAAGTCATCTTCTAGTGCATCTTGAATTATGATGTAAACTGGATAAGCTTTTTTATACATTGCATCGTTCACGCTCTTTAGACACAAATCCAACAATTTACTTCTACGGTAAGTGATGATCGATACCGCCAACACTGATTTGTTCATTCTCTAATTGTAGACTTATGTGCGTATATTATACCTTCAAGTTAATGTTGATTAATCTGATTTGGAGTAAGTGATGTTTTGTGAAGTTTGTGGGGAGTCTTTTGGTGACCTTACCTTGGATTTAGGTAGTCACCCTTTGTGTGATGATCTCTATTTCATAGGCTCAGAACAAATTGTCCCTAGCTACCATCAACTCATCTCACTTTGCAAAAAGTGTCTAACTGCCCATCAAATGATTCCGGTTAAAAAGGATTTGTTATTCAAATCTTCATACCATTATCGAGCGGCGCTGACTAAAGATGTTCTTAGCGGAATGCTTTCACTGGTTCAAAGCCTAAGGAGCAAGATGGTTGAACGCGGAACCCCATTGACTGTGCTAGACATAGGTTGCAATGATGGGAGTCTTCTAGGAATTTTTAAGGATACCTATGGTTGCACAACGATTGGAGTTGATCCAACTGATGCAATTTTAGAAGCTGGAAGTAGAGTTGACTTTAAGATTAAGGAGTATTTCAGCGAAGATACAGTAAAATCGATCAAAGCAGTTGCTCCTATAATCAACATCATTACATTTACCAATGTTTTTGCACATATAGAGAACCTTCCAAGCCTGTTAAAGAATTTAAATTCTTTAATTAGCGATTCAACTACTTTAGTGATCGAAAATCATTACCTAGGTTCAATCCTTGATCGAAATCAATTTGATACTTTTTACCACGAGCATCCAAGAACTTATAGTCTTAGGTCATTTAAGCACATTGCAAGCTCGATGAACCTATGTATTACTGGCGTGGAGTTCCCGTCAAGGTACGGGGGCAATATTCGGGTGACTATGACAAGACATGGACCAGATATGGACTTGTCTTCATACAATGCGCAGGAAGATAATTTCATTGAAGCTTTTGGTGCTCTGCAAAACACTTACGATGCGTGGAAAATTTGTGCAAAAGAAACAGTTACTCAATTAAGTACTCGCAGCCGGATGTATGGCAAGGCATTGCCAGGACGAGCCATTATGCTGATAAGCACCCTTGATATAAATGAAGCAATGATGCCTGCAGTTTTCGAACAACCCAATTCTCCCAAGATAGGCAAGTATGTGCCTGGAACAAAAATTGAAGTTCAGTCTGATAATGATATTTTGGCTACAGATCCAGAAATTTTGATTGTTTGGTCCTGGCACATAGTTGAAGAAATTGTAAAGTACTTAGATTCATTAGGGTATCGGGGTGAAATTTGGGTGCCACTTCCTGAGTTTCGGCTGTACCGACCAGCGCTGTGAACAACCAGATACTTATCCTTGGCGGTGGCTTCGGATTATACGGGTACCTTCCCGCTGCTTTACAAACCAATTGGCAAGTGACAACCCTTAGTCGCTATAAACAATTTATAGAAAGTAGGACTGAGTTATCTGGGTTTATGGATCGAATAAACTTTATTGCCGAAGAAAATATTGATCCCAATTCTTATGGTGGCATAGTTATTGCACGTACTCCGCTGCAACAGTTTGAGTTCATACAAGAATGCCCATCTTTCACAGGTCATTTCTTTTTAGAAAAGCCACTTGGGCAGACACCAAGTTCCACCTCTGAATTACTGGATACTTTGCAATCTCGAAATTCTACTTTTTCCGTGGCATATCTTTTTCAGTACCAAGAATGGTACAGAGAGGTGGTTTCTAAGAAAACTTCCGGGTCTAAACTATTAATCGACTGGAAAATTCCATTAAGTACGATTCCGTCTTGGAAAGATACCCAAGAGTCAGGTGGGGGTATCCTCGCCTATTTCGGTGTTCACCTGTTATCACTTGCTATCGAGCTCAAACACGATGTAGATAGTCTTCGAATAACTTATGCACCAGATTCGTTAGTAATTAGATCCATAGTTTCATCTCTTGAATTAGAAATTAAGCTCTCTAGAGGTAAGGATTCAGAATTCAAGGTAAGTATAAGTGGGGATAATTGCAATTACTTTTGGAGTGCTGAGTCTCCATTCGGCATAAAGCCCACTCGAGGCACTCCAGATCCTCGGATTCCTGCTCTAGTTGAGTACCTATCCGGTTGGCGGACACAAATAAACCAGAGTAAATCAATTGCTCGCGAGCGAAAGATTTTGGAATTTAAACAAACTATTTTCTCAGTCTAGTAGAGTTGGGCCACTACTTTATAGACATGAATTGGGTGAACCATGAAGGCATTAATCCTTGCAGGTGGACAGGGCACCCGTCTCAGGGAAGAAACGGAATATCGCCCAAAAACAATGGTTCTGATCGGATCAAAGCCAATTCTCTGGCATATCATGAAAATTTGCCACTCCCAAGGAATACGAGATTTTGAACTCGCGCTTGGATTCAAAGGTGATCAGGTAAAAGATTACTTTCTAAAGTATCCACATTTGGCTAGCGATTTGAATATTGATTTTGGTAATGAGACTCCAGTTATCACTCTTGATAAGAGTGCAATTGAGAATTGGACCGTTGGACTAAATGACACAGGATCTGAGACGAACACTGGTGGACGAATATTTAAACTGCGCAACAAATTAACTGAAACTTTCATATGTACTTACGGAGATGGCGTTGCGAACATAAACATTCCACAATTAGTAAATTTTCATCGCAAGCACGGTAAAATAGCGACGGTCACGGCTGTGCATCCGTCTGCAAGATTTGGTTCCATAGAAATTGCAAACGATGGTACGGTTTCAACATTTGCAGAGAAGCCTGTCTCAAATCAGTGGGTAAACGGCGGTTTTTTTGTTTTTGACCCACGTATATTCGATTACCTCACCAACGATTCGATATTAGAAAGAGGTCCCCTTGAGGATCTAGCGCAAGATTCGCAGTTAATGGCATGGCAACATCAAGGCTTCTGGCACCCAATGGACACAATTCGAGATTCGCAGCACTTAAATGAGCTTTGGAGCAAAGATTGCGCGCCATGGAAAATTTGGTAAACCAACTCAAAGCTGCGTATGCGGGTAAAAAAATTCTCGTAACTGGTCATAATGGTTTCAAAGGTTCTTGGTTAGTTGGGCTTTTAAGTTACTTTGGAGCTAAAGTTATTGGCATCTCCTTGCCCATAAGTGAGCATTCTCCCTTTAACTCATTCCATAAACATGGTCCACACTCTTCACAAATAATTGATATTCGTGATTTTCAAGTTTTGAATCAATTTATCTATGACAACCAGCCTGAACTTGTGTTTCATCTTGCAGCACAATCCCTGGTTCTGGATTCTTACATAAATCCAAGAGAGACCTTTGAAGTTAATATTCAGGGTACGGCCAATCTTCTGGAGTCAATCACAAAAACATCATGTCAAGGTGTAATCATTACGACTACAGATAAAGTTTATAGAAATCAGGAACAGGGTTTTAAATTTAGAGAAACAGATGAATTATGGGGCTATGACCCATATTCACTGAGCAAAACTGGAACCGAACTTGTAGCATCAGCGTGGCGCAATTTACCAAGTTCCAACAAATGCAAACTAGTAACAGTGCGCGCGGGTAATGTTATTGGTCCGGGCGATTATGCGAAAAACCGGCTACTCCCAGATATCTTATGTGGGTTGCGCAATGGCTCTGAAACTCAAATCCGCAATCCTGACGCTATTAGACCTTGGCAGTATGTTTTGGATCCATTAATTGGGTATTTGCTTGTGGGTTATAAAGTTATAACAAATAAACCTTTAAGTAATTCATATAATTTTGGGCCTACAGATGAATCATTCGTTTCCGTGAGAGATCTGGTTACTAAAGTTAATTCAATTAGACCAATCAGATTTAATATAAGTCAATCTAATGTTGGGTTAGAGTCAAAAATTCTTAAGATTGATTCAACTCTGGCCCAGCAAGAATTGGCTTGGAGGCCAAAAACAGATCTTGAGACTGCATTAAAATACTCTATTGAGTTGAATAATTCTGAAATAGAATCTGAGGTTGTCTTTAATCATATCGAAAATTATCTACAGGATTTTTAGAATTCTTTGGTGTAGTAATTTCATTAAGTCGGCATCGATTCGGCGTCCAGAGGATGTAGATTTGCAACGATATGAAACAGTTGTTCTAAGGTCAGGCTCTACTATTGATTCTATCTCTTTCTGAGATTCCACCGTAAGGTTTGGAATCGGCGTAAAATCAGGAGATAGTGATGATAATAATCTCCCCAAAGCTATGTCTTCAATTTTCCAATGCTTATAAGTGTGAGAGTTTTCAACTATTTTTTGAACCATGTCCCTACTAAAGGCCCTAAAACTTCCCTGTTGAAATTTCATAGTTCCAGATTTTTCAATTCGCCCACCCAAGAAATCTTTTGGTGTTATTTTGTCCAGGTACTCCTCTAGCGCCGATACATTTAAGTAGGTACTAGTTATTGTAGTCACAAGAAAATCAAACTCGCATGAAAGTGAATTTCTGAAGACGGCCATGTTTTTCACTCCCTGGAGCATTAAACTGTCAGGCATCTGGACTTCCCAAACCTCCTGTTGGCCCTGATTTTTTACTGAAATTATCTCCGGTTGATATGTATGCAATCGAAATATTTTTTTAGTTACTAACTCAAGAAGAAGTGAAGCGTAAGCCAGAATTTTATTGTCCGACCACCGCAAATAGTAAATTTGTTGATCGGCTTTCAACAATTTTGGATGTATTTTGATTCCAAATGCATTGATGATTCTGGTTTTACTACTACTTTCCATCCAAGTTTTGGATTGACCATCCTGAAGAATACTCAACCAAGGTTCGTACGGCCCATGAATCACAACTATCAGAATTTTTGGTTTCATGTATTTTTACCACTCACGGGCTGAGAATATCTTGATACAATACTAGTGATTGCGCTTTATGGAGTGTTGACGTGATCAGAAAATTTGCCTTTAGAGCTAAACTATATTTCTTTGGCTGGCTCCACCTACGCAAAGACCTACATCTTTTCAAATCGTCACAAAAATCGAGTGTTTCTTCCTCTTTAATGGGTTCAAAACTAAGTATTATCATTATGATATAATGTGGGTCAAATTAGGACTTTTATTGCCTTAATTCGATATTTGCTTCGCCTTGATCAACAGGCGCGATTTGAACTCAAGAATTGGAGTTCTCGCGTATTTGAGGATCCAGCACCTCATTTTGTAAAGTTGGGAGTGCTTACTGCTGGTGAAGAAGTGGGAGCATGGGTCGAAACCGGCACTTACATGGGAGCAACAACACAATATCTTGGGAGTGGTAATTCAAAAGTTTACAGTATCGAACCGAGCACTAATTTGGCGAACCGAGCAAAAGATTTATTCAAAGACAATAAAAATATTTTAATAATTAATGATACCTCCGAAAAATGTTTAAGAACTGTTGTGGCGCAGATCCTAGATGATGGCATTACAACCATTAACTTTTGGCTAGACGGACACTACTCGGGAAGTGGCACCTATCGCGGACCTGTCACCACACCAATTGTTGAAGAGCTGAAGATAATCTCGGACTTTATGGATAATTTTTTTAGCCTCAATATTTTCATCGACGATTTTAGATTATTTGTTAATCAATCTACCGACTACCCAACTAATTCTTTCCTTTCTAACTGGGCGGATAGCCACAATGCAACTTGGACAGTGCAACATGACATCTTTATCGTTAGAAAAAGTCGCTAAAAACGCTTAGCAAAGAAGTCTCCTGAATGGTCAAGAGTTGCTGAGAAAAGCAGGTGGCGCGTTCCTATGTCGCCTAATTGAGAATCTGTTTGAAACAGGAAGAAATCCCGTGTCAGTCGTAAGATCTGCTGCATCAAAAACTTTGACCTGTAGTGGATCGAGTTAGACTTTGCCTTTGCTACGAAGGATGATAAGCCGGTACGTAGTTTTAATTATAATATCTAGCGCCTTAATCATTGAAGTGATCCAATATGAGCATTACATCCCAACTCCAAGGACAATAAATTCGCATCAGTGGCCTTAAATCTACAGACAGTTTTCAATCTAAATCTGCAGTCTTAAGCGGTTAAAAACAGTAATGACCAATTTGACTCTGAAGCATTGACGCTAGCCTTTTTGAGTAATGCCAGTTATCGATATAGGTTCTGTCTGGATTGAACCGACCACTCACGGATTCATATTGCGTTGCTCGACCGACTTAGCTTAAAGACTCTGAGCCAAAATTATTGTTTCAAACAAGAACTAAGGGGCTCTCAGCATGAGCTCTAGTGGACACCACTAATCGTTGTCTATCAAGTAATGCTGGAAATTGATTGTTTTATAGCAAAACTAGGGATGCACTTGTCAATAATCAGGTAAGTTTTGAGAATGAAAAAAGAGGTGCCAGCAAAATTGCCAGTTCTAATCATTGCCTACTCAAGACCAAAAGGTGTTAATTCTCTGGTAAAAACACTTCTTGAGTGTGGGATTAAAGATATCTATGTTGCGATAGATGGTCCACGAAATATGAAAGATGAGTCAAACCAACATGAAATTGAAGAAATACTACAGAAATATTCCAGTGACTCTAGAATTACAATAAATAAGCGAAAGCATAATCTTGGTGTTGCCGGTGGAGTTATTAGTGCAGTTGATTGGTTCTTCTCACAGGTTGAAATGGGTTTAGTGCTAGAAGATGACCTAATAATAGGTACAGATCTTGTCCGATTTATTCAGAAATCGCTTGAGAGATACAAGGAAGATGAGAATGTATGGATGATCTCCGGATCTCAGTTTTTTCCAAATTTTATGAATCCGAAACTATCGGTTTGGTGCAACTATCCTATTATCTGGGGTTGGGCTGGTTGGGCCAAAAAGTGGAAAGAAATGCGAAGCCTTCTTCTAGAAAAGAAACCTATATCTGTAAAGCAAATACTTGATCGCCGCTACCTATTTTGGGCTATTGGGGCAAATCGAGCCCTGTCTGGGAAAATAGATACATGGGATATTCCATTAGCTTTTGAATTTATACAGAGAAAAAAACTGTGTTTATTGCCCCCAGTAAATTTAGTATCAAATATAGGCGCAGACGATGTTGCCACACATACAAAATTTTTTAGTAGATCAATGAATAATTCACTAGAACTTCTCGACACAAACTATTGTTATCCTGAAGCTCCTTTAGTGCAATCAATAACTGATTATAGCATCATAATGGAGCAAGAAATTTATAAAATAGGGTGGAGGCATTTTTTTATTCCTTATTACTCATTTTTGCTTGACTTTTTCAGGTACTCTCTGAATAGAAGAAATATTGCACTTAAAATAAAGTTGTCACATTTGAACTCAGATTAAAAAGCTCCTTACTGTACTATGTTAATTGTTGTACTTTGACCGCGCATCCAAAAATTTATAGCGAAAAACACACAATATGATCGTTAATGTTACATTGTTTACTAATTTAATAATTTGCTAATTAACCTTAATGGTAATTTATTCATTTGTTGAAACAAAATAAACTGGGAACTGAGGGTATGCGCCTAAAAGTTTTAATTGTTCTGGCGTTGAATTATGCCAGTGCAAGATCTGATGCATGAAAAAGATTATTGGACTGAAATCTAACTAGGATCGATGGCTTTATCAGTTTAGAAATTATCTTGAAAGCCTTGTCCAGATTAGGGGCGTGCTCAAATACTTCCAGAAAAATTACTATGTTATTGCGCTTTCCATTTGCTACTCTCAAAGTATCGTGGTCCATGGCAACCTATGGATAGGTCCTTTTACCATTTTGAATTCCTGCAACGATTGAAGAGTTCTTAACATGACCACCTTAGAAGTAGCAAAACTTTCTTATGGGCTTGTAGTCTTAACAATAGTGGCTTAAATAATCTATTCCAGATTAGATCATGTTTGATTTATGAGTTTGCAGTCGGGCGCCCGTACCTTAAATTTTTTACCCTTGGTGGATGTAAAGTTTAATCTCCTGACTCGTGAAAGTGTCGGAGAAATCCGCATTACTCGCTCCAAAAAAAGTATTTGTTAAACCTTCATTCTTGAGAACATGTTTATCTACTTAAGAATTCAAAAACCTATTTAATTGGAGCTTTATGCGGTTTTTTATCCTGCTATGTAAAGTTGGTTTGACACCAATTTTTGACAATCGCCGGCGCCATACAAATGATTCGTAAATGTAATCAAGTCTCCTAAATTTCAAATCTAATATGTTGTCCTTGCCATCACGGTATTTATACTTCGACGGATTCAAAAAAATAGCACGCCGTAACTGAATTCTTCTCTTTGTATAATCCTGAACATGCTTTTTGGCCTGGCCTGATTCCCTGTACTTATTTGAAATTGACCCGGCATGTAGCCTTCCATAATTAGCTACCATTGGAATAAAAGCTGGTATGTACCCTTGCTGATGAAAATTATTTAAAAAATTAAGCCAAGGTTCTATTTCCTGCTGATATGTTGGTGTATCCAATAAATGTTTTGAAAAAAAGCATTTTTCCAATACATGTCTGCGCACTACAAAATTACCTTCCGGTAGATTCATCCCGTACCAAAGCCAAAAATATATAAATCTTTCTTTATCTGGTGCTTTAAACCCTTCAAACCATTTCATATAAGAAACTTGAATGACGTTATTATTCTCATCGACAATTTGTGGATATCCCCAGACAAGCGATATTTCCTCATTTGACTCTAAATATTTAACAGCCATTGTCATCCAATCAGAATCAACAAACCCATCAGAAGCGCAACACTGAATTACATATTTTGCGTTGCTGTGCTTCAATCCTTTTATGAATGCATCTCCATATCCAAAATCGCTCTCTGCTTGAATTAATTTGCAGCCTGCTTGTACAGCAATATCTACAGTATTATCTTTACTTCCACCGTCTATCACTAATATTTCCAAACTACGCAGAGTTTGTTTCTGAATAGAGTTCAAAGTGTCTAACAAGTATTTTCCTGCATTAAAGGTCGGAACAATTACAGACAAAAGTGGATTATTAAGTTGCATTTCATGATCTCCTACGTTGGTATTGAGAATGATAACTTATTTTTATCCAAATTTTCGATATATCACGATCCTAAGCAACCTTCACTGTATTCAAATTGCTTTTTATTGCGGGGCCAGACTGTAGATTGAATGGTTTCACGCTGACTTTTTACTTTTGGATTCAGTAATTATAAAAGAATGCAAAACTATTAATTGTCAGTTTCATAAATGAGAGTCCTCAATATACGGTGCAGAAAATTTTTTTTCTTTTAGCCCCAAACTAATTTAATTGAATTTATTTTTAAAATTATTGGTGAATTTTTTGTGCATCTTGGTGGGCCCTGTCGGGATCGAACCGACGACCCACGGATTAAAAGTCCGTTGCTCTACCGACTGAGCTAAAGGCCCTAAGTAACTAACTTAATTTATATGCTAACAATACTGCCTTGATCACATTCCTAATTACCATTAGAGGCTCTGGTTAATCTATCCCGGAGCGCTACTTCCAAGCCCTCACCTGTTGGGCAATGCACAACAACGTTTAATAATTTACTTTGGTCAGCTTTTCGTAAATTGTTGTAAATGTATCTAGCAAATTCCTCGATATTCACAGGTGATGCCAATCGAATTGCACCTTTAGGGGTTTTTATGTTTGCCATGGCAATAAAGCCCTCACCAGGGTCAGCAGTTTCACCCAGCCTAACTTTTGCTTTTGGAGAGTAATGCTTCTCTAGCGCGCCGGATACACGGATTCTTTTGCTGTTTAAATCTGCACTAACAAGAATTGTCGTTAACTCTTCTATCATCTTACTCGATATTAAACCTGGTCGTAAAATTATAGGATTAGGACCTCTACAGTCAACAATAGTAGATTCGATTCCAACTAAGCTTCTACCTCCATCTAAAATTTGGTCAGTATCCTCAAGGTACATGCCGAGGTCTTCTCGGACGTCAGTACTTGAAGTTGGAGAAATTTTACCGAATCTATTCGCACTTGGAGCTGCGATGCCAACTCCACCTAACTTTTCAAACTCGCTAAGTAGTTTAAGTGCCACCGGGTGTGAAGGAACTCTAATTCCAACACTTTCTTGGCCTCCAGTTATAAACTCTTTAGCGATTTCACTTCTTGTTAAGATTAGAGTCATAGGTCCTGGCCAAAACTCTTCAGCAAGCTTTATTGCATACTCTTGAATATCAATCGCCCATTTACCTAATTGGTTGATAGATGAAATATGGACGATCAACGGATGATCAGTTGGCCTTCCCTTAACCGAATAAACCCTGCTTACCGCTTTTTCATTTGTTGCATCAGCCCCTAATCCGTAAACAGTCTCAGTTGGAAATGCAACAAGACGGCCATCCTTTAATGCTTGGGCGGCATTCTTAATTTCAACTTGTGTGGGATTACTGATGATTTCCATACGTAAATCATCCCATTTAACTAGTTTTGATATGAAGTAGATGACCGATACCCTTCTCCTTCTGGTCCCCATCGTCTAGTGGCCTAG
>Ga0164295_10004028_pt1 | contig 11716 bp, 8 predicted proteins | sample GEODES006metaG_FD_111798 | JGI IMG/M metagenome (GOLD analysis project Ga0164295, IMG submission 111798) | Oligotrophic lake water microbial communities from Sparkling Lake, Wisconsin, USA - GEODES006 metaG | ecosystem: Environmental > Aquatic > Freshwater > Lake | place: USA: Sparkling Lake...
ACGATTGGCTTCAACGAGGCAAGAGAAAAAAAGGAGACGCCCCCAAGAATACATGGATAAGGGGAATTGTCGCCGTTTTTTCAAGTGGTTTTTGGAGTCTATTATTGGCTAACTAGACATTATACTTTTGCCGCATTCCGGATTTGTTTGGATTTGTTTGCATAAACATCCACGTGACGGAGATCCGCTTTATGATGGTTGGTTTCCAAATACGCGCGATACGATTGGAACTGGCTCGAGCAAGGAGGGAGAGACTGCATCTTTTTTTCGAAAAGCTCTTCCATATCGCGTTTGATGAGACACGCCATCTGTTCTTCGCCTAGACTGATTCCTGCTCCCATGATGAATAAGGTGTGATTGGTATTTATTTGTCGAAAATACCAATCGATAATTCGCGTTTCAATTTTTTAGGCAAAGACATTGGCCCCGTTCGGAACCAGCTTGACCGTCATGGCCCGCGTACTTAAATACAAGTGTATGGCATTCCATTTCTGGACATGGTCTTTTTCCCCAGGGGGATACATGGCCCGCCATTTGGCCAATTGTTCCCCGCTCGACTGGTAGATTTGGTTCGCGTCTAAAAACGCGTCGTGTTCGGATAAAAAACGATTGACCGGCTCCCACCCTACGTAATGACGTATGTCTATATCCAAATACACAGTATCGATTGGCCCATCTCGCTTATGAAAGGCGGCGTCCCGGTAATCATGGGTCAACGCGAAATCTCTCCATTCTGGATAAACAAACCAGAAGCCTTGGTGGGGCGCGATTTGGGCGCTGGCTTGGACTTGTTCCCATGTCAAAAAATAGCTTTCGAAAAAACGTACAATATGGTCGATCCGTTTTACTTGTTCAATCCGGGTCTCGACTTCGTGGGCGGGCATAGAATAGATATCGGCCTGTAAAAAGGCAAGGGGTTTTTCCAAAAGGGGAGCTAGATCGGCATACAGATGGGATTTCGCAAAATGAACGAGCCACGCAGGGATATGGCGTTTCGGCAAAATGTCATTGACATGGCTGAGTTTCACGATATGGCCTTGGTCGAGTTCCAAGGCGGGGATGGGATGGGCGAGACACCCTACCATGGGGACCCAGGCTCCGGAATAGGTCTGGAATCCTTGGTTACTCGTCCCGCTGGTTTCGTAGTAGGCGAGATGGGAAGTATGCCAATTCGAAAGGGGAAAGATGACTATGTTACGACGCACATGGTTCGAATCCTCGTAGCCGATCAAAGGGATTTTTGGTATCGACTTGGATTTCGATTTCGATTTCGACTTGGACAACTCTGGTTTCTTGGACCCAGGTTTCTTGGATTTGGTTACACGCACACTTTTTTTCGCTTTGGACACCTTGGCTTTGGTTTTCCCCGTCATTATAGTAGGGGGCTATTATTTGCTACTAAAAAAAACATTACTTCTTACTTACGACTTTCTTCGCCTTGGGCTTGACCGTCGTACTACTACTTACCTTGTTTCTCCCCTCGCGATACTTACGGTATTCCTGTTCAAATGTATCGAGTTCCTTGATCCACATTTGTTCGCACGAAGTGGCCTTGAGCTCCGCAAGTGCCTTTTCCGTATCGGCCTTTTCCTTGAGCGCCTGATCGACACTCTCTTGGCACACCGAATCCATGGGCAGTTTTACGAGATACTTGTAGTCTCCATCCAACCGGGCAAATTGATGACCGTCGAGCAACGCGTCCACTTCCACGCGGGTCTTCTTCCTCAGATCAATGGATCCGTCTAAATTCGCCAGGATGTACCGCGCCTTGTTTGACAACTTGGTCAACTTGTATTCCATGTCGTCGACCATGGCAGCCTTGCGTTTGGCATAGGTCGCTAGACGAATCGCGTAGAACTCGTCGCATATTTCGTGGACAGACTGGTACTTGTGCAATTTGCATTCCGCGTTAAACATGTGCATGTTGGTGGTGGATACGGTGGTCGCCAGTTTGAGAAGTTTGACGAGAGCGGGATCGTCCATCGTGGCCAACACTCCCTTGGGGAACTGGACGGTGATGTCGACGGACACTTCCGTGCACAAGGAGACGAAATCCTTGATGACCGGCGGCAGTTTCTTGCCCGTCTTGTCGACGGTTCCGTCGGCGAGTGTTTCCAGGAAGGAAATGTACGGCATCGTCCAGGTGCCTACGGGCAGTTCCGTGATGCGCACCTTGTCTTCTCCGATGCGTTCATAGACTCCTCTTATCAAATACTTGTTGGGTTCAGCCGCCGCGGTCACGATACCTTGGAATCCCTCGTAATAGGGATGAAAAGCAAACTCGCGATCGGGAACACCGGTTTGCAACATGCCTTTCAAATAGGCGACCAAGTCGAGCGGATTGTATGGCTCGATACTGCACGAGAATCCCGTGCCAATGCCGGAAATGCCGTTCACCAAAGCAAAGGGCAGGATGGGAACGTAATACTCGGGTTCCACGCGACTACCGTCGTCGTCCAGATATGTCAAGATCGAGTCATCGAGATCCGGAAACAGGAATCGTGTCAAAGGATTCAATTCGGTAAAGATATATCTCTCCGACGCCGAATCTTGGCCGCCTTGCAGACGTGTGCCGAACTGGCCGTTCGGTTTTAACAGATTGATGTTGTTGGACCCAACAAAGGTCTGGGCCATTGCAATAATTGCGCCATTGAGAGACGCTTCCCCATGATGGTAGGCGCTATGTTCCGAAACGTATCCGGAAAACTGAGCAACTTTTATTTCTTTCGTCAAGTTGCGTTTGAACGCGCAAAACAGTATTTTCCGGAGGGAGGTCTTGAGTCCGTCGACCATGTTGGGAATCGATCTTGCGCAATCGTACGTGCTGAAATGGATCAGCTCCTTGTCGATGAATTCTTCGTAATTCACGGAGGGATTGCCGGTATCGAGGAAAGATGTCTTGTCGTAATTCTCAAGCCAGGTCTTGCGATCATCGGCGCGTTTCTTGTTAAACACCTTGTCAATCGTCTCGTCGCTCTTGTCGGAATAGACGAAATCCACCACTTTCTTGTTGGCGAAATATTCCTTGAACTCGATCGAGGTGGACGTACCGAGACCCTTGAAATACTTGATCGACCATCCGGGGGGCACCTCTTCTGAACCAGCGTTTACGGCAGTCTGGAAACTTCTTTCAGCCGAAGTATCCACACAGCCGTTTACGGCAGTCTGGAAACTTCTTTTCCAAGTCTCGTACTCCCCCTGGTTATAGAACAAGACCTTCTGTTGACCCTTGGTCGCCCGAAGAATGGGTGTATTCATAAACGAGACGAACCCCGGTATTTTCGTCAAGGACGCCCATTCAGTATGGAGCAAGTTCACGCAGAGTCCCTTGATGTGACTCCCGTCTGCATCCGCATCCGTCAAGACCATGATTTTTCCGTATCTTAGGTACTGATGAACATCTTGAACTGTCTCGTAGACACGCCCATTCTCTAGACCCAATATCTTCTTGATGTCGGTGATTTCCTTGTTTTCCGCAATCTTCTTGGCCTGTTCGCCCCGGACATTGAGCAGTTTTCCCTTCAAAGGGTAAATGCCAATGGTGTTGCGGTCTTCGCTCGAGAGTCCCGAGACAATACCGGACATGGCACTGAGTCCCTCGCACAAAATCAAGACACAATCTTTCGACTGGGCGCCGCCGCTCCAATTGGCGTCAATGAAATTGGCAATGCCGCGAATCGTCTTGGTTTTGACACCGTCCGTCTTTTTCGCCGCCAATTTCGACTCTTTGGCTTCCGTGATACTACAGGCCAAGTCCATCACACCCAACTTGGCCACTTTCTCAATAAAGGCGTCGGATACGGTGCAAGATGACCCGAATTTGTTCGAAGGCGTATTCAGGCAATCTTTCGTCTGGCTATCAAACGACGGATTCACAATATCGCATCGCAAGAAGAGGATGAGCTGTTCCTTGATGGCCGTCGCATTCACGCGCACCTTCTTCTTCTTCTCGATATAGTCGACCAGTTTCCGGCAAATCTGTCCCATGATGTAATCGACATGTTTTCCCCCCTTGAAAGTGCAAATGCCATTGACAAACGACACTTGGCCAAATTCATGGGTTTCGGAAAGCGCAACGGCGTATTCCCAGCGGTCGTCGGACGATTCATAGACGCGCTTCCCTTCTTCTTTGGATCCGATATACATGTCGATGTATTGCTGGAAATTTTTCACGGGAACAACCGTGTCGTTGTAAGACACCTTTATTTTCTTCGAACTATGGTCGGTGACAGCCGCGATATCATAGACACGCTTCTTTAACAGGGCTACCATATCTTGCGTGAGTCCGCCGCCAATCTTGAGCCGGTCGTAGTCGGGCTTGAAGACGACCTTCGTATAAGGTTTCGCGCCCTTGCATTTGGTAATGACGGGGGGTTCCAAGACGGAGAGATTGTTCCGGAATTCTTGGACGTATTTGAGTCCGCGAACATGGTCGACGGTTTCGACGCGACCATACGTGGACCAGATGAGGACCAGTTTGAATCCGAACCCGTTCTTGCCACCCACGATTTTCTGCTCCTCCTTGTCGTAGTTGGTGGAAGTACGGAGATGGCCGAAAATGAGCTCGGGAATCCAGATATTGTATTCGGGATGTTTCGCGATATCAATGCCATTGCCGTCGTTTTCCAGCGTGATGGTACCGTCATCTTCGACCTTGGTACTAATATAGGATACGACACGCTTGTTATCCGCGACAGACTGGATCATACGAACCACATGGTCGCGCGCATTCACGATGGCTTCGTCAAAGAGCTTCATTACGGCGGGGACAAACTCAATGTGTTTTAAAACAATGCGGTTGGTTTCATCGTCAAATACGTGCATGACGGCGTCGACATTCTCGATACTGCCGACATAGGTGTCGGGGGCGTCCAATATATGTTCGACATCGGTTTTGCGTTGATACTGTTGAGCGAGAGACATGTTTGATTGATTGTGATAGATAGAGAGGGGGTATGTAGTGATCGAGTCAATCCTTTATCTTCTTTTCAATTTTGTCGTCGTCTCGTTCCTTTCCCGCAGCATTTTCACGTAAGAACGAAACGCGCTTATCAGTGTCGGGTGGTGCACATACGGAATTCCCCGCTCTTCGCAGAATTGGCGGACGATGGGTGCAATGGTGGGGTAATGTACATGAGACATGTTGGGGAAAAGATGGTGCTCGATCTGGTAATTGATGCCGCCAAAAAGCCGCGTCCACACGATGCTACCATTCAAGAAATTCCCCGAGTTCTGGATTTGCAGGCGTGCCCAGTCTTTCCCCGTATAATGGTTCTCGACCAAGGTTTCGTACGTATCGTGGTCAAAGAAGATGTTGATGGCGTAGGTTACATTCGCCGACAAAATATACGAGAGGGCCACGAGAAAACCTGCGCGATACAAACAATAGTATTTAAACGACATGAGGATCATGTCGAGTGGATGATAATAGACTTGGGTTTTTGGCATTTTGATATGAAATAATTTCCCCGTAATGAGAGACCGTAAATATATAAGTCCTTGGGAAAAGAACATTCCCGGGAAAACAGCGGCTTCAAACAATGCAACGAACGCATTTACATACAAAGAAGCGCGTCTTGCATTCGTGGTTTTGTTTGCCAATGGATACAAATGGTACAAATCGGGGTCGAATGGATTCGAATTCTTTCGATCAATTTCGTTCCCCGTAAAAGAATGATGATGCAAGACATGATGATGGAACCAAATATTCGCGTTCCATAATGCCCAATTATTCCATATGCGAGATACGGTTTGGTTGATGGCGGGATTCGATACAATGGCATAATGAGATCCATCATGCATGGCAGTAAACCCGAGAGATACCGTGGCGATTCCACATATGCCAGATAATATCGAACGAACCCCCAAGTTACCAACCGAAAACATCACGTAGTAAAACAGGGGGATATAGACCGCCAACGTAACCGCCGTCTGGATCCACCATGAAATGGGCGCCTTGATGGACGCTCGATTGGGAAATACGGCGCGAACCCGCTCCGCCAATTCGTGGTACGTGGAAAAATCATAGACATCCGCCGCCGATGGATCGTCCGACATTTCGTATTTGGCCAAGACACTCCTTATTTTGTCTATATCCGAAAAGGCGTGGTAACTCTCAAAAAGGGCCGTCAAGTCGGGCCCATCTCTCGTTTTCAACAAAATCTCCTTCCCTCCGGGATGTGTTTCGACCATGGTCGAGAGATTGTACTTTTTTCCATAAATATGCCACATCTTGTATAGTAGAAAGACCCGATTTTATTTATATGGGTTGAAAAATATCTCTTGTTGGTATAATGTTTTCCGGTCAAAAGACTTGGTTCTCTTTTACGAATGGTGCGGCTCACTGTGTATGCCCCGCCCCCATCAACTACAACAAAGTCAAGACGGCCAATAACGACCCCAAAATCTCGCAGAAAATGCGGTATTCGCAATATGTGAGACAGCCGGGTGTGAATTGTAGCAAAGCCTTGACGCCTGCTGGTCAAATCGTCGAATCGGCGCGATAATCGCCGCGATGTATTACACGTATTATTATCCGACAACTAACATATAAAGACCCGTGTGGTCCCCCATGTATACAATGATGACCATTTTTATCTTTGTCGCGATTTTATTCGTCTACTTGCATATGCAAGCCCAATGGAAAACGAGCGACGATTTAGAGATATACGAGGCGGATTACCAGTCCGCGAAACAATTGCAAGAGATTGTTTCGGTAAAGCAGCCCGTTTTGTTCAAGGTGGACGACCACGAATCCCGACGATTCACAGAAAAGATGCGTGTCTCTCGCATGGAAAAATACGACAACATTGATGTGCACATAAAAGAGGTCGCGGACTACTATGTGAAGCAGGAAGACCCCGCCGTCGATTATGTGTCGATTCCATTGCGTAGCGCCTTGCCCCTTTTGGGCTCGGATTCCGGTGCCAAATACTTTAGCGAAAACAATGGCGTCTTTTTGGAAGAAAGCGGGTTGCTTTCTTGGATGCAATCGATGGACGATTACTGGAAACCCGCCCTTTCGGCCTATTCGAAATACGACATTTTGTTTGGATCGGCCCACGCGGCCACTCCATTGAGATTCCATCTCACGTCCCAAACGTATTTGCTCATTACCCAGGGGAAAATCCGCGTGAAAATGTGCCCGCCCAAATACAGGAAGGTCTTGCCCGTTGTCCAAGACTACGAAAATTACGAGTTCCGTACATCGATCAATGTCTGGGAGACGTTGCCGATTTTAGACAAAATCAAGTTTCTCGAATTCGATGTGGCGGCGGGGACGGCCTTGTATATTCCGCAGTATTGGTGGTATGCGATCAAATTTTCGGGGGAATCGACCGTGGCCACGTTTCAGTACGACCAGGTGATGAATCTGTTTGCGCAGGCGAATCATTGGGGGCTTTATTTGATGCAACAATCAAACATTCGTCCGAAATTGGCAGTCTCTCGCGTCCCCGAAGACGAAGAGGATTCGGACGAGGAAGACGACGTTCATACGCCGGTGAGGAAAGAGATTGTGACGAATGCGAATGTGTATGAAACGGTGGGAGAGGGGATGGAATAGAAGCCAGGTCCGTTCATATATGCGTGTTATGTATATTCCTCGATGCAACCAAACTCTCTTTCTGAATTGTTTCTCGTCATGGTCTCTCTCTTGGCTCTCGATGCCGTCTATTTGTCGATGATATATGCCACCTTCGGGCAAATGATTCAGGGGATTCAAGGCTCCGCCATGGCCCTGAACATTTGGGGTGCCGTTTTGTGTTACGCGGCTCTCACGTTCGGACTTTGGTATTTCATTGTGCGAGAGAAACGGTCGCCCTTGGATGCCGGTCTTTTCGGCTTGGTCATCTACGCCGTCTATGAAACGACTAGCATGGCCACACTAAAAAAATGGGAGCCCATGATCGCTCTCATAGATAGTGTGTGGGGATTCGTGTTGTTTTATTTAGCGACTAGCGCTGTTTATTTTTTGGAGAAACGGATCTAATATATTTGAATCGAAGAGAGATCTAGGTCGGGTTCGGCAACTCCATGTTTTTCGTGGATTTCTCTCGATTGTTCATCGGGTTCGAGACCGTATTTATCGTAAAATCGTTCCAAATCGTCTTCTGTCGGGAATACGATTTGTTTGTTATCGTCGTCGGCGATTCGCCTTGCACAGTCGGCGACTCGCCCATTACCATCGGCGATTCGGCCTTCAAAGTCGGCGACTCGCCCATTACCATCGGCGATTCGCCTTGCCCAAATCGGCGTGTTCCTGCAATAATAGAGCCAATTCCTACCCAAATACGCGTCTTTCCATTCCGCGTGCAATTCCGAGACAGAATATTTAGATACATGGGTCAGTATTTTCCAAGGAGCCATTCCCGTTTCGACGGTTTCATATTTTTGTCGGGTGGCCGGCGAAACCCTTACAAAATACGTTTCGTCCGAAACGGTCGAGGACCGGTACGACATCGTTATAGCAATGTCCTCCACCAACTTTCCGGATACAAAATGCCTTTCCAAACGAGGGTTGGCGAATCGATAGACATCTTGGTAGAGACGGGTCACGAGATCCCAGACATCTTGCTCGAAGCCCGAGAAGACGAGTTCATACACCCAAAAGAGGGTTTGGTCATGGTCTTTAGATAGAATGGCATGTTTCAATGCCGAAAGAACGGCACTACGTTCATACAAATAGCGGGTGAAAATGGGTTCCATGGCGGGGATTTGGGGTGAAAGACAATACCGATTATGGGTAATTCAATTTTAGTAACCGCGTATGTCAAAATCCAACGATTTATAAACATATACTATATGCCTGCATGTCCACGTTAATTACAATACCGGGAGGACCGTATAGTAATATAGGTAGACTTATTACAGATGGAACGTATATTTATTTTGTTAATGGTACTGATAACAAATTAATTCGGTATAATACGTATGAAAATACAGCCTCTACTATTTTTACTTTTTCGGGTACAAATGGATATATTGGACAGATTTGCACAGATAATACCTATATTTATTATTTATCGACTACAGGCACTTCACCAGTGAAACAATATATTGGACGATACAGAATCAGCGATGGATCGAGCAATTCAACCTGGTATGATACAGGGCTTACCGGCGGAGGTACAAATCCTTCATTTCAAACAGACAATACATATATATATGGGTACTTTGGCACTACCATATATAAAGTACAAATATCGAATGCAACTTTATCTACTAGTTTTTCATGGGGATTTCCAAATGTCGGCATTTATGCACTATATAATGGATACATATACGGAACCGGAACCGACTCCAAAAGCGTATACAAAGTAAGTGTAAATGGAGGTTCAGTTACAAAGGTCGGTACGTTTTCAGCCGGGACAGACCTTTGTGCTGGTATAGCAATAGACAATATTCTACAATATATGTATTTAACAATTACCAGTACTAATTCTAGTGCTCCGAAAATTAAAATTATGGACATTAATCCTGTGTCATCAACTGTAAATACTATTATCAATGAGGATTTTTCAATAGGGGATAATTCTAACTTAAACGGCATATATTGCCCAACCATACTGAATCGTAAATTGTATGTGTTTACAAATACTGCGAATACCATTTATTCAAAGAGTCTTATATCTAGTTTTACGTATACAAATTATGGATTAGCCGTAAGTACGAAAAGCTCGATGCAGCCAGTTGAGAATACCACCATCAACAACAATGTTGCGTATTACACCTTTACGGATACAAGCAATGCTTATTACGTCACGTTTAATCAGTCGGTGGTAGTACAAGCATTACTCGTTGGAGGAGGGGGAGGGGGGGGAAAGGGAGGCGGAGGGGGAGGGGGAGGACAAGTTGCATTGTTAGAAAACGTGGTGTTAACGGGTGGCCAAGAATACATCATTTCGATTGGAAAAGGCGGGTCAGGTGCTACTAGTAGTACCGCGGCTACTAACGGTAACAGCACCATTCTCACAGGCGATTTCACCATCATGGCAATTGGTGGAGGATATGGAGGATCCTACGGAGATCCTGGAGGATCGGGAAAACCAGGAGAATCGGGAGGATCGGGAGGCGGAGGAGGATCTGGGGACACCAACCAGTCGAATGGCGCCGGTGGTTTGCCGATATACGCTGCTTCCCAAAATATAAATAATGGCGTGGTCTCCTATTATGGAAATAAGGGTGCGGCCTCTATACAAAATTTTTATGGAGGCGGAGGAGGAGGAGCGGGAGAAGACAACGCGGCCGGCGGGACTTGGTATAGTGGTGGATGCGGTGGGCGACCGTATCAATTTGTCGTAAATCAATATTATATTGGGAACTATGCCGGCGGAGGAGGAGGTTATAGCAATAATGCCGGAGGAGGTGGTGGAGGAATCAATTGCGCAGGATTTGGATCTGGATCCAATAGCGTGGGTGGGTCAGGCGTGGCAAATAGTGGAGGCGGCGGAGGCGGAGGAGGAACTGGCGGCGGTGCAGGAGGTAGTGGTGTGGTAATTATCGCAGTCATGCAATATTATTCCGCCGGGTTTCGTAACACCGTTAACTATGCTAGATGGGTAACTGGGTTAAACGGCCCAGTTGGAGTAACTAGTGACGGGACCAATTTGTATGTAGCAAACTCACTCGGCAGCTACATAAGTAAAATAAATTTATCCACTGGTGTAACGACTAAGATAACCACTCCATTTAACCCCTATGCCGTATGCACTGACAATACGTATATATACACGATAGCGCAACTAGGCGCCACCGTGAGTAAGTATAATATTAGCGATGGAACCCTTGCATCGTCCAGTTGGGCTACCATCACCAACTCCAATAACTCCAATCCAACTACCACATCAATGGCATGTGATGGTAGCTATGTATATGTCGCATGTAACAATCTAATCACGCAGATAAACATCAAAACTTTGGAAAAGAAAACACTCAATAATGTGACTGTAGGCGTATCCATTGCGGTATCTGGTGGATATTTGTATTGGCATAACGGCACAAATGTAATGCGTGTAAGTACGTCCAATTTTACAGGAACGGGCACGATTGTATTTAGCGGCGTTACCGTTAACTATGGTATGTCGGTATGGGGAGATCATATGTATATTACGAACCAAGCTGGAAATAGTATTTCCTATGGCAAAATATCCACTGGACAAATAGTGAACACTTCATGGGTTTCCAATTCCACTCCAAACGTTGCATTCAATGAACCATGTGGGATCGTCTATACAAATGGATATTTTTATGTTGCCAATTATAAAGGAAACACCATTTCTCAGGTAAACGCCATTTCTCGGGAGGAGCCGCAGGTGTATTATAACTATCCATCCTACGGAGTCAGCGTATATTGCAGCTCTGGTAACCAGGTAGTTACATACAAAGACAGTTCTATGTGTTATTTGAAATTCCAAGATACATCCGGTAGTTACGTTGTAAATTTTACCTCAAAGTACTCGACAAAGACACTCCTTGTGGGAGGAGGAGGAGGTGGGGGATATGCTGTGTCGTCATATGAAGGCGCAGGAGGCGGAGGGGGAGGTGAAGTCATTTATATGGATGGCGTCACCTATAATCCTGGCATAAACTATCTCATCACCGTAGGCACTGGAGGAAAGGGTGGAACCACCTCCACATCAACTATGCCAACGAATGGAGGCAATTCTTCCATTGTGGGAGATTTTACAGTAACTGCCAGCGGTGGTGGATATGGAGG
>Ga0164295_10004030_pt1 | contig 11714 bp, 5 predicted proteins | sample GEODES006metaG_FD_111798 | JGI IMG/M metagenome (GOLD analysis project Ga0164295, IMG submission 111798) | Oligotrophic lake water microbial communities from Sparkling Lake, Wisconsin, USA - GEODES006 metaG | ecosystem: Environmental > Aquatic > Freshwater > Lake | place: USA: Sparkling Lake...
CCAGGATGGCGAAGCGCTGCCGGCCTCACGGGGCCCAGGAGATCGAGCCCTCGAGCCCCCGCACAAAGGCCGCAAGCAGGTCGGCGGTGCGGTCGGCATCATCGAGGGAGATCGTCTCCACCGCCGAGTGCATGTAGCGGTTGGGCACGCTCACAAGGCCCGTCGCCACCCCCGACCGCGTCACCTGCAAGGCGTTGGCGTCGGTGGGCGTCGCGCGGCCACTGGCAGCCAGTTGAATCGGAATCTCCCTGGCCTTCGACGCGGCCACGAGCCGGTCGACGACGTGCGGATTCATGTTGGGCCCACGGAAGACCACCGGCCCCTTGCCGAGCGCGACGTCGCCCTCCGACTTCTTGTCGATCGTGGGGCAGTCGGTGGCATGCGTGACGTCGACGGCGATCGCCACGTGGGGATCGACGCCGTGACAACTCGTCTGGGCTCCGCGGAGGCCGATCTCCTCCTGCACCGTCGAGGCCACGAACAGTCCGCAGGGCAGGGGGCCGGCCGCCACTGCGCGGCGGAAGGCCTCCAGCACGACCCACAGGCCCACTTTGTCGTCCATCGCCACGGAGCAGGCGAGGTTGCGGCGGAGCAGCCGCACCTCGAGTTCGAGCGTCACGGCATCGCCGATGCGGACCACGCTCTCGCAGTCGGCCTTGTTCTCGGCGCCAATATCAATCCAGAGGTCCTTCATCTTGGGAACCACTTTCCGCTCCTCCTCAGTGAGCAGGTGGATCGGCTTGCGAGACATCACGCCCGTGACAGGTCCAGACGCCGTCCAGATCGTGACGCGGGAGCCGACGAGCTGGATCGGATCCCAGCCGCCGATCGGCTGGACGGAGATGAAGCCGTCGGAATCGATGTACTGGACGATCAGGCCGATCTGGTCGCAGTGGCCGGCGAGCAGCATCCGCATCGGGGCGGCGGGGTTCTTCGCCCCGATGACGTTGCCGTGGGAATCGGTCGTGACCGAATCGGCACACGCCCCGAGGTATTCGCGGACAACCCGCTGGATCGGCTGCTCGTAGCCGGAGGGGCTCGGGGTCTTGAGCAGGCGGAACAAAAACTCGCGGGCGACGGATTCCACGGGGGCTCTCCTGGGCACGGGTGACGGGACGGGGCCCCATAAACGTGTGACACCCAAGGGTGAAACCCGAGGGATATCATTGTTTCGGAGTCGTGAACCAAGGCAACGGGGGAACCGGTGCGAGCGTGACAGCGTACTGGTCAGGACGGATCCACGGCAGACCACCACGAAGACACCGCAGATCACACCCCCATGGCCCGCCAGAGCACCGAGCGTCGCCGAGCGGCCGCGACCCGCCAGGCGGGCCGCGGGCTCAGCCGCTTTGAGCCCCTCGAGCCCCGGCAGATGCTCGACGGCGAGGGGCTCACCGGCCGCTACTACGACGCCGCCGAGTTCACGTCGCTCAAGGCCACGCGGGTGGACGCCACGGTGGACTTCGACTGGGGCACCAGCAGCCCTGCGACCGGCGTGGCCGCCACCATCTACTCCGTCCGCTGGACGGGCGCAGTCGTCCCAGAGTTTTCTGAGATGGTCACCTTCACTGTCACCGCCGACGACGGCGTGCGGCTCTGGGTCGATGACGAACTGATCATCAACCACTGGGTGAACCAGGACGCCAAGGGCGTGTCGGGGCAGATCGCTCTTCGCGCCGGCGTGGCCACGCCGCTCACGCTGGAGTATTTCCAGAGCACGGGCACCGCGAGCGTGCGGCTGGAGTGGTCGAGCCCGAGCATGCCTCGGCAGGTGATCCCGCAGGCGCGGCTCAACGCCACCGTGACGCTCGACAATCGCGGTACCGCGTTGCAGGAGACCTGGACGGGCGTCGGCGGCGGCACGGTGGCCGACCTCACCGGGAGCGCCGCCTATGCCGGGCCGCCGGCCTACCGCCAGATGATCACGAGCCTGCAGTCGCTGCAGCAGGATGTCGGCGACTCCAACGGTTCGCGGGTCCGCGGCTTCATCGTGCCGCCCGCCACGGGGTCGTACGTGTTCTCGGTGGCGGGCAACGACGACGTGCGGCTCTCGCTCGGCACCGATGCCAACCCCGCCACGGCCACCCGCATCGCGTTCACGTCGGCGGTCACAGCCCCCCTGGAGTGGACGAAAACCTCCCCGCAGACGTCGGCGGCGATCTCGCTGGTGCAGGGGCGACGCTACTTCTTCGAGGTGCTGCACAAGGAAAACGCGGGCTTCAACCACTGGGCCGTCGGCTGGACCACGCCGCTGTCGTCCGCGGTGGCGGTCATCGGCGCCGACGCCATCGAGCCCTGGGGGGCCACGACCACGCTGCCCACGTCGGGCATCCTCGACGGCATGTCGACCGGCCGAAACCGCATCCTCACCAGCCCTGAGATGCTCGCCCGGGCGAAAGCCCTCGTCGCCCAGGGAGGAGCATTCAAGAGTTGGTACGACACGGTCGTCGCCCGAGCCGACCTCTACCTCACCGACGACCTGCCCTCGACCACCGCCCCGACGGCTGCTGCCGGCGGCACGCAGCCGGTGCTGGCGGGCCTCGAGGACAACCTCACCTACCTTGCCGGCGCCTACGCGCTGCGGACGGCCGTCGAGGGAAACGAGACCAACACGCAGAAGTATTTCGACAAGGCGAAGGCGATCATCCAGAACGTGATCCAGTGGACCACGTGGGATACCGGCAGCCAGTTTCTCGGCGCCGCGATGGTCTCGCAGGGCATCTCCCTGTGCTACGACTGGATGCATCCGAAGTTTACCTCTGCCGAGCGGAAGGCGATCGCCGACAAGCTCTACACGCTGGCGATCAAGCCGACCATCGACGCCTGCACGGCCAAGAACTACTGGACCCAGTGGTACGGAAACTGGGCGTTCGTCTGCATCGGCGGCGTCGGCAGCGCGGCGCTCGCGATCGCGCCGGAGTATTACAAGGCCGAGACGGAGACGCTCCTCGCGAAGGGCTGGCCGGTGCTCCAGTCGTCGATGCAGCACTTCGCCGGCGAGAATGGCGGCTGGCACGAAGGGCCGGGCTACATGGGATATGGCGGCCTCTACCTGATCCGCCTGATGAGCAACCTGCAGACGGCCGTGGGCACCGACTTCGCCCTCTCGCTGGAAAAGGGTTTCCAGCAGACGCCCGCCTTTCTTGTCGGCATCTCCACCAGCGTGACGGGCAGCGCGAACAACGGCACCTTTCCCTACGGCAACGGCGACTGGTCGCAGAACGGCGACCCGTGGTTCAACTGGCTCGCGGCCCGCTTCAATCGGGGCGACGTGGCAACAGTCACCCGGGATCGCGTCGACGCCACCACGACCACCACCGTGGTCACCGGCGGGGTCACGAGCGGTACCAAGACCGTCTATTCCTTCCGGACGCCCTGGTCGCTGCTCTGGTACGACGAGCGGGGCGACTCGGCGACGGGCCGCGTGCAGTCGCAGGGGGCCGCGGCCGCCCGCACCGACACCGCCTTCTTCGGCGACCCGCGGCTGCTGCAGTGGGGCGCGTCGGGCCAGCAGAACTACTCCGAGCACGTCAACGTGTGGCGCGACTCGTGGGCCACCAACTCCAGCACGGTGATGTTCAAGGGGGGCTACAAGGGAACCGACGGCCACGAAAACTTCGATGGCGGCTCGTTCCTGTTCGATGCGCTCGGGCAGCGGTGGGCGACCGACCTGGGCCGCGACTCCTACTCCATCCCGCAGGTCGGCGGTACCAACTACGGCGCTTACCGCAAGCGGGCCGAGGGGCAAAATACGCTCGTCATCAACCCGACGGCCAACGACTACCTGTCGTCATCCGACGCCAACGAGCGGGATCTCAACGCCGACCAGATCTACAAGGACGCCACGGGGAAGCCGGCCTACGCCGAGGTGATCAAGAGCCTCTCGACCGACCTTCAGTCGATCGGCGTGGTCGATCTCACGAACCTCTACTCCAAGATGCGGGTCTCGACGGTGCAGCGCGGATTCACGCTCGACCGCACCGACGGATCCCTGCTCGTGCAAGACGAGATCACCGCAGCGACCGCGCCGGAGATCTGCTGGTTCATGCACCTGCCGGTGGCCTACGCCAACCGGGCGTCTCAGATCGCCATCAGCGCGGACGGCAAGACGGCCACGGTGACGATCGGCACGAACCGCCTCCAGCTGCGGATCCTCGCGGGCACCGGCGCCACCTTTACGGTGTCGGAGGCGGCGCCGCTGCCGAGTTCCCCGAACCCGTCGGGCCAGGCGGGCACCAGCGGCGTCTGCAAGCTCACGATCCGCTACACGGGCACGACGAGCGAGCGGCTCGCCGTCTGGATGGTGCCGCTGAAGTCGGGCCAGGCGGCCCCGACCACGGCTCCCGCGGTGGCGGCGCTGGCCGCCTGGGTGCCAAAGGCCAACCGCCAGGCCTGGGCCGGCGACCTCGACGGCTATGCGTCAGTGTCGATCGGCGATGCCTCGGCCTCCGCGTCAACGTGGTCGAACCAGATCACGAGGGCCACGGGCCTGGCGATGAAGCCGCTCGACTCGGCCACGGCCAACCGCGTGACGCCAGTCACCCTGACGCTCCCGCTCACGACCGGCGAGTCGGTGACCTGGGCGAAGCTCGCGGTCGGCCTGAAGTCGACCGGCGTGACCACCAGCGGTGATCTGCTGTACCTCGACTCCACGACCGGCCAGACCTACGCCTCGCTGGGCTGGGCCGCGATCGATGCCAACGCCACGTCACGGGAACTGACGCTGTCGTCGGCCCAACTCGCCTCGTTGCAGGACGGCACGCTCAATCTCGCCTTGTCATCCAATACGACCGTCGACTGGGTGCAACTCCAGTACGCCACCGTCGGAGGAACGACCGTTGAAGACGTCGTGATCTCCGTCGCGACGGGCGTCACGCAGACCGACGCCACCGAGCGGTCGGGGGCCATTCGGCTGGTGAAGCGGGGCGCCGGCACACTGGTGCTCACCGCCGCGAGCACCGTCGCCGGGGGAATGGTCGTCGAGCAGGGCACCGTGATCGTTCGGAATGCCTCGGCGCTCGGTGGAGGTGTGCTCGACGTGCGTGGCGGAGCCACGCTCGTGCTCGACATCGGCACCGCCGGCGTCGACGTGGCGTCACTGCTCGTCGCCACAACCGGGAAGGTCGATGTCGGCATGGGCCGCCTGACCATCCGTGACGGCTCGGCCGAGGTGGCCACCATCCGCCAGCGTCTCGTGGCCGGCCGGATGGACGGCACCTGGACGGGCTCGAGCGGCATCCTGTCGGCCGCCGCCGCTGCTGCCGTGGCTGCGGGCAGCAACCGATCGGTGGGATGGCTCGACCATGGAGACGGCTCGCTGACCGTGGCCTTCGCGGCCCCAGGCGACACCAATCTCGACGGTACCGTCGACGTGCTCGACGTTGCCAACTTCGTGACCATCGGCAGGTACAACGCGGGCGACGCCGGCGGCGTGGCGGATTGGGCCGACGGCGACTTCACCTACGACGGCCTGGTCGACGTCCTCGATCTCTCCGAGTTCATCTCGAGCGGCCTGGTGGACGCCGGCTCCTACCTCGACGAGACGCTCGTCGCGGTCGGCTACCGGCAGGCGAATGCCTGGAGCAGCGGCTTTAATGGCGAGGTCACGATCGCGAACCAGGGCGCGACGGCGATCTCGGGCTGGACGCTCGAGTTCGATCTCGACGCCACCATCACCAGCGTCTGGAACGCCACGATCGTCAGCCATGTGGCCGGGCACTACGTCATCCAACCGGTGTCGTCGAACTGGACGATCGCCGCGGGGGCCTCAGTCAGTTTTGGCCTGCAGGCCTCAGGACCGCCGGGCACGGCGCCGCGAAACAGGAAGTTCAACGGGATCGCGGTGTAGAGCATCGTCTCCGGCGCACGGCCACGCCAAAAGCCTCAAGAAAGGCCTCGCTCAGTGGCGGGGTCGCACAGATATGCGACATCCCGGGCCTCCGATTTCGGCTACAAGTTTACGTGCTGGTAGCGGCGGGTTGGTGATCACTCGTGGGGAGGCGGTTCCATGACGTTCTCGAGGCTTGGCCGTGTGGTTCGCGGAGCGATGCTCGTCGGTGCGAGCATCATGCCGGTGGCCGCGTCGGCGCAGTCGGTCTGGCTCCCCACGTCGGGATCGACGCCGTGGACCACGGGTACCGCCTGGAGCGACGGCATCATCCCCAGCGCCGTCGATGCAGTGACGGTGTTTCCGACCGCCGGCCCCACGGTTTTGCTCGACGACACCACGGTCACCGTCGGCACGATCAACCAGACGACCGCTTCTGGCAACGTGGTGATCGGATCCACGGGCACGGCAGGCTCGAGTACCGACTGGATCGAACTCGCCGTGACCAGCGGCGTGCCCACGATCAGCGTCAGCGGCGGCAATCTCTACATGTATGCACAGCTATCCGGCAGCCAGGGGCTTCAGAAAAATGGGGGCGGCATCTATTCGCCCCGCTACAACACGCTCGACTTCACCTACACCGGCACGAACTACTTCAATGGCGGCGTGATCCAGATCGCCCGCGGCGGCCATCTCGGCAACGCTGCGAATCCGATCGAGGTGGTCGCCACCACCAATCTGCAGAACTACGCCGCGACGACATTCGACGCCGCGCGGTCGATCTCGGTCGCCAACGGCACGCTGTTCACGCTCCAGAACGGCGCGGCCGCCAACTCGGTGACGGTCAACGGCCCGATCACCGGGGGCGGCGGCCTCACCCTCACCACCGGTAGTTTCGCCCTCAATGGCGCGAACACCCACACCGGCACCACGACCATCCGCTCGGCCACGGTAACGCTCGGACCTTCGAGCCCCCTCTCGACGGCCACGCTCATCCTCCAGACGTCGGCCACCAACACCGGCGGCAGCCGGATTGACCTCGGCGGCCAGTCGCAGGCGGTCTCGGCGCTGACGCTGTCGCTGGCAACCAACAGCCCGCTCCAGGCAACCAACACGTTCCTGAACGGCTCACTCGCCGTCACGGGGGGCAACCTCACGGTGAACTCCGGCGCCGCGACGGCGCGGAGCGGAACCACGCAGCTCAACCTCGGCGGCCTCTCGGCATTCTCGTACGACAATGCGGCCGCCGCGTTCGCGATCAACACGACCGGCACCCAGGCGAGCGGCACGTTCGCCACGGTTGTGAACCTGCCCACCGTCGGCACCGCCTCGGTCACCGCGTCGCACGTGCAGGTGGGCAACTCGGCCAATGGCCCGGCCGTGAGCACGTCGAGCCTCGGGCTCGGCCAGACCAACACCCTCAACACCGGCACGCTCACGATCGGCGCCTATCGCGGCAACGGCTCGGTCGCCTTCCAGCCGGACGTCACCGGGGGCACGCTCACGCTCCGGGGCATTGCCGGGGGCGACAGCCGGGTTGACAACGTGTACGTGGGCTACAAGTCGGGCGGCGACAACTTCGGCAAGGGCGTGCTCGACGTGTCGGCCGGCTCGATCGACGCCCGGGTGACAAACTTCACGATCGGCCAGTACATCGTCTACGCCTCGAGCAACCAGACCGGCACGTTCAGCATGACGTCGGGCACGCTCGACACGACCACGCTCACCCTCGGCACGGTGATCGTCTCGACCGGGAGCGTGGGCACGCCCCCCATCTCGAGCATCTTCAACCAGGCAGGTGGCACGGTGAAGGCCGCCACGGCCGTCTTCGGCAACAACGCCGGCACGGCCGGCGTCGGCAATGCCCCGACCTTCGCCTCGGTCTACAACCTCTCGAGCGGCACGTTCGCCCTCGGAAGCCTCGCCGCCGGCGTTGGCACCTCGGGTACCGCCTCGCAACGGCGGTTGAACTGGAACGGCGGCACGATCACGACCTATGACGCCGCGACCGATCTGACGATGAGCGGCACCTCCGGCGCCGGGGGGGCCTTGATCGTGACGCTTGGCGGCAGCGACCCCAAGACCTTCGACATCGGAGCGGGCCGCACCGCGACCCTCGGCGACTACGTGACGCTCACCGGCTCCGGCGGCTTCACGAAGGCCGGCGCCGGCACGCTTGTGGTCGGCAGCCAAACCGGCGCAGCGGCGACGTACGCCGGCCCGACGACGGTGGCAGGGGGCACGCTCGTGCTGGCCACCGGCTCGGCCGTTGGCTCGAGCCCGATCGCCGTGGCCGCTGGCGCGACGGCCCGCATCGCGGGTTACACCTCGACCACCCTTGCCGGCCTCGACCTTTCAGCCAACGGCCTGATGGACGTCACGACCGGCCGGCTCACGATCAGCAGCGGCATGACAGCCCCCCAACTCGTCGCCGAGCTCCTCGAGGGCCGTGGCAACGGCTCCTGGAACGGCACGAGCGGTATCACGTCGAGCGTGGCCGCCGCCCAGGTGGCCTCGAACATTCCGCGGGCGGTGGGCTGGCTCGACAACGGCGACGGCTCCATGACCGTTGCCTACGCGGCGACGGGCGACACCAACCTCGATTGGGTGGTCGACATCCTCGACGTCGCCAACTTCCTGGTGCCGGGCAAGTTCAACACGGGCGACCCGGCGACCTGGCTGGAGGGCGATTTCAACTACAACGGGATCGTCGACGTCCTCGATACGGCCGACTTCTTAGCCACCGGCCTGTACGACGTCGGCAACTACAACACGCCTCCCGCCGTTGGAGGGATCGCCGCCGTGCCCGAGCCTTCGGTGTGGGCACTGGTAGGAGCCGGGATCGTGGCGGCCGTGGCCGCGCGCCGCTCCCGACGTGGCCTCATGAGCTGATCCCGGGCTGATCATGGCAACGCCCCAGGCGGGCGGGTGTCACCGGCCGTCGCGGCGACCACGCATCCGGCGAGAAGCCTCACACGCCGTGCAAGCCGGACAACCGTCGCGGTCGCCGCCTCCAGTTCCCTGCGACGTTGTCGACCACGCTTTCCGCCGTGGCCGGGGCTCATTACGATCGGGCTTCCCCGCCGATCGAGTTCGCCCCGGAGCCCATGCATCCCATGACCCAACCCGTCCGCGTCGGCATTGTCGGCCTTGGTACCGTGGGCTCTGGTGTCGTTCGCCTGCTCATGGAGTCGGCCGACCACATCACGAGGCATGCAGGTAGGCCGATCGTCGTGGAGCGGGCGGTCTGCCGCGAGCCAGCCCGAGACCGTGGGCTACGGCTGCCAGCCGATCGCGTGTCGACCGACATCCGCGATGTCTCCCGCGACCCCTCGATCACGGTGGCGGCGCTGCTCGTCGGCGGACTCGAGCCGGCCCGCTCGATGATGATCGACCTCCTCGAGCACGGGAAGGACGTGGTCACGGCCAACAAGGCGCTGCTCGCCGAACACGGCCCTGAACTCTTCGAGCTCGCCCGGAAGAAGGGCCGCTCGATCGCCTTCGAGGCCGCCGTCGCTGGCGGCATCCCGATCGTCGCCGCGATCGCCGAATGCCTGGCGGCCAACCGCATCGAAAGCATCCGCGGAATCCTCAACGGTACGAGCAACTTCATCCTCTCGACCATGGAAGAAGAGGGGGCCGACTACGCCGACGTGCTGAAACTCGCTCAAGCAAAGGGGTTCGCCGAGGCCGATCCCGCGATGGACGTGGATGGTACTGACGCCACTCAGAAGCTGGCCATCCTCGCGCATCTCGCCTTCGGCGTCTGGGTGCCATGGGGCGACATCCCGCGAACGGGCATCGAGGGCGTCGACAGCGACCTGATGGCCTACGCCGGCGAACTTGGCTACCGCATCCGGCTGGTGGCGGTGGCGAGCCGCAGCGGCGACAAGCTTGCCATGCGGTTGGCCCCGGCACTCGTCAAGGTGGGCACACCGCTCGCCGAGACGCGAGGGGCCTACAACGCGGTGAGTCTGGTGGGCGACGCCGTCGGCCGGATGTTTTTTCACGGCTTGGGTGCCGGCCAGATGCCCACGGCGTCGGCAGTCGTGGCCGACATCATCGACACGGTGGTGGGCCGGGCAGCGATCACCTTCCGCACCACGGGCGTGCTCGATACCGACGGCCCGGCAGCCCGGATGGGCGGCATGGACACGCTGGAGAAGCACTTCCTCAGGGTCTGCGTCAACGACCTGCCCGGCGTGCTCTCGCGGATCACGGGCATTCTCGGCGAGCACGGCATCTCGATCGCCTCGGTGATCCAGCACGATCCGTCGGGGGCGAGCGGTGCCGCGGTGCCGCTGGTCATCATGACCCACGCCTGCAGCACCGCCGCCGTCGAGCGGGCCGTGGCTCACATCGACGCCTCCGACGTGGTGTCGGGCAAGACCGTCTGCCTGAGCGTTCTCGACGAGTGACCCGGCCACGAAAGGCATCTCTATGAAGTTCGTGATCGTGATCCCCGATGGGGCCGCCGACGAGCCGCAGGAATCGCTGGGCGGGAAGACACCGTTCCAAGCCGCCCGCACGCCGGCTCTCGACGCCCTTGCCGCCCGCGGATGCGTCGGCCTCACCAACCACGTTCCCGAGAGCCTTCCGCCCGGTTCGGAGGTGGCCTGCATGAGCCTGATGGGCTACGACCCGCTGGTCTCGTTCACCGGCCGGGCGCCGCTGGAGGCCGCCGCCCAGGGCATCCACCTCGGTCCCCACGACTGGGCCGTGCGGTGCAATCTGGTGACCGTGGTCGGCGACACGATGGACGACTTCACTGCCGGGCACATCACCAGCCCCGAGGCGACCGACCTGCTGGCCGCCGCCCAGAAGGGGCTCGAGGCCGACTTTCCGGAACTCGCCGGCTCGTGGTCGTTCGTGCCTGGGGTGAGCTACCGCAACCTGCTCATCCATCGTGGCACCGGTGGCCCGCCGCCGTTCGACGGCAGCCTGCGGGCCACGCCGCCGCACGACCTGATGGACAAGTCGGTGGCCGACGACTTTCCGCGGGGCGCTGGCAGTCGGCTGCTCACCGACATCATGTCGGCGAGTGCCACGTGGCTGGCAGACCATCCTGTGAACCGCTCCCGCATCGCGGCCGGCAGACGGCCGGCCACGCATGTCTGGCTGTGGGGCGTCGGCCGGGCGCCGGCGTTCGAGCCCTTCGTCTCGAAATACGGCACGTCCGGCACGATGATCACCGCCGTCGACCTGCTCCGCGGACTCGCGGCGCTCGCCGGCTGGAAGCGGCTGGAGGTGCCTGGGGCCACTGGCTACCTCGACACCGACTACGCGGCCAAGGGCCGGGCGGCGATCGTCGAGCTCGCCACGGCAGACCTCGTCTGCGTCCACGTCGAGGCCCCCGACGAGGCGAGCCACCAGGGCGACGCCGCGGAGAAGGTGAAGGCGATCGAGGAAATAGACGCGAAGATCGTGGCTCCGATCGCCTCCCACCTCGCGACGCTGGGCGACCACCGGATCCTGGTCTGCCCCGACCACCCGACGTTCATCGCCACCAAGACCCATTCCCGGGGCCACGTGCCCTTCGTCATGGCCGGGACCGACATCCCCGCCTCCGGCCAGACGACGTACGATGAAATCACCGCCGCGGCCTCGGGCCGGCGAATCGAGCCAGGCTGGCAGCTGATGGGTGACTTCCTGAAAAAAGGTGTCAGCCACCAAATCTAGGTCGTTTGCCCATTGCCTCGATCTGCTGGCCTGCCCAGATTTGGTGGCTGACACCTTTGTTTATACGGAGCGAATGAGATGGCCCTCGTTGTGCAGAAGTTCGGCGGCACCAGTGTCGCCGATGCATCCAAGATCAAGGCGGCCGCCGACAAGGCGATCGCCCGGCACCGGGCGGGCGACCAGGTGGTCGTTGTGGTCAGCGCCATGG
>Ga0164295_10004031_pt1 | contig 11712 bp, 10 predicted proteins | sample GEODES006metaG_FD_111798 | JGI IMG/M metagenome (GOLD analysis project Ga0164295, IMG submission 111798) | Oligotrophic lake water microbial communities from Sparkling Lake, Wisconsin, USA - GEODES006 metaG | ecosystem: Environmental > Aquatic > Freshwater > Lake | place: USA: Sparkling Lake...
AATTGGGTACATTCAATGGAAGGGGCACTCGATACGGCGCACTTTTCTTTTTTGCATATGCCCGCCCCAGCATTTGTCAAAGATGACAATACTAATATTGCAGCTGATGAGAAACGTATTCGCTGGTTGCGTAATGATCCAGCCCCGCGTTTTAAAATCATTGAACATGCAGTAGGCTTTCTGATTGGTGGCGCTAGGAATGCCGATCCAGGAGATCATTATTGGCGCCTTACCCAGTACATGCTACCAACCCATTCCATCACACCTTCAGCGATGCCCAATGAAACATACTATGGTTACTCTTGGACACCTATTGATGATCATCATTGCTGGATGTATGTCTATGCATGGCATCCAGAGCTTGCTATTCCTGATGAAGAGCGCAAAAAATATATTCAAGGTGGTTTTGGGCAATTTGCAAAAATGGGTCCAGGCTATGTACCCCTACGTAATCGCAGCAACCAATACCTCATGAGTCGTGAGGAGCAAAAAACAGTTTCATTTACTGGAATTCAAGGAATTGCCGAACAAGACCAAATGGCTCAAGAAAGTCAGGGTTACATTGTTGATCGCACCAAAGAAAATCTATCCCCTACTGATGTTGGCATCATTCGCTTTAGAAAAATATTATTAGATGATGCTAAGGCCTATGCTAATGGCAAGAGGCCAGAGTCGCCTCATCAATCCCAAGAATATTGTCTGCGTGGCGGTGGAGCGCATACGAAAGCTAGTCTGTCCTTAGAAGAAGTCATGCAAGAACGTTTTAACTCAATCACAGGAAAGGTTCAGGATGTCCAACATTAAATCAATCTCGGCTATATTGTTTAGCCTTATTACCTGCTTCTTAAGTACAAGCAGCTTTGCCCAAAATTATCCTAATAAACCCATTACAGTGATCGTGCCATTTTCTGCAGGCAGTGCCAGCGATGTTGTGACTCGCGTGTTACTCGAGAAGGTGAGTAACAATACTGGCGCCCGATTTGTATTTGATAATCGCCCAGCAGCAGGCGGCAATGTCGGAACTGCGGCGCTAGTGCGAGCAGAGCCAGATGGCTATACGATCGGAATTAGCACTTCAGGACCCCTGGCAATTAATAAAATCTTAAATCCAGAACTAGGTTATGACCCTGAAAAAGATATCCAAGGGATCTCTGTGTTTGCATTTTTGCCTAATGTGATAGTGGTGAGCTCAACTCTCAACATCAATAGTCTTGCTCAGTTGAATGACTATGTACGAAAAAATCCTGATGTTGGATATGGTTCTGTTGGCAACGGTAGCTCTCAGCATTTAGCTGGGGCCTACTATGAACAGCTCGTTGGAGCCAAGATGCTACATGTGCCCTATCGTGTTACTGCCAATATGGTGACTGATCTTGTAGCAGGCCGCGTACCAACTAGTTTTCAGTTGTTTCCCAATGTCGCTGGACAGATTAGCAGTGGAGGCGTCAAAGCACTAGCGGTTGCCTCTAATAAACGCTTAGCTACTATTCCCGATGTACCTACCGCTGCTGAAGTAGGACTAAAAGGCTATGAATCTGCCGCTTGGTTTGCGCTCATCGCACCCAAAAATACCCCAAAAAATATTGTGGATAAACTTAACAAGGATGTGAATCAAGCCTTAGCTGACCCCACAGTTCGCACGAAGTTTTCAGAGCTTGGGGCAGAACCGATGATTGGACCACCAGAAGATCTCAATAATTTGATGGCATCTGATATTAAGAAGTGGACTGCGATTATTAAAAAAGGTGGTATTACTTTAGAAAAATAATCTGTAGTCAGGGTTATTCTTTTTTCAATCCAGCCGATTGCACAACCGGTCGTAAGCTGACGAGTTCTTTAGCAATAAATCCGGTTGCTGCAACGCCAGTAATATTACTAATTGGTTGAATCGATATTGAATTTAATTTATCTAATAGCTCAGGGTTTTTTAAGGTCTTAGTTGTCGCTAAAATTAAAGTATTAGTAATGTCTGGCGATAAGCCCTGAGGAGCAGAGACAATATTCCATAAAGCTGCCTGGAAATCTTTTAAGCCCGTTACCTCATTAACCGTTGGGACATCAGGAATCAAAGGTGATCTTTTAGAGGCAGCAATGGCAACAATTCTTAACTTATCAGCCCGATGTTGATTAATTAATGAACCTAATGTATCAACTGTAATATTGACTTGATTACCAATTAATGCAGGTATTGCTTGAGCACTTCCTCTAAATGGAATGTGCTGAATGTCTAGCCCACCTAATTCATATTTTAAACGTTCACCCACAATGTGCAAATACGTTCCCTCTCCCGCTGATCCGTACTGCAACTTACCTGGGTTGATGCGTGCGTATTCAATCAACTCTTTAAAGCCCCCCTTGGTTGCTGGGCTTACTGCAAATGCGATGGGCGCATCGCCAACCACCGCAATTTGGGTAAAGTCCTTAATGGAATCGTACTGAGGCTTTGAATTAATCAGGCTATACAAAACATGGGTAGAGGCAGTACCAAAGAGCAAGGTATATCCATCAGGGGCGCTATTTTTTACCTCTAGACTTCCAATCGCACCACTAGCGCCACTTTTATTATCGACCACTACTGGCTTTCCTAATTGAATCGATAAGGCTTGCGCATATTGGCGTGCAAATTGGTCAGTAGGGCCACCCGCAGGAAAGGGTACTACTAAACGAATTGGTTTAACAGGGTAGGCAGCTTGTGGGGCAGCAGTCTGAGCAAGACCTATGGAGACAAGCAAATATGATGCTAAGACCCATAACAGGGATTGAATAAATTTCATCATATTATTTACAACCTTCCATCATTCCAGTTATGTGCTGGCATAGGGGGCTCTGCAATAAAGCCAGCGTGTTTAACAGCCTCAATGGCGCAGTATTCATCTTTATCTGATGCATCACCACTAATACCGACGGCACCTAATGCAATTCCTTCTTGATTCACAATCAACACTCCCCCTGGAGTAGGAATAAATCTTCCGCCAGAAGCAGCTGCCAAAGCTGCCTGAAAATTGGGTCGATCCTCTAATCTATCTCTAATATGTCTGGTTGGCATTCCCATTCCGATTGATGCCCACGCTTTACCAATCGCAATATCATGGCGCAAGATACCACAACCGTCTTCCCTTTTGAAGGAGACCGCATGCCCACCAGAATCTAATACCACTACTGCAAGTGGCAACATATCATGTTTTAAACGTAATCTCAGGGCCTCATTAATGATCTGATCTGCATCAGCTAGGGTAAGACTTGAATGATTTGCAGTGAGCTTTTCAGCCATGTTTTTATTCCCTTGAATTAGTTGCTTTTATTTTTTAAGGCTTCTTCCAACTGATTAATCTTATTTTGCATGGCGCCCATCTTCGCATTAAGCGCGCCCACATTTAAAAAAGTTTCATCAGCTACCGGCGCCTTGAGGTTATTACCCCAGCCTAACCAAGAGGATTCATATACTTTGACTTTTTTGAACCCTAAGGTTTTTAATATCACGGCGGTTTCGGATGCCCGCACACCACTTTGGCAATACACCACCGTCTCTTTATCAGGGTCTAAATTAGCGTAAAGCTTTTTGAGATCGACTTGGTTTTTCAGGGCCATACCCGAGTTATCACCCACTTGTTTTTTACCTAACTTAATCGCGGTCGCTGGATCTTGCCAATTTTCTTCAAAAGGAATATTAATCGCGTTAGGAATATGGCCGCCCCGAATCGCGCGAACATCCTTGCCAGTAAATTCATCAGGGGTTCTCGCATCGATAATTTGTACAGACTTGGATTGGGCAAGCTTAAACATCTCCTCATTATTTACGACTAATTGAGGCTGGGTAATAAGCGCGACTGATACTGGGGGTAAGCTTTGGCGCTCTTTTTGTATCGGCAAACCAGCTTGTCTCCAGGCATCAACCCCGCCATGATAAATCTGTGCTTTTTTGCCGCCAAAATAATTGATGGTGTACAGACCAAAATAAGCATAGGGATTACCACGCGCGCCATAGACCACAATTTCTTGATTAACATCTAAGCCGGCGGCATTAAAGATTTTTTGAATTTGCTCCGTAGCAATGTAGTCCTCCTTATTAGGATCGCGCAGGACGCTACCGATTTCACCAACATTAATGGCCCCTGGCAGATGCCCTTCCAGATAGCTTTTCTCACCACGCACATCCCAAATAATGGCGCCCCGGGCAACTGCCTGCTGCATTTGCTCGGTATCAATAATCGCCGAGTTTGACTGGGCCCATGTCACGGAGAATGCTGCTATTAATACGATTGTTATGATTGTTTTCATTTTTATCTGACTTCGTTATTTTATGTTAACTCATCATGCGCTAAGGCCTTTCTGCAAATAATCCAGATATCAACATCCATAGGCCCAAGATTAAAAAATTTATATTAAATTGAAAGTTTATTATTTGCCCCTTCTAGTCAAAGGAAAAAAGTCGCTATAGAAACTATATCCCCACATATGTATTGAGGTGTGCTGGTTTACCCTTAATGTAGTAACTAAGGATCATTTACCCTATAAGCGTTACTTAAAGTAACGCCCACAAGAGCTTGAACCTTAGACCAAATTGATTCTCTAAGGCTTAGCCCCCTACAATATGCAAATGTTGATACAAATCATAAACCTACTACTACAGGTATTCATCAGTATTGTCGCTGGGGCCTGTCTTTTACGCTGCTATATCCAGTGGCTTGGCTCTAATCTTGGAGCTGGTCAAATTAAATCCATTGGGCCTTACTTATTCCCTCTCACCAATTGGATCATTCTGCCAATTCGTCGAATGATCCCTAGCTTAGGTCGATTTGATACTGCTAGCTTTCTTGCTGCCTATGTTCTGGTTTTGGGTAAAACAATGATCTTATCCTGGATAGTTGGAACAATGTCTTTGACTGTATCTTCGCTGATTTTTACCTTAATTGAACTATTAGACTTAACTATTTCAGGTCTCATTTGGCTAGTACTTGCAAACGTCATTCTCTCTTGGATTAGCGCTGGCTCTTCAATCCAATACCTTGTATCTCTTTTAGTCGAACCACTTCTTAGTCCCATTCGACGAGTAATACCCAGTCTAGGCTCCCTTGATTTATCCCCTCTCGCCTTATTATTGATTTTACAAGTACTACAGATTGTTTTAAGTAATCTAAAGTAGAAAAATATCAACCCGAAGGTTGGTATTTTCATTCTTGGCGGGCCCACCGATGAATATTCTTCCAAATTAGCTTAGGTGCAACTTGACTGTCCGCTGCTGCCCCCTCAACCGCAGACACAATGATTTCTAATGGTGCCTCATGAAGTATTGTTGCTACATGCGGATAAATACTGTGAGAAAGCGATCATATAGAAAATACGATTTATTGCTTAATAAAAATTTCTCTTAAAACGGGTGATGATGCCATTTTATCTTTTGAATGGGAATGTAGAATTAAATCGTGATAATTGTTTTCTAATTTTTTAGTTACTTGATCCCAGGAAATTTCTAGGGTTGTTTGTCTTGCCTGGATCCTCAAATTTTCCAAATTAACATCCTCTTTTATTAGCTCAAGGCCTGCTGCAATGAAGGAGTTGGCCTCATTCGGACTAGCTAAAAATCCATTGGCACCATGATCTATAAATTGCCGAGCTGCTGCATAGTCATATGCTAAGACGGCTAATCCACTAGCCATCGCTTCGATTGTTACATTACCAAATTTTTCACTCAGGCTCGACAATAAAAAGAGATCGCCACTAGCATAATGGCTTGCAAGTGCTACATCCCTCTGCACCCCAGTAAAGATGCTATTAGGGCAACTTAACTTTAACGACCCTTTTTCAGGACCATCTCCAACCCATACCATTTTCAGATTTGGATTAACTTGTAACATTGCCTTAAATGTTTCTACAGTGACTTGAAGATTTTTCTCTGAAGCAAGTCTACCAACACATAAGACTACTTTTTCATGGTCCTTAACTCCCCAATGATCTCGCAATTCTTGACAACGCTTAGATGGATTAAATAATTCAGTATCTACTCCTCTAGCCAATACTTTGAGCCTCTCAAATCCATTACTGAGTAACTGATTTTTGAGTTCCTGAGTTGGCACCATTGTGAAGTTACTATTGTTATGAAAATAACGAAGATACCTTTGAATCGGATTTTTTAGGAAGCTCATCCCATAGTGTGTTGAATAGGCATCAAAATTCGTTCGGAAATCTGAACAAATAGGAATGTTTAATTTTTTAGCCGCCTCTAGCGCCGACCAACCCAGAGGACCTTCGGTAACAATATGGACAAGACTAGGCCTATCAGATGCCCATTGCTTTAACAGCATATTTTTTTGAGGGAGACCCATCCTTAGCGAGCTGTAACCCGGTATAGGCATTCCTAGTGTCAGTATTTCTTTGAAATGGGGTTCATTTTTGGGTTTATCTTTTAATCCCTGACGAGGCCGGATGAGCGTGATGTCATGCCCCAGATTCGCCAGACCCTTAATGAATCGAGCTATCGTGCTAGCAACCCCATTAACCTCTGGAGGATATGTTTCCGTAACAATAGCAACCTTAACTGAAGCATTCAGGTTTTGATTGCTGTTTATTCCCATGGCATTTGAAGTCATTAGAATGGAGTATTCTCGAAGAAAATAACAGTTTTATGACAGAGTGAATTTTTTACATGTCTTAATTTTGTCACAAATAAATTGTAAATATAGTGATATTCATATTTTCGTAATACTATACTTCAATATTCAGAGGATCCAAAATTGATTCAATTTTTTGAAACCCTAAAAAAACAGCGCTGGGATGATCATCGCTACTATCACCATAGCCGCATCAACCAATCACTACACCTTGTTAGTGCTCTGAGTTTCTTAACTGCTTACTTTTTACTTTTTACCGATCCCATCGCAGCCTCATTGCTCGCCTGGTTAGTTGCTATGACAACTCGTCAAAGTGGACATTTCTTTTTTGAGCCAAAAGGATATGACGAGGTTAATAAAGCCACTCATGAATACAAAGAAGAAATCAAAGTAGGCTACAACCTCAATAGAAAAATTGTTCTTCTAGCCATTTGGGCTGCAATACCGGTATTGGTGTATTTCAATCCCGTGTTCTTGCAAAAATTTGTTGCCCTGAATACCTTCACGAACACCGAAGGTTTTATTCGACAAACTGGTCTCTTATGGCTCTGGCTTGGTGTTGGTGGCGTGCTTTTCCGCACTTTCCATCTTTTCTTCATTCATGATGTTGAGGCTGCTTTTGCTTGGATGACCAAAATTCTCACAGACCCATTCCATGATGCAAAAATTTATGCCACCTCCCCACTCTATTTACTGCGTGGGCAACTTATAGATCCCATGGAGCACATTGAGTACGATGAGGAAAATCTGAGCTCAATCAAGCCATCATGAAGTTGAAGCTTGTAATCTAGGATTTTTTCTAAACAGCATTTCTTTAATAATTTGGAACTTTATCGCTTTATTGCTTAAGCTAGCTTCATTCCACCACCAAGCATCCTGCTTCATGGACTGAGCTGCGGCTATAAACCGATCATGTACCGCCTGCATGTCTGAATCAGTATAGTTAAGACTAAAAATAAACCTTCCTGTACCAATCCAACTTAGAGCTAGACCTTGCTCCTTCAAGTAGTACTGAAACATCCAGTTATAGCGACTTGGCTCAGTAAAATAAACAGTCCAAATACTAGACATGTTGACAACTCTGACTGGCAGGTCCATTGAAATCAATTGATCATTCAAACTTTTAGCGCGTTGATCCCAGACTTGGTCTAAATTTTCATATATTTTTTTGACTGCTGGAGTTTCAAGTTGCTCTAGAAATACCTGCATAGCTCCCATTACATAAGGGTGGGAGTTAAACGTCCCTCGTGCAAAGCAGATGTCAGCTGGTTTTTCCTCCCTAAATCGCTTCATTAAATCACTTCGTCCGCACACTACCCCAATCGGTAAACCACCGCCTAAAGTTTTACCATAGGTCACCATATCAGCACGTACACCAAAGTATTCTTGGGCACCACCCTGAGCCAAACGAAATCCTACAAACACCTCATCAAAAATCAGAATAATCCCTTTTTCTGAACAGACTTCTCTTAACTCTTGAAGCCATTTGGTATAAACAACACGGTCGTAATGAGCTTTTCGTGAACTATCAAGCAGGGAAGAGTCACCAGGGGCCCCTTTATTTAGATTCATTGCTTGCAGAGGATTAATTAATACGCAAGCAATATCTTTCCGATTGCGAAGTACACGTAAGGTATCTTGATCTGCTTCTTTTAACGTATAAGTTTCTCTAGGAGGCAGTGGATTACCTATGCCTGGCTGCACGTCTTCCCACCAGCCGTGATACGCACCATTAAACCGCACTACATGACTTCTTTTTGTATGGTAACGAGCCAAGCGTACCGCCTGCATTACAGCCTCTGTACCAGACATATGAAAGGATATTTCATCTAGCTTCGATAGAGCCTTTAAGCGCTTGACATTATCCGCAACGATTGGATGATAAAAACCTAAGACAGGGCCAAGCTCAGAAACACGTTTAGCACCTTCTTCAATCGCTCTTTTATAAAAGTCAATTCCCAGAACATTAACGCCATATGATCCAGTTAAATCGTAAAAAGTATTGCCATCTAAGTCCGTCATTGTGACTCCGGACGAAGACTGCATAAAGCTACCTGATTTCAGATGCTTACTTACAAAGTTACTAAATTGAAACGGTACCCGATACCTGCCCGTAAATTGTAAATCTGATATGGTTTCTGCCGCTTGATTTGTCAGGCTAACTGATTTTTTAAAGCGCTCTTGATAGACCTGCGACAGACGCATAAATCCAATTTCTCTCAAAGATGCGACATTGTCTGGTGCCCCATCAGCTTGAAAAAAGGAGTTTTTATTGAAAGAGTAATAAGGAATCAAACGAGCCACTCTCTTTGCCATACGAGAATGTCCCGCTAAAGAAGGATGCTTAGCCTTAGATAGCTGCAGTCTTACATAAGACTTCCTAGTAATCCATATTCCAAATACTGCACCGAATATACTTATTGCTATCCAGCCATCCATAGATACTCCTATTAATTATTTTATTCACTTTTACTCTATTTATTTGACAAAATTATGTCAATGAAAAAAATCATCCAAAACATACTGTCTCAGGAAGATCTTAACTTCTTACTGACAAATCGTATTCCTCGCCACGGATTAACCCGTTTTATGGGCTGGTTTAGTCAAATTGAGAATCCAGTTGTTGCCTATATATCTATCAATGTTTGGAAGTTCTTTTCTGCTCTTGACTTGTCAGAGGCAAAAAACAAGCACTTTAAAAGTATGCACGCGTGTTTTACTCGTGAATTGAAGTCAAACGCAAGACCAATCAACCAAGACTTAAGTTATCTAGTAAGCCCATGTGACGCTCTTATTGGGGCATTCGGTCAAGTGAGCAATGGAGAAATTTTTCAAGCTAAGGGCTTTCCTTATACATTAAATGACTTGATACCCAATAAGGACTTAGCGAAGAGCTATGAGGGATGTGAATATGTAACCTTACGACTCACCTCAAGCATGTACCACCGCTTTCATGCTCCGGTAGCAATGCGAATTAGAAAAATTACTTATATCTCCGGTGATACCTGGAATGTAAACCCGATTGCACTGAAACGAGTTGAACGACTCTTTTGCAAAAATGAACGGGCTGTTATTGAATGTGAAATAGACCATCCAGAGAAAGGAAATAAAAATACAACTCTGACTCTAGTGCCTGTAGCGGCCATACTCGTTGCTAGTATTCGCTTGCACTGCATCAAGCCGCTACTTCATTTACGATATCAAGGTCCTCAAGAAATTGACTGTGATGATGCCGTCAAGCGTGGCGAGGAATTAGGCTGGTTTCAGCATGGCTCAACTATTATTGTTTTTGCTCCAAAAAATTATCGCTTGCTACCAAGCTTAAATCTGGGGGACCACATTCGTATGGGTGAAGCTTTATTTCAATACTTAAAGTAACGCTCAAAAGACAAAACCCTCACCATTGCTGATGAGGGTTTACTTTTCTAGTGGGCAGATTTTGTGTGACTAATTTAACAAAATCACAATAAATGCTGGCTCACTCTTTGGTTTTGCAAAGCACAGAATTTTTTGGAGCAACCATTTAACACTTCATTGCTCCAAAGCGCTTTTGAATGCTTTAAAGCGAAGGTTGCTTATATTACTAAGGAAGTGTACTGAGGTACCCAGCTACTGCCTTTATATCTTCATACGATAGATTTTGCTCTTCATTCAGCATTAGTACGCCGTGAGGTCTTGCGAATTTGACTGTGCGAGGCGCCCAAGTATTGCCGCCCACTTCCATAAATTCTTTTTTTACCGGCTGCTTCCACACATTGAGCTGTTGTATTAAATAATAAGTATGCTGCCCGGCAATTCTTGGAAAGGTTGCCATACCCTCTCCTTTGGGTCCATGGCAAGAATTACATTGAACAACTCCTTTTGCAGGAATTCCATTCTCGAAAATTTCTTTTCCACGCGCGAATGTAGATGGATCTCCCGTAACTATTGCAGCTGACTTAGGCACTTGTCTGGAGAAGTAATCTGCTAATTCTTGTATTTGCTTATCCGTCAATGAACCAGCCATTCCCCACATAAACTGCACAGCATATTTATTACTTCTAGTGCGATCACGATAATCCTGCAGCTGATTTATGATGTACTCCCTTTGCTGTCCAGCTAGATTGGGAACCATAGGCGACTGGGTTTGACCACTGAGGCCATGACAAGAGGCGCACACTTGCACTGCCAGTACATTCCCAGCTACCTCATAATCACCAAGAGTACGGCTTCTTGTAGGATTTTCGAGAGTGCTTACTGGGGGAATGTTATTAAAGTAAGTGCAACCGCCTAATATCAGAATAGCCGAAACTACAATAAATGGAGCAATCAATCTAGTGGCTTTAGTTGGGCGCAATAGAATCTTCATCACATTGCAATCCATAAATATAGCCAGCTTGCATTATTCGCACTCGCGTTCGTTCCCAAACCGTTGTAATTAGTGGTGCCGCCATTATATTTTGTAAATGCAGTGTATTGATAGGTAAGCCTCACATTCTGCAAAGGCTGATACCAAATAGAGGGTATCCAAGCAGCAGAATTGGGATTTAAGGCTGCTCCCGTTACTGCATTCGTTCCATAAAATGCATCTGCTGTCCCAGTAATGTTCTGAAATGCTACTGCTGCCCCATAAGTTGCGTTGTAAACATAACTAATCTTAGTCATCAACGAATTTGTTTTATTGTTTGCATTGCTATACAAAATTCCATTAGGGTCAGAAATAGTCTCTTTGGTATAGCGAGCTTGCGCAGTGACGGTATGCGGGTCTACTAAGTATTGATATTGGCCATCAACTGCTCTATCTTGATATTGAACGGTACCCGAGCTTAATGCTGGAGAATTAATGGCTCCACAAATAGGGGTTGATCCTTTATATGAACCACTGTTGGCAATCGTCGTACAGCTTGAATACTGATTAATATTCGCCCCTAAGACACCCACCATCCAGTTGTGCCCAGCACGTTCATCACTTTGGTAGGCTAATCTGACATAGGGGTTAACTCCCTGTAAATAAACCGGGGCATTATTAGGATTACTATTAGTGGCAGGATAAGTCAACCAAGAGAGTGCGCCTGAGCCACCTGATTGATATAAGTCAGCCTCAACATAAAAATTACGATTGATA
>Ga0164295_10004032_pt1 | contig 11711 bp, 7 predicted proteins | sample GEODES006metaG_FD_111798 | JGI IMG/M metagenome (GOLD analysis project Ga0164295, IMG submission 111798) | Oligotrophic lake water microbial communities from Sparkling Lake, Wisconsin, USA - GEODES006 metaG | ecosystem: Environmental > Aquatic > Freshwater > Lake | place: USA: Sparkling Lake...
ACCGCAAGGCCCAAGAAGCGGAGGAGGCCATGAATCGCCAGGGCCACAAGTACGCCGACGGCGATCGCCTCATTGATGGCAAAAGTCTCGGCTGCCCCGCCGCCGGGAAGGGGCTTCGGGCTGGCCGCGGCGGCGGTCGGAGAGGCGCTGCTCATCGCTTGGGGCCTCTTTTTCGTCGTCGGCTGATTTCGACGGCCCTCGCCTTCGGCAAGCGATCGCGTCCCTGTCTGCAGACGACGAGCGTGGCTGCCGACATCGTGGCGTGCCTACCGCCATCGTACGTTCTCAGGAGTGCATCCGCGGCTGCGATTCTCCCTCGCGCATGATCGCTGCCTCGGCGGCGGCCAATTCCCTCAGCCGCGCTACCACCTCTGCTTCCCCAAGGAATTCCTTCGCCAACCGCACATACGTGGCATGGTGCCGGGCTTCCGATTCAAACAGCCCTCCCCAGAAAGTGCGGAGCTCGGCGTCGGCGACATGGTCGCGGAGGAGGGCGAAGCGCTCGCAGCTGCGGGCCTCGATCAGCCCCCCCACGAGGAGCCGATCGACGGCCCGGGCCGGCTCCTCCCGGCGCACGAGCGCCTGGAGCTTGGCGCCGTAGCCCGAGGGGGAGAGCTTCCGAAACGTGATCCCGCGGCGTTCGAGGAGATCGAGCACCATCCGGAAGTGCTGCAGCTCTTCTTCGACAATCTCTGTCATCGCCCGCGCCAAGGGGACGCAGTCGACATACGAGAAGAGGAGATTCATGGCCACGCCGGCAGCCTTCTTCTCGCAATGGGCGTGGTCGATGAGAAGCTCGTCGAGGTGCCCCTCCACTTGCTTCAGCCAGCGGCCAGACGTCGGCTCCTCCAAAGACAGCATCGCGCCCTCCGGCCGAAGACTTTTTCCCGTGCCGATCCTATCGGCACATCCCGCGGCTTGCCCCCTGGCAGCCTCAGGGTGCATCATAGCCCTCGAGGGGCGATCGATCGCCGATCGTTCACCCTAGCCCGAGCCCCCTTTTGGCCTCTCCACCGATGATCGCCTTCGACCGTCCTCCGGCCCCCGCCGAACGCTCCTCTGATCGCAACGTCCTCGGCGAGGCGCTCGTAGCCTGCTCCCACGCGCCCCTCACTGGATTTCTCCGCGACGGCTGCTGCCGATCGGTTGCCTCCGATGCAGGGGCCCACACCGTCTGCGCCGTAATGACCGCCGACTTCCTCGCCTTCACGGTGTCGGTCGGCAATGATCTTGTCACGCCGCAGCCGCAGTGGGGCTTCCCCGGGCTCGTGGTCGGGGATCGCTGGTGCCTCTGCGCCCTCCGCTGGCTCGAGGCCGCCCGGGCGGGCCATGCCCCGCCGGTCGTCTTGGCAGCCACGCACGAATCGGCCCTCGACGTCATCCCGGCGGAATTGCTCCACCGCCACGCCGCTGCCTAAAGGCCCCGAGGCTGTCAGCGGGCCACGGCTCAGCGTGGCTGTGCGCCCTCAAGGACAGGGATCGTGTCCTCCGAGCGCTTTTGGGCGGCTCAACGCGGAGATGCCGCAACCGCTGCCCGGTCACATCGACGGGGCCCAAGGCACGGCGATCCCAGTGACCTCAGCGCATAAAAAAGCCTGCGGCGGGCACCGGAGCGCCCGCCGCAGGACTTGATTCACAGATCTGGTGTCAGGCCAGAGTTTTCACCCAAAAGAGACCGCGGAATCAGCCAACCTTGGCAGCAAGGAGCTTGCTGAGGCGACGCTTCTTCCACATCGTCCAGCCCGACATCGCCACGCCGAGGCCGGCGAAGACGATCGTCGAGGGCTCGGGCACGACAACAAGGTTGCCAGTCGCAGCCTGAAACACGAGATACGTGCCGTCTCCAGCCACCGGGCTCGCCCACTCTTGGCCAAACCTCGTGAAGGTACCGGCATACGGCGAACCGCTACCCCCGTCAGCAAGCACAAGTGCCGAGAAGTTGGAGGCATCGTTGGGAGCACTGGCACTTCCAGCCGTGAAGTTAACACCCTGGAACAGATTCCACGTGAGACCGACGTTCAACGGACTGCTGCCCATTGTGGTTCCGTCAAGCAACAACGAACCACCCAGCGTGAACCCAGCGCCAGGCTGAGTGCTCACCAGGCTGAACGTGGCGTCCGCTCCGTCGTAGCCCACGTCCATCTTCGTGAAGCCGCCTGCGCCCTGATTGTAGGAAGCCCCGGCGGTATCAAGGAGCACCAGCGAAGCGAAAGTCAGGTCCGAGAGGTTAAGCTCCCCGGAAGTGATCGAGGCCTTCTTGAACGTGGAGCCACCGGTGTAGGCGCCACCCTGAATGTCAAGAGTGGTCGAGTTGCTATCACCCGAACTGGTGACGTTGCCGTTCACCTTCAGAGTGCCAACCGAATTCCCTTCCGCAAAGGTAACAACCTGGTTACCACCAGACTTGACTTCGTACGTGCTACCAGCCGAGCCAGTGAGCCCCGTCACGGTCGTATCGCCGCCCACCGCAAAATAGTTACCCTGCAAGTCGACGGCGGTGAGCGCCAACGCGCTACCCGCACCGGACGAGTTCGCGTGGACCGTTGGGCTACCGACTCTCACCGAAGTAAACGTCTGCGTTTTTCCGGAGTCATTTTGGATCCCAACATTGGGAATCGAGCCGTCGCCATTGATAACCAGAGTCTGCGTCGTAAAGCTGTACGCAGTCGTGCCGCTGAGGAAGTTCATCCTACCAATCGAAATAGGGCCCCCCTGGAGGGCGATATTCGAAGTAAGCGTATTGGTCCCAGAGAAAATGGCCGTGTCGGCGGCGGTCGGATTTGTATTGCCCGACCAATTGGTGGCGAACTGGGCGGTCGTGCCCCACTTCAGCTTGTTACCCGACGCAGTGGAACTGGCGTTGGTCCATGTGCGGGTCGCCGCCATGGCCTCCGTCGGAAGGCTCGCCACGATGCCGCCAGCCACGAGGGCCAGCGTCATGGCGCGAGCAAAAAAGAGTCTTGTTTTCATGAAAATCCCTTTAATGGGTGAAAAAAACAGCGAAACAGATCTGATCGATCAAACCAAATCATCAACAGAAACCTGCCCTGACGCCTAGCAACGTATGCGAGATCGCCAAACGTGTCAAACAGTTCTCCCGCCACTCACAGAATCTTCATTTTCCGCCCCGGGGATCAAAAAGCACCCAAACCACCCACACATCCCACCCTACCAAAAACCCCTGCCGAAACCCCCACTCGGAGTGGTTCGACAGGGGCTTCGGTGAGGCAGGTTGGGGCTTGATGCCCCCCCTCCATTATTTCTGCCGGGCGAACTGGAGCGGCTTGGCGTCCTTCGGGGCCCCGTCGACGAGGAAGTCGAAGGCATCGGCGCCCTTCGACTTCACGTTGGCGACCATCGTCCCCTGGGCTTCCGTCTGGAGAGCGATCTGGTCGGCGTTGCTGTCGAGCGTGCCTTTGAGCTCAACCGCCGGCTTTCCTTCCGGCTCCGCCTTCCAGGTGAACGACGAATCCTCGCCGATCGTGAGCGTGACGGCGTTCTTCCCCTCGGTGGCCTTCCAGGTGCCGACGAGGTCGGTCGCAGGACCGGCTGGCTCAGCCTCGGCCTCGGCTGGCTTTGGAGCCGCCGGCTGATTGGCAGCTGGTGCCGCGGCCGGCTTGGTCGCTTCCGCAGCAGCCACTTCTTCCGCCTTCGCTTCCGCCGGCGGCTCGAGCGACTCGAGCAAGCGCTTGGAGACGACGTCGCCCGACTGCTTCGCCACCACCACCTTGAGGGCTTCGGCCGCCAGATCGGCATGACCGCCGACGAGGTAGTGATACGCCAAGACAAAATGCCCGGCGGCGCTGCCGGGATTGGAGCGGCAGAAGTCTTCGAGCTTCCGCAGCTGCCCGGTGTAGGTGTCGACGGTGCCGTAGAGGCTGCTCATCGTCGTCCAGTCCATCCCCGGAGCGACGGCCAGCACCGCATTGAGCGTCGCCGCCGCCTCTGGATAGCGGCCCAGGGCAAACAGCGCAAGCGCACGCACCTCATGGAGCACGGTGTCGTTGGGCGACGACTTCACCGCCGAATCGATGCTCGCAAGCGCGCCGGGATAATCTCCCTGCTTGAACTTCCCAAGCGATTCGTCGAGGGCCTTGTTGGCCGCGGCCTGGGCCGGGGTGACCTGCGCCGCCGCCGTGCCGGCCCCACCGTCGCCCCCTTGCGCCGAGTTCGAGGCATCGCCGCCGTCGCTCGTGATGTAGTTATTCACGACGATCGGCTGGGAATAGTCGTAAGGGGAAGCCGACGCCACCGTCGCCGCCTCGGCGGCATAGTACGGATTGGCGTAGCTGGTCGCATACCCGAGCGAACTCGAGCCCAGCCCCCACGAGCTGACCATCGACGACATCCCCAGCGTCGCCGCGCCGAAAGCGACCGGCGAAGCCCAGCCATTCCCCCAACAGCCGTTGTACCAGTTGTCGTAGTAGGGATTGACGTAGCCGGTGTTCCAGGCGCTGGCGTAGCCGCCGTATCCACCGCCGTAGCCGCCGTAGCCGCCATAGCCATACGAATTGCCGAGCCCCCAGCCGGCCAGGGCCCCGACGCCGGCGCCGACGCCAAACGCGCCCCAGTTGCTCCAGCCGTTGTTCCAACCATTGTTGTAGCCGCCGCCGTAGCCACCACCGTAGTAGCCGCCGCCGTAGCCGCCCCCCCAACCACCACCGCCGTAGTTGTTGAAGTTGTTGTTGTTGACGTTGACGTTGTTGCCAATATTGTTGTTATTGCCGTTGTAGCCAGGGCGGTTATTCCAGTTCGGCCGGTTGCCGTTCCAGTCGCCGGGGCGATTCCCGTTCCAATCACCGGGGCGGTTGCCATTCCAGCCCCCTGGCCTGTTGCCACCGATGCCGGGGCGGCCACCCTGATTCCAGCCCCCTTCACCAGGCCTGCCACCCGGCGGCCAAGGCTTGGTGGTGCCGATCTGGTCTTGGCCACCGGGCCGATTGCCGCCGCCGATCCCAGGTCGGTTGCCACCACCGATTCCGCCGGGTCGATTGCCGCCACCGCCAATCTGGCCGGGGAGCGTGGTCACGCCACCAGGGCCGGTCGGTCGATTCCCGCCGCCGATCCCGCCAGGACGATTGCCGCCGCCGATGACACCGGGGCGATTGCCACCGCCGCCGATCTGGCCGGGGAGCGTGGTCGCGCCGCCAGGGCCAGTCGGACGATTCCCGCCGCCGATCCCGCCGGGCCGATTGGGACCGATTCCGCCGCCAGGTTGCGGAAAGGAAGGCTTTGTCGAGATCCCACCGAGGCTCGGCCGATTACCGCCGCCGCCGCCGATCTGGCCAGGGAGGGTCGTGGCGCCACCTGGGCCACCCGGCCGGTTTCCACCACCGATCCCGCCGGGGCGGTTACCGCCGCCAATCTGGCCGGGAAGCGTTGTGGCGCCACCGGGGCCGGCCCCACCACCGAGTCCGCCGGGACGATTCCCACCAGCCCCAGGGCCGATCTGCCCAGGAAGCGTCGTCGCCCCGCCGAGCCCACCGGGTCGGTTGCCCCCCAAGCCACCGGCACCAGCCCCTTGCCCCGCGCCGCCGATCTGGCCGGGGCGGAACGACGGAGCGGGCCGATTCGCAAAGCCGCCACCAGGACGGCTCGCCGAGCCGCCGCCGAGCCCACCGGGGCGGCCGCCGAGCTGGCCCGGCAGTCCGGCCGCGCCGCCACCAAGACCACCAGGCCGATTGAGCCCGCCGACATTCCCCGGCTGCGGCGCGGGGCGATTGAGGCCACCGAGATTTCCGGGTTGCGGGGAAGGCCGCGTCATGCCGGCGCCGCCGACGCCCCCCATGCCGGGCCGGCTGACGCCGCCACCGATTTGGCCGGGTTGCGGCGCAGGCCGGTTGGCGGCGCTTGGGAATGAGGGGCGGGCCATGTTTGTGCCCATGCCAGGCCGCTGAAAATTGGGCTGGCCGGCCGGGCGCTGCATCCCCTGCATGCCGCCGGGCGCCGGGCGCTGCATCGCCTGCCCCATGTTCGGCCGCTGCATGTTCATCTGCGGGCTCGGCCGCGACATCGGCTGTGCCGGGCGAGCCATCTGCTGCCCCATGTTCGGCCGCTGCATGTTCATCTGGGGCCGTTGCATCTGCTGCGCGGGCCGCTGCGCGTTCATCTGAGGCCGCTGCATCTGCGGCGCAGGGCGCTGCATCTGCTGCTGTGGCCGTTGCATCTGCGGAGCCGGCCGCGACATCTGCGGACGGGCCGCGGGAGCGGACGGTCGGGCACCGCCGCCACCGACTCTCCCCATCGGCGGACGGGCTTCGACCACGAGCGGGATCGCCGCCACGAGGAGCACCGCACAGGCACACGCAAGGATCGCGCGCATTCGAAAAGCACCTTTGAAGTTGGGATGAAATCCCGGGATGGTTCGTGGGAAATGGCGCCGCGGGAGCCCTCGGCAGGGTCGCGCGACAAGCGGGCAAACTCTTCGTGGCTCGCGGGGCCTTGGTTCGGACGCGCCGAATCAATTTCCCCTCAGCCACCCTCAGGGCGTGGCCAGCGACTCTCCGTCGCCGGCCACGCCACACGGGCAACGACTTACTTCGCCACCGGCTTGCCGGGAACGACCGGCGTCGCCGGCACGGCGGGAACCGCGGGCTTCACCCCGCCGGCCGGAGCCGGCGTGGCCGTCTTGACGGCAGCTGGCGGCGGGGAAGATGGCGCGGCCGGCACGATCTTTGTGGCCGGAATCGCAGGCGCCGCAGCCGGCTTCGCGCCGCCGGTCACTGCCGGCGTTGAGCTTGCCTTCGGCCCGTCAGCGGCCGGAGAAACGGCCGGCTTCGCTTCGCCCCCCGGAAGCGCCGCTTCGGGCTGCGGCGGCCGGCGGGCCACCGTCAGCTCAAACTCCGGCTCGTCGACGCCGCCGATGATCCGGTCACTCGAGCGAACGATGAAATGATCGGCGTCGGTCGGCGTCACCGTCACGGTCGCCGAGCCGGTGGTGCCATCGGGCATCGTGGCATCCGACTTGATGACCCAGCCGGCTTCGGTTGCCACCCATTCGCCGGTGCTGTAGCCGCCGTCGGAATCGAACGTCCAGCTGCGGATCACCCCCTCGAGCGGATCCCAGCCGATCCGCTGGTGGCTGCGGGATTCGGGCATCCCGGCAACGGCGAGCGTGTAGTCGCCGAGGAGGAAATTGCCGTCGTCTTCCCAGCGGTAGCTGATCGTGGTCTTCCCCTCGGGGCTCTCGTCGATCCAATCGCCGACGAGGAACGACACCCCGGAGAGCATCTCGGCCGGCGTCGGCGCCGGATCGTCGGCAAACTCGCTGTAGGAGGCGATCGGCCAGGAATCCCCCACCTTGTCGCGGACGGCCGCGTAGCGAACCTGCGCGGCGACGTCGGATTCGGGGACGGTGATCAACCGCACCCCTTCCTCGATCGCCAGGCTATCGCCGACGGTGCGAACGCCCGTCACCTCCATCTGGAGCTCAGCTTTGGGAAATCGCTCGAAAAAAGCCTTGAAAAGCCCGGTGATCTGCTCGCGGCCGGAAAACACGTTGCCATTCTCGTCGACGAGCTCCCCCTTCTCGGCGAAGAGCGCGGCGAGGGCGGCGGCATCTCCCTTGTTGAAGGCCGCGATCGTGGCGAGCTCCGCCTTCGTGACCGCCTCAACGAGCTCGGGCGGCGCCGGCGGGGCCTCGATGACGGCCACTTCGACGATGTCGACTTCGACAACGGCCCCCTCGGCGGGCGCAGCGTTTCCTGCGGCCGCGGGAACTGCAGCCGGAGCCGCTCCCTGCCAGGCCGCCGCGGGCCCACCGAGAACCGACCAGCCCAGCGCACAGGCCAAGGCCAAACTCGGCGCCCAAGCCGCCGACGTCACCATCGATCCTGCCGCCGCAATCCGGCGACCCGCCGTACCGTCCATGCGATCCCCCTGAAATGTGCCGTGGAGTGAGAAGTGGAAGTGTGCGTCGCAGCGGGGCTCTGCCCCCGCTCTCCCCATAACACACCATCTTCCCTCCAGTTCTGCAAGCATCCTGCGCCCCCCGACGGCGCAGTCTGTTCACAAATCCCTGTCTGGGAGTGAGATTCGTCGCTGAAATGACCGGCCGAGCGCTCGCTTGCACAGGCCGCCGGCCTTTGCATAGCCTGCCGCTTCGCAGTCGCTCGTCGACCCGCGAAGGCGGCGACCACTTCACCGTTCCCAGGAGCCCAAGCATGGAGATTCCAGATTCCCTTCCCACGAAACAAGCCTTCTCGCTCCTCGAGGAGTTCAAGAACTTTGCCTTCAAGGGCAACGTCGTTGATCTCGCCGTCGGCGTGATCATCGGCGGCGCATTCGGCAAGATCGTCTCGAGCATGGTCGACAACGTGATCATGCCGCTTGTCGGCGCCGTCATGCCGGGCGACCAGGGCTACAAGGATTGGAAGCTGCCGATCGGCGACGGCGTGCCGGTCGGGCTGTTCCTGGCTGATGTTGTCAGCTTCATCATCCTCGCCGCGGCGCTGTTCTTCTTCATCGTGAAGTTTCTCGGCTGGCTGATGAAGTCGAAGGCTGCCGATGCCGTCGTGGCGGCCCCGGAGCCCACCAAGGAAGAGAAGCTGCTCACGGAGATCCGCGATCTCCTCAAGGCCCGGGCCTGACAGCCCCGTTGAACGTCGGCTGCGAGCGCGACAAAAAGCGAGCGCGACAAAAAGCGAGCGCGACAAAAAGCGAGCGCGACAAAAAGCGAAGGGGCCGGACGCTTGGCGTCCGGCCCCTTCTGTTTGACATCACGTTCCGGTTTCCCTCTGGCCCAAAGGGCCGGAGGTCACCGTTCAGCGACCGCAACGACCGCAGCGGTGGCGACGGCCACCGGCAGCAGCCGGGGCAGCAGCGGAACCGCAGCCGCAAGCCGAAGCCGAGCCGGCCGAAGCCGAGTCAGCCGAGGCACCACCGCAGTCACCCGAGGCACAGCCACCAGCCGAACCAGCAGCACCGGCGTCGCCGGCACCGTAGGAGGAGCCAGCGTCGTAGGAACCGGCCGACGAGCCAGCCGAGCCACAAGCGTTGTCAACCGCAACCTCGACGGCGACGGAGACACACTTCTGGACGGGCACTTCCTTCGTGACCGTGCGAGGAACGCGGACCGAGTAGGTCTGCGTCTTCGTCTCGGGCACGCAGTCGTACACCGTGACCGAGTAGCTCTCGGTCTTCTGCTGCGGGACCATCACCGTGTAGGACTCTTCACGGCTCATGGTCTCGGCAACGTTCTTCGTGACCTGGTACTCACGGGTCTTGGTTTCCGTGCGGTACTTGGTGACGTTGACGCTGCGGGACTTCTGCTCCGGCACGTACTTCGTGACGGTGTAGTTGCGGGTCCGCTCTTCCGGCACGTTGACCGTGACGGTGTAGTTGCGGGTCCGCTCTTCCGAACGGTACTTCGTGACGTTGACCGAACGGGTCTTCGTCTCGGGCACCATCTTCGTCACGGTGTAGGAGCGGGTACGCTCCTCGGGACGGTACTTCGTGACGTTGACCGTGCGGGTCTTCGTCTCGGGGACCATCTTCGTGACCGTGTAGGACTTCTGACGCTCTTCCGAACGGTACTTCGTCACGTTGACCGAACGCGTCCGCTGCTCCGCCACGCTGGTGGTGACGGTGTAGTTACGGGTCCGCTCTTCCGAACGGTACTTCGTGACGTTGACCGAACGGGTCTTCGTCTCGGGCACCATCTTCGTCACGGTGTAGGAGCGGGTGCGCTCCTCCGGACGATACTTCGTGACGTTGACCGAACGGGTCTTCGTCTCGGGGACGTACTTGGTGACCGTGTAGGAACGGGTCCGCTCTTCGGGGCGGCAGTTCGTCACCGAGTAGGTGCGAGTCCGCTCTTCGCTGCGGGTCCGAGTCACGTTCACCATCTTGCTCCGCTGCTCCTGACGGCTGCGCGACACGGAGTAGGTGTAGGGCACCTCCTCGGTCGTGCACTGGTACGAGCAGGTCGGAACTTCCTTCGTCTCGCAGGTGGGAACCCAAACGCGCTTGCAGCACATCTTGGGAGCACACTCGCAGCCGTTGGCGTCAACGCCGCCACCGACCTCGACCTGCTGGGTTTCCCAGCGGCCACCACGGACCTGCACCGTCTTCGACCCCTGGACCGCGACCCGCTTCTGCACGGTGCGCGAGCCAGTCATCTGCTCGGTGTAGGGAACGTTCACCGTGTAGGACTGCTCGACCTGCTCGGTGTAGGGGACCTGAACCGTGTAGCTCGAGACCTTCTCTTCGGTGTAGGGCACCATGACGGTGTAGGTGGAGGTCTTCTCCTCCTGAACCGGCACGTTGACCGTGTAGGACTGCTCGACCGACTCGGTGTAAGGAACCTGGACGGTGTAGGTGGAGGTCTTCTCCTCCGACACCGGCACGTTCACCGTGTAGGACTGCTCAACCGTTTCGGTGTAGGGAACCTGGACCGAGTAGGTCGAAACCTTCTCCTCGGACTTCGGCACCATGACCGTGTAGGCCTGCTCGACCGTTTCGGTGTAGGGGACCTGGACCGTGTAGGTCGAGACCTTCTCCTCCGAAACCGGCACGTTGACCGTGTAGGACTGCTCGACCGGCTCGGTGTAGGCAACCTGCTCGGTGTAGGTCGAGGTCTTCTCTTCGGTGGTGGGGACCATCACCGTGTAGGACTGCTCAACCGACTCCGTGTAGGGAACCTGAACCGTGTAGGACGAGGTCTTCTCTTCGGTCTTCGGAACCATGACGGTGTAGGTGGAGGTCTTCTCCTCCTGAACCGGCACGTTCACCGTGTAGGTCTGCTCGACCGACTCGGTGTAGGGAACCTGGACCGTGTACTCGGACGTCTTGGTCTCCGTCACGGGCTTGTTGACCGTGTAGTTGACCGTACGGCTCCGGGTCTCGGGGACCTGCACGGTGACCGTGCGGGTCTTCTCTTCGGTCCGCGGAACGCGCTTGTTGACCGTGTAGGTCCGCTCACGCTGCTCCGTGGTGTACTCGGTCGACGTGACGGTCTTCATCTCCGTCACGTACTGACGCTGGTACACCGTCTTGGTCGCCGGAGCACAGCCACCGTCGGCCATGACCGAACCACCCTCGACAACGCCACCCTCGGAAGCCACGGCACTGCCGCAGCCACCCTCACATCCGCCACCACAGTTGCCGCAGTCATCGGCAAACGTGCTCGCACACGTCACGACAACGGCAAAGGCGGGGAGGATTCGAAACACGAATTTACGAATCACTGACACCTCCGGAAAGGAACAAGAAACCAGTGGGACCGAGCAGGATTTTTCTCGAGCCGGCCCGAACTGGCGGTCGGTCGAAGAGACCCCTCTCTTCTGACGACCGAAACAGCTCGGCCGCCTGATAAGATGGATAGATTACGTTGACTTGACCGCCTTTCAAGGGACGGCACACGATTTTTATAACCGGGCTCCCGGGAGCGTGCTCATCCCCCGACCGAACGGCTGAAAATGGGTGTTTCCAGGCCGTTTGAGGCCTGTTTCCCGAAGGGCCGAGGGGCGCCTACCCCGCGGCCGAATCGGCCACTCGGCCCGTCGATCAGCCGATCCAGGGCATTCACGCGAGGCCCCCGGCGGCCCCAAACCCGACGGCACCCACCCTCCACAGAGGCACTTGCCTCCCTTTCGGGGGATTTCTCTCCCCGTTTTCGCCTGCGATTGTGCGGGGTTTTGGCGATCCGTGGCTCAGGCACGGCTGGCGCGGTCGCCAGTCCGCCAATCCGCCAGTCCGCTGGTCCGCTAGTC
>Ga0164295_10004035_pt1 | contig 11710 bp, 5 predicted proteins | sample GEODES006metaG_FD_111798 | JGI IMG/M metagenome (GOLD analysis project Ga0164295, IMG submission 111798) | Oligotrophic lake water microbial communities from Sparkling Lake, Wisconsin, USA - GEODES006 metaG | ecosystem: Environmental > Aquatic > Freshwater > Lake | place: USA: Sparkling Lake...
TTTAATAAATATTTTTGTTGTTAAAAAAATTAAAAATATTTTTCTTATTTTTTATAATTTAATAATCGCTTTAATAAACAAATAAATCTTACTATACATAAATGTTAATTTCAATTTTTCAATAAATTTTATAAATAGTTAAAAATTATTTATAATTATTTTCATGATCATAAAAATTTTATAAAATCTATATTAAAATGAAAATATGGGACAAATTTATTTGCACTTAGTTGTCCTTTATGATTAAGATTTCCTAGATATTATAATAAAATTTCAAAGTTTATTAAAATTTTATGTCCAATTAAAAAATATGCTCAAAAATTTTTAAATATAATTTAGATAGTTTTATTTTGAGTTTATTTTAAGCTAATTATTAATTAACATATTTTGGGCCATTTATTTTTGAATATATTTTAGGCAACTTTATTGAACTTTTTAGTACACATTATTACAGATTATTATTTGCCTTTTATGAAAACTTAATATTTTAATCCATTTTTTATTAAATTTTTATGAATACTTTTAAAAATATCATTATTATTTTTATTATTTTTAAAATTATAAAAATTTAAAATTCCCTTACATTTAAGATAAATTCTTAAGATTTTTTTACTCTTATTAAAAATAGAAGCAAATTTTAATAAAACTAATAATAGATATTAAATTTTAAAACTTAAAATATTTAAAAATATTATTAAAAATATTTGTTTTTAGTTTTTATTTTATTAAATAAAATAATAATTTAATATAATAAATTTTTTAAGTTTGTCATTCCAAGATCATAATAAGGTGCAGATCTGGTTGCTTTTAATTCAATATTTAAAGTACCGTCTGTTAGTTATGTATATAATTTCGATTTGGGACCTTACTTTTGTGACAGATTTAATTTTATTTTAGACTTCCCTTTTTCTAGCTAATTTTATTAAACTTATTCTCCAAGATGTCGAGTATCTCCTAACTAACCAGCCGGTTTATATACTATTGGTTTCAATACTTTATATGGGAATTCACAAACAGACTAATATTAATCATTCAGTTATGATATTGCAAATGATAAAAGTTATTAGTTCAGATTAATTCCAAGTGTGACATATATGAATTCTAATTCAGGAACCAATTAAGGCTCAATACTATAGATTTATGGATCTGGATTTTCTTCAAACTCGAGTGAAATTTAAGTATTTGTGGACGATAAGCCCTGCATAGTTACTACTTCAAATGTTTAAAGTATAACTTGCAATGTTTAACCAGGAAATTAAACTTAGAACACCACTTATGTTGGTCCGAGTGGACTTAAATATGAATTGTTTAGTACAAATCAAGGATCATAAGGATTATATAATTGGATATAATAAAGATCAAATATTACAAACTAAAGTTTACTCAACAATAATACTTTAAGTCTAGGTAAATCAAATAGAATGGAAACTGAATTTGTTAATTTTGAGTAGGACATGACAACCAGTTAATTCGGATTAATGCCTTAAAATAATTATGGATAATATATGAATGGATATTTCTTAGCTCCTGAGACAGGTAAAAGTTATTAAAGTAAGGAAATTATACTTTTTATCTTTCTGCAGACAACGATGCATAATTTTATTTCTCAACTGAACCTTATAACACAGATTCATCAAAATAATAAAAACTATTAGATCATAGTTATTAGCTTCCTTTTAGATATTATTAATAAAGAAAATATTTAAATTTTTCTTAATCAGTTTAAGTAAATCTCACTAAAGGAAAAGCGTTAATTTTAAATATTTTAGATATTATATGTAACTTGTTCATACTTAATCTGGAGGGGATGCCCATTTTTCATTAGCTGTACGTACTCCTCTTAATAAATCTACAATTAACTCAATTGTGGAAACAAATCAAATATAAATAAACCCTAATTCAATACCAGAAATGTTTTCTTTTAAATTGTCAAGAGCCACTGGAGGGTCTTTTGTTCTTACTCTCAATGGATCCTCAACATCAGCAATTCCTTATAATTTATACAATCTTGACGGATATTTATAAAGCATCGGTTTATCAACTTAAACTTTAAATATGACATGTTATAATTCAACTGGAGGGTATAATAATATTTAAAAGTGTAACTAATAATGATACTTTATGTTAAGACAGAATTTGGATTTTAAATGTCTTAAATTATAGATAGCAATTACTTTATCCGTTTCCCGATCTTGAAAATACCAAAGGTAGTCCCTCTGTAAAATTTACAAACCTTTAATCTCCCTCTGTTCCGGCAACTGGTTAATTCTAGATTTCTTATTAAATAAATAGTTCTGTTTTGTTGAGTACCAATTAGTTAAATATCAATTGCTCTGAAAATGATATTAAATAAGCTCTTGTATAAAAGTACTTTTTATATTAATTTAGTTTATCTTTTCCTAATACAATTCAAGTCAAATAAACAAAAAGTATTACTGCATATGGGGTTGCTTTGTTCGAGATTACATATCTAGGATTTTACGGTCCAGTTGGTAATTTTAGTTTTATAACATCTTCTTTAAACGGTTCAAATCCAAGTTTACCTGCAAATTTGACCTAAAACGTAATATAAAGCGGAAGTTTTGACCAATTCTTTTAACCCATTCCTGCTGATATGTTAGCACATGCAGATTCAATTCCTAACGTAATCGTAAAATTATTTAAAATGAAAGGTCAATGTAAATAATATAAAATCTTCTTGTCCAAATTAAAATTGCTAATATTAAATCAATATTAATTAAGACGTATCGGTTACGAGCGTATCATTAACAGGTTCAAATTTAACATTTACTCTAAACTAAACGTAAAATTTAACATTTAATCAACTATAAATATGGCTTGGTAATAATCAATGTACCAAAATATAAATCTAAAATGGCATAGGTACCTGTACACTCAAAAGTAGAAGTGATGGATCACCTAATTTAGAGGCGGGAATTTATAAGCCTTAAGTTTATATATTTAATTAAAGTTTTATAAATAATAATCCGGATTTTTGCTATTAGACAGTTCAATTAATAATATAACTATTCCTTTAGTATTGACCAGTTTTACCCCTACTGTAATAGGACCACAAGGAGGGGCAATAGTAACATTAACCGGCACAGGATTCCCAATTTTAAATTATCCTAATTTTGCATTAAAAATCGGAACTTATAATGTCACACAATATTAAGTAATTTCGGACATTTAAATTTCTTTTATGGCTCCCCCCATTTAAAATATTACAGATAATAATTTTGTTATAAATTTATAATTAAATGGCTAATCTGCATCAGCAAATAGTCCCCTTACATTTAGTGGCTCTGACGTTCTAAGCATTACAAGTATTTCGCCTAAAAATACAAGTCCAACTTTCAAAGGAGATCTTTTTATAATCGGAACAGGATTCGGAACAGATGTTACTCAATTTACCGTCTAATTGGTGGGTGCTAATAAAACTTATATGATTCCTATTTTTTAAATAAACAATACTGTGATTACAGCTGTTTTACCAGGAGGTGATTTAGGAAATTATACTGTAAGATTGAATAAACTTGGGTTCGGATATAATCCAGTTCCTTTAGCTGGGGCTGATTAATTTGCATACAGTCTTAGTGTCTCATCAATGTCCCCTAATACCGGATCGCTTTAGGGTGGAACTATTTTAAATATATAAGGGACAAATTTCAATCTTTAAAACAATCAAAATTAGGTTTTCTTATCAGGACCTAACAATGTTAATTTGATTTTAAATGTCATTAACTCAACAAGTACTTAAATTTTTGCCTAAATTCCTCCTTTGAGTTAATTTTACAAAGATAGTTTTAATACTTAGTAGCTTAATATTTCTGTTTAAACATAGCTAATGTATTACGCAACCTGTCATCCAAGCGTATGTTCATTCACATTCTCTAATGTTGTTCCTACAGTTTAAAGCATTAGTAATTAAACACCATAATAATCTAATGAAATAAAAATAATCGGACAAGCTTTTTAGAGTGATTCTGTAGTAATTCTGACAGATGTTTATAATTCTAATAATACTGTTTAAATTACACCCAGTTCAATTAATAGCACTTGTGTCACGTATAATTAACCAGCGGTGTATGCAAGTATCTATAGTGTTCTTGTGCAATCCTAATAAATTGGTAATTCAAATAAAGATTTGAATTAATAAGTTACAACTACCTTTTAAAATGTATCACCTACAACAGGAAACTAGTTTGGTGGAATATATGAATTCAAAGCCGATGGATTTCCTATAAATCCAGTAATTTCTTACAATGGGAATTAAATTTGTCAAATCTTAGTTTCAAATCAAACTTATGTTTAATGTGCCGTTAAAAATTATAATAACGCAAACTAATTTTCGTTTTCTTTATAAAAAGGAATTTCTTCAATAAGTCTTGGAAATGTTAGTATAAGTCAATTAAATAGTGCCATGATTACTTCTGTATCTAAATTACAAAGCGCAGATAATTTGTTATTATACTTGACTGGAACGAATTTAACTTCCATATTAAAATTTACGCTCGAATAATAATAAAATTTAGATTTAAATATTTAGAATATTGTTATTAATGGGGTAATAATCTCCCAAAATAGTACTTTAATATCTGTTTAATTTAATTAAGTCCCTGCAGGAACTCTTTTTAAAATTTTAGGATTGACATCATAGCAATAGTATGCTTCATTTTCATAGGCAAGCTTACAGTTTGTAAATTAAAATTTTACCATTACTCCTTTTTCTACCGTTTAAAGTTCATTTGCTGGAATGAAGAATTTCTTCATACAAGGAACCGGATTGGGAAATTTTAGTGTCTATGTGTGCTCAAAACAGGTTTAAAATCTTTGTATCCCTTCAAAATAACTTAATTCTATAAATTATACAAGTATAACCTGTGATATTCCTAAAGCTGTTTCAAATTACTCTAATAATTTATACAATTTATAAAATGTTGAATAAGTGCCTTACACTGCCTAATTTGATAATAATTATTTGGCTGCCAACTTGACTTACGACTAAAATCTTTCAAATTTTTATTATTCTAATAATCCAAATTGTTTTATTTAATTAAATTTCGGAAATAATACTTAGACACTTTTAAGCTAAATTAAATTTATGCCGAGTCCATAATATCCTTTAAGTGTTTTTGAATCAATGCTAGTTTAAGGAAACAATAATGGATCTTGGGTTACATTATTTACATTAACCCAAGGATCTTTGAATTAAGGATGGAATAATTTATATGTAAATTAGATTGGAAATATCCCTTATCAAAGTGTACGATTTATTGCAGGAAACAATACATCAACTAAATGTTCTATAGCAGAAATATAAGTATTTGGAATAAACTAAATATTTTTTGCAAATAGTTCAAACTCTGATAATCTAGTGTGTCCTATCATTATAAGTTCGAATACTTTTGCTTAAGATGTGTATATAAATAACTCGATCCAATTTGTGTCTGCAATAACACCCTAAGTCTAATCTATCTCCCCGGCAATGGGAAGTCAAGCAGGTGGAACAACATTGACAATCACTGGAACAGGCTTCACTACAGATTCATAAAAAGTTTAAATAAAATTTGATAATATAGCATGTTAAGTTTAGAGTTCTAACACCACCTAAATTGTGTGTATAACCGGTGAAAGACCGTATTATGTAGCACCTACAATCGATATTAGTATAGGAGGCTAAAATGCGGCAACAGGAAATTTAACTTACCTTTATATCGATTTGTGGTCAGCCCAAACTACATGGGGAGGTGGATTTCTACCTATAGCTGGAGACTTAGTCAGTATCCCAAAGGGTAAAAATGTTCTCTTGGATGTCTCTACACCTATTTTGAATACGGTTATTGTTGAAGGAACACTAATTTTCAAAGATACTGATTTAAATTTTAATGCTAAGAATGTTTTGGTGATAGGAGGGCATCTGTAAATAGGTACTCCTAAAGCTCCAATTCAAAGCAAAATTACAATAACTATGCACGGGAATTAAAAATATGATAAATAGCTTCCAATGTACGGAAATAAAGTGATCGGAGTTTAGAATGGCTAAATAGATATACATGGAAAACCAAGAAATGTTACTTGGACTTATTTGAATTCTACAGTCAATATTGGTGATAAAACTTTTTCACTGATGAAAAGTGTAGATTGGAAAGTAGGTGAGTAAATTGTAGTAGCAAGCACAAGTTTCGAAATGTCAGAAGCTGAATAAAAGACTATCATTGGTATTTCAGACGGGGTTTTCACTGTAGATTCTCCATTTGCCCACAAGCACTATTCAGCCGTTGAAACTTACGGAAATTTCAAGTTTCCAATGAGAGCTGAAGTGGCTCTGTTGTCCAGAAATGTCGTTTTCAAAGGGTTTGACGGAGACTCTTTATTAACCAATTACGGGGCTCATATAATGATGATGGGAAGCGAAATGAGTGGTACCATTGGAAGATTTTCATATTTCGAATTAACACAGGTCGGCTAAGGATCAATAGTTGGTAGATATCCTATCCATTACCATAAATGTGGAGACCTCCCGTAAAGTTATGTAGATGGAGTTTCTGTGCATAATTCGTTTGCCAGACTGGTCACATTGCACGGAGTCAGGTTTGTTTAAGTCAGAAACAGCGTAGGCTATGATATTTTTGGACATAATTATTTTATTGAGGATGGCAGTGAGACAAATAATCTATTAGAAGATAATTTATCCATGAATGCTAAATAGATATGGACTTTGGACAATACTGATGTTTCAGTGGCTAATTTCTGGTGCACACATCCAAATAATATTCTCAGAAACAATAATGCAGCAGGCTCTGAGTTTTACGGCTTTTGGTATGAATTACATGATCATCCTAAAGGACCTACTACTGATCCTAATATTTGTCCAGATTAAAGTCAATTGGGTTAGTTCTCGGGAAATATCGCTCATACAAGCGGTAAATTTGGTTTTAGACTTAAAAAACACGCTCCGGTGACTTATCCTTGTATGAAGGCTTTGAGCAGTGATTTAGACCCATATAAGGCCAATCCGCCGATTCAGAATTTCTATGAAAATTTCACAGCGTGGAAAAGCGTGGAAAAAGGAATATAAGCCGAAGAGCTAGGGTCTATTACTTTCAGGAATATTATGGTGGCTGATTTTGGTTGGGGTGGAATCGACGTTTAAAGAACGGAATTAGCACTGACAGCTTCAATTGAAGACAGTTTAGTTGTTGGATATAGTTAAGGAAATCCCCCAAATGCAACTATGAATAAATTAAGCAGAGGAATTAAGTTATCAAGAACTGATGGTCTTACGGTCAGAAATATTAGTTTCTATAATTTAGGAGGACCTGAAAATGCAGCTTTCTAATCTGCATCTACTGCCGAAAATTAGTGTTAAAGAAGATAAGATGGTGCTACATATAATATATCTTAAATCGTTTATCACAATGTTACAAAGAAAATGATATGGAACGGAGAAATTAAAAGAGACGTTGTACTTGATCATGATGGAAGTTTTACAGGAAATAATGTTAAGACATGGATTACCCCTTATTATAGACATCTTTTGTCCAGTAATTGTTAAGCACTAGATGACATTAATACCTATGATTAAAAAGTCATATCTTGTAACTCATAAGTTTCTTTAAGAAAAATAAGTATATATGATACCAGACCTTCTTCATTGCAATCTTTAGCGTCAAAAATTGCTAATACAAACGAAAATTTGACTGATAGTTCTGTTTATACAACTTAAATATAATTGATATCTGTATAATTACTTGGTAATTCATGGTCGTTTATCTTAGAGACAGGACAAACTTATAAGTTTCATATTTCATAAGGATCTAATTGGAATAAAATAACAATTAACCCTTGGAATTAGTGGAACAGTACAGATCTGAATACATTTATTACTTTTAATACTACTGCAAATTACGAATTATATGATGCTTAGCAAAATTAAGGCATAAGCTCTATGAAAGTAAGAAATATTTATAACATGTATAACAACAGTTTGACTGTTAATAATAGTTAAGCTTCCGATTGGTTTAGTTGGAACAATTAAACTAATTATCCAACTGGGAACTATACCTATAATAATGTAACTTAAGAAGTCAAAATTGTCATTAATGGAAATTAAAATGGAAGTTTGATCTATACTGGAGTTACCTGTAGATTATATTGTCCCACAATTGATAAAGGAAATTTAACAAGAAATGACACTGTAACTAAATGGTCTGATATTTCAAGTTGGCCTACTAATAAATTGCCAATTGCAGGTTAAGATGTAGTTATTTCTTACAATTAAAGTTTGTTACTGGATATAGATCCTCCTGTACTAGGAAAACTTAGAATTGACGGATAATTGATATTTGATGACACTAGATTGCAAAGTCGATTATCAGCTAAGACTATATGGGTATCGATTGGAAATTTAACTGCTGGTAATGTAACAAACCCTTTTTAGAATAAAATTTCCATAGAGCTGTATGGTGAATAATCAGATCCTGAATTGTTGGTATTTATAATAATTTTAAGATCGATTAAGACGTTTACCCTGGAAATAATGTTTTAGCAAATACAGGTAATTTAAGTCTTTATGGGGCTGTGACAAATACAACCCAAACTCGATTAATTAAATCCGCTAATATCGGTGACTCATAGATATATGTTCAAGATTATACTGATTGGAAAGTAAATGACAGTTTAGTTTTGAGTCCATCAGAAGATTCTTTTTCGGACTATGAATTTGTTCAAATTTTTTCAATTAACAATACATAAATTTCACTAGTTTCGCCTATTGGAAAATTCCACTACGGAAGTCCAAATTTAATTAACACTACGTTGGGATAAGCAGATATGAGGACTAGTGTGGGACATCTAACCAGAAATATTCAAATTAAAAGGGGAGCATTATGGCCTTGCAAGGTTCTTACTACAAAATACACTAATTCAAAAACCTAAATTACTAATTCAGGAAACACAACTTTAGTAGGAGTTGAAATTTAAGGATGTGGATAATTTTAGTAAGGAAGTTCTGCCCTAGATGTAATTAATAATGCTTCTAAATTTGTCATTAACAGTTCATCTATATATAATTCATCTGCCCCTTGTATATAAGCAGATAAGACCACTTAAAATTTAATGATCTCAAATAATGTAATTGCAAACTGTTAAAATTAAGGCGTTGCATTTAAAGGCATTCCTTCAATATATTTCATAAATAATCTAATTATTGGAATAAATTAAGATCCAAGTATTAAAAGTAAAGTTATCTTTACGGCTTTTTAACTGATAAATAAAGTCGGATCTGATTATTTAGTTTTGGATAATATTGTAAGAGGAGTCAGTGGAGTCGGATTTGTTATTGAAGGCTACGCCTGTGATAATTAGAATGATAAGAATAATTATATTTAAAAAATTAATAGAAATTAGGCAGGATCCTGCTAAGTTGGCTTAGTTGCTCTCAAAGTTAATGGTTAGTGTCTAGGGGTTAACGGATTTATAGGTAAAAATCTAAAATTAAAATAATTTAAATAGCTTATAGAAATACACATGGTGTAGACAGTTTTGAAAATGTCAAAGATTTATAAGCTGATAATTTAATTTTGCTTGAAAATAAAGTTGGAACTCATTTGCAGGTAGGAAATCCAGGAAATCATACATTGGGATATAACAACATCACTTATTATGCATATGCCAGAAATGACTGTAATTCTTGTTTTTAAAATGTATATCTTAAATATTAAAGTCATGCTCAAATTTAATTGCCATGATTATTCCCAATACTGTAATTGGAGGTGCCGGGGCAATGCCTCCTCTAGGAAATGTAATGAGCAAGTATATTTCTTTGTGCTCAGAAAGTGCTTTTGATTTAGTGACTTTTGCTAATAATATTACCTTCAATAATTATAATTCTCAGTCAGTTAATAATTACAGTTGCCAAAATAATATAATGATGAAATAGCTGGACGACGCGAAAGACATTTTATCTGTGATAAGTTTCACTAATTCATCTTATAAAAATTCCTAAAAATCTGCATTAGTAAGATAATATAATTTTAGACTCGTTTTGTTACTCCACCATAAAGTGAAGTAGGTTGGGTTTAGGGATGTGGTAAAATAATCTGTACGTAAAGACTTAATATCTTGATCAATGATCGAACAGGAGATTTACTGGGATCTGTATCTCAGGCGGTTGCAAAAGTTCCTTATTAAGGAGTTATCTAAGATTATTGCTAATTATAAGATACATGGAATGGTATTGATTTAATTAAAAGGATACTAATGTTAAAATGCCAATTATGGGGTTTTAAATTGGGCCTCGGAAGCTTGGGACGCTAGGTTGGTGATGAATCTCCCTGTGGTACTTTCTTCAGGATCATTTTAGAACTAAGTCAACATGAAGTCTGAATGGGATTGGGGCTAGGATGGAAATCCAGTTGATAAAAGACTTTAATCATATACTAGTTTGGCTTTATATTAAAAAACATATGAAGTAATTTGGCCATCAAGTGTACCTTCGGTTTTAAGATTTAAAATTACAAGAGACACCTTAGTTTAAAATTAAAGTGAATGGATGATTCTTTCGCATTAATATCATTAGCCTAACTAATTTTCAGTATTATTTTTAAAAATAGTTAAAACTTGCTAATGGATCTAAGCCTTAATCTTTCTTCCTCAATGATAATAAGAATTTATCTAATTATTGGAACGCATGCGGAACGAATATAATTGATTTTGAAAATAGATATATATGTAAATATAAATTATTTTAAGATTTTGTTATAAATAAAGATCCTAGTTGTGAGATAATAATTACTATGATTCCTGTAGTATAAGTCACAATGAAGTTTTATTTTTTAATTAAGATTTGCTATTGATTTTGATTCATTTTATACTAACAATCATCATGTTACATTAGTAAGCACTATTTCAGCATTTTTAGGAGTGAGCATTGATTAAGTTAAAATTGTAAGCGTAAGAAGAGGATCTGCAATTATTAATTATATTATACAACCTTCAGATACAGCTAGCTCAACAAATTCTACAAACTAAACAGATGTATTTATTTAAATCATTTTATTCAAAATCTATATATTAATAAGTTTTTATATAAAATTTAATTCAATATTCTTAGATCTTTCTATAAAACTTAAAAGGTACCGTGGATCATTATTTACTTTTATAATTTTTTATTTAATCAAACCCTATCTAATTATTTCATTTTAAATTCGAATCCAAAAAACAATATAGAAATAATTTTATTTTTATATTCAGGGATTTTATAACTTGCACAAAAATATTTGTGTCATAGTTCATCTTAAATATAAAACATTTAAATTAACAAAATTGTTTATATTTTTATTATTATAAAGCCTATATTGTAGCTAATTTTAATAATAATTTTTAATTTTATATAATTTGAGTTAAATTCTTGTAATAAACTAAAATATTAATTAAACTTTTGATAACTTTTTATTATATTAATAATATCTAAATTACAAATAATTATTTTATACATTTTTTTAAATCGTTAAAATTTTAATAAGGCTAAAAAATATAAAATATTTTTATAATAATTAAAAATTTTAATTTCTAATTTATTATTTTAAATTATTCAAAATAATACATAAAATCAATTATTGTAAATAGTCAACTCTTTTTAATCTAATTTTTTATTTTCAAACTTTAGAACTATATAAGCTAGTTAACAATAATAAAATATAAAAAA
>Ga0164295_10004036_pt1 | contig 11709 bp, 5 predicted proteins | sample GEODES006metaG_FD_111798 | JGI IMG/M metagenome (GOLD analysis project Ga0164295, IMG submission 111798) | Oligotrophic lake water microbial communities from Sparkling Lake, Wisconsin, USA - GEODES006 metaG | ecosystem: Environmental > Aquatic > Freshwater > Lake | place: USA: Sparkling Lake...
TCAAAGCGAACAGCTCCTCGGCCGTATCGATCGTAGCTTGCTCGTTTCTCAGGGTCGCTGAGTGTTGCATACGCTTCAGCAATTAGTTTGAATTGGGTTTCTGCAACGTCCTTGTTTCCAGGATTCTTATCTGGGTGCCAAAGAAGGGCTTGCTTTCGGTATGCTTTTTTTATCTCCTCGTCGGAACACGTCACCGATTGGAGGCCTAAAACATTATAGAAATAAGGATCGTGAACAAGGTGGCCATCATTTACACTTGATGCACCAGGACCGAGGCTTGATGAGGATGAAGATGAATGGGAAGGGTGCATGAATTGTTCTCGAAAAGAAAACGCGTGTCTCAGTTCTTGATCGAGAATTGAAAAAAGATATAGCTTTTATAATCAGTGTACAAAATAAAATGACTTCTTTAAAGCGAAGATTATCAGGCGAAACAATCGTAGAGACGCCTAAGGCGCGGTTACACTTTTCAGAAAGATCTACCTTGAGCTACGGATCGTCAAAGATGGAAGACTTAAAAGAACCTTTACGCCTAGCCCCTACATTCTACCCGACGCTTGAAGAATTTGAAAATCCTATCACATACATACAAAAAATAAGACACGAGGGAGAACACTTCGGAATTTGTTTGATTAAGCCCCCTACCGGCTGGAATCCTCCCTCTTTAGAGCGTGAATCGTCTTCTATTCTTTACCCTACTCGATCGCAACGAGTTGATTTAGTCTGTAAAGGCGCGCCTTTTCCAGATGGTCCTCTTTTCTCTGCGTCGGCATTTCACAGGATGGCAGATAAATTTAAAGGGGACATTCTAGAACTTTTTGGAGAATCTGACAAACTTGAGAGTGTTGAGCGTCTATTTTGGAAGATAGCAGAAAGTGGAACAGAGAATGGGGTAGAGGTTTTTTACGCCAATGACCTTGAAACGAGTAAATTTGGATCTGGGTTCCCAAACAAACGGAAAGAATGGAACAGTGTTGAAAATCGTGTAGAGTGCGATTTTGATAATCCCAATTATTATGAACGCACAGGGTGGAACCTAAATAATCTTCCATATCTTGAAAAGAGTATTCTAAGATCAGTGGGGGATGACCTTAGTGGTGTTATAGTTCCCTGGCTATATATTGGAATGATATTTTCACTTTTTGGGTGGCATAACGAAGATCACTATTTGTATTCGATCAATTATATGCATTCTGGCAGCGCAAAAACGTGGTATGGTGTCCCGGCCTCACACAGTGAGGAATTCGAAGAGATTTTAACTTCTCAAGGATCGCACAATATTTTTACTTCAAAACATGAGTTATTAACATCGATTACTAATATGATGAGTCCTGCTATGCTCGTTTGTAATGGCGTTCCTGTTTACAGACTTGTTCAAGAGCCTCGTACGTTTGTGGTCACTTTTCCTCAAGCTTATCACTCTGGCTTCTCTCATGGATTTAATACGAGTGAAGCGTGCAACCTCGCTAGTATAGATTGGCTCCCTTACGGAAGAAAAGCTATTGAGCGTTATTCTCAAGCGAACTCTTTTCGCTCGTTTTTGTTCGCACATGATCAGCTTGTTTGCAGTCTAGCTCAAGACTACAAGGCACATTCACGCTTTATTGTTGATGACCTATCCCGAATCGTCATGGAAGAGGAATCGGGGCGACAAGAGGCCATCAATGGTGGATTGAAAGTGATAGTTCAACTAAAGAACAGGCATGATTTACGCCGTGAGTGTTTCCACTGCAGGAAAATTTGCTATTTATCAGTGGTTATGTGCCGATGTGAGAAAACTAGGAACCCAACGCGAATTGTTTCTTGTCTAAAACATCTTCGATCTCTTTGCGGGTGTGCTCCAGATGAAAGAGTATTATGCTATTGGTTTTCGGTTTTCGACTTAAAGTCGCTCCTCTATGAACTTGTATCGAAGAAAGAAAAGAAGGATAACGGCACTGATAATGAAAGTTAATCCACAATTGTGGAGAAGATCAAAGAAAAACAACTGCTCTGCAGCTCAAATTTTGATCAATGAAAAGACTCCACCTCTAACAGAGCATCTTGCAATTGACCCGAAAGATTTTGTAGATTCTTTGTTGTACTATCGATCTGCATTTTTAGCTCATTGATTTTCGTTGAAAGAGTCTTTGAATTCCGAAGATCCTTTAACAACGTAGATTGCGAGCTCGTTGGAGTGCTCGTCGGAGAACTCGTCGGAGTGCTCGTCGGAGAACTCGTCGGAGTGCTCGTCGGAGAACTCGTCGGAGTGCTCGTCGGAGAGCTCGTTGTTGTTGCTGCTGTCATTGTCGGAGAGATATTTTGCGATAGTGTCGAAGTGCTCGTTGATGTTGTTGTTGTCGGAGTAGTCGATAGCGTTGACGTCGGAGTAGTCGATGGCGTTGTCGTTGTTGTCGGAGAGATACTTGGTGTCTGCTCTGGAGCAATTTTTTGTTGAGGTTCCGTTCCAGACACTAGCCAGTTGGCTCTACAGGCCTCTGGACAGGCGAGCAATAATAAATATTCACATGTTGTAGTCTCTGTTACATTTTTTAAAGCGTACCCACCTCCAGCTCCAGAGCACATGTATTCGACTGTTGCGTTTCTTCTTTTTTGACCATGAGCCCCTCCGCAGTCGGTCCCATCTGTATATTGCTCTCGCTGAAAAGTTTCTGCAAAGTTGGTGAAAGTCATTTCTTCGCTCTCATATGACAAGATTTCGGGCGCAGCATCTGCATTAGTCGTCCATGTTTCAAAGATACCAAGAATTCCCCAAAACGAGTTCCAAGTCTGTGATGTTTGCCGCTGTGTTACGTTGATTCCAGGACAGATTGAGTACTCGTACTCTTTTATAACAAGTCGATAGCATCGACCCCGTAGAGATTGAAGAGCTTCCGGGCCCCAAGCAGGCCTTGCTGGCCTCCTGGGCTCAGGCGGCATCTTCGTAGTAGACGACGTCGTTGGGGTTGCCATATTAGGCCCGCCGTGAACGATCTTTGCATGTATCCTTTCACCTTTCGCGCACCCCAAGAGGATAAGGAAAAAAACATAAAAGATCATTCGAAACTCCCGTCGGCGGACTGCTTTTGGTATAGGATTTATAACAGTTTATTCAAAAAATTATGCAAAGTAAGAGCCACCCGAGCCTACTGCTAACACTTCTGATAGTTGCTCTTCTGTAAATGCTGCAGCGTGCGTCGCCCAGTTGTCATGATGCGTTCGGCGGAAATCGGCGATGCTCTTCTTAACTGTTGCACCAATAGGCATAGGATCGCCAGAGTGTCTTGCTAAGGCAGCAATTACAGCTGGTAGGTGAGGAGGAACATCAAAAGGCTGAGCTTGAACAACAGCTGCTATGCCCAAGCATCCTGCGTGCCTCTTTCGGATCGCTTTGGCAAGTCGAGCTCGAAATTGTCGAAGTTCTTCATTTGCAGGAGACGTTATTGGATCACTCGCAGGCACGATAGGAGCTTTACCCTTTGGAAGAACAGTCGATGCAAGACGAAGGAGCCTGTTTGCAATCGATTCGCGTTCGCTTAACGGCTTTGAAGCGACAAACCCAACAAGAGAAGCAGATGCAGCTTCCTGAACTTCAATTAGCTTATCATCAAGACGCGCTTCAACCAGGCTGAGAAGAGACTCTTCCTGAGCATGAGATAAAAGTAAAAGGTGGCGAGCTCGAAGGGGCGTTACACCGTCAATGACTCCCTTGCGAACAAACCATGAAGTGTTGCTATTGCTTGACGTCGATGCCAAGAGTGATTTAGGAGGGATCAGCGAAATTATTTGGCTCTTCATTTGAGAAGAAGAAGAGACCGATGAATCTGTGGTCATGTCTCCTCCAGATAGCGAGATCGATCCAGAGTCGTCGTCTGCGGTTGCGTACGTCTGGCACAGTCGGACAACAAGATCCATGGAGCTTAGACCAGAGTCTATGCCATTTTCAGTAGATCTTGGGTCTGAAACAGGAAGCGCCAATGTCTCAACTCGCTTAAAGAAGGAAACATTGTAGAGAGCGTCGGTTTCATTTGCGGAAGAAAGAATCATAGAATGCATAATGCAGTTGGCGCAAACACCAGCTAAATCGCTCACTTCTTTTTCTGGGTGATTCAAAGCTGAGAAGATCACTGGAATCATCGGAATCAATACAGGATTCGCCAACGAAGCGTCAGAGTGCAAAAAATAATAGCAAAACAGAATTGCACACTCGACGACGTGATGGCACCACTTTTCGTCGTCACTTATGGCAGCAATACTGCCTCCACTAGCATTTGCATCCTTCGACGCAACAATTGATGCTGCAATAGAGCGAGCGGATGAAGTCATATTTAAAATGGCAGCAATTGTAGGGGCTACCCAGGTTGCCCAACGACTAGAGAGAGGCTCTTCCAGTACTCGCCCAGCGTTCCTTTGCGCGTGAACATCAAGAGACGCTTGACTTGAATCTTCAAGTTGTGGGTTAATGTCAAGATCTGCAGGTGTCCACGCGCATTCAATCAGCGTATTGATAGATCGCACAATCACATCTCGACAGGCCTTGTAGGGGTGGCCAAATGATCGAATGAGCACTGGCAGCACCGAACGCGAGAGAGACACAGTCGCAATACGGCGAGAAACAGATGGGTGGCTTGCATCAGGAGAAGCTCGCAGTGTTGCAGATGAAGGTTCCACATACATATCTGCGTTCAATTCGTCGTCAAAGGAAATCCCAGGGAGAGTTCCGCTGCAGCCCTTTGGCGAATCAGATGACGCGGAAAATTCGTCGATTAGGCTGAGCATAAATTGCAACCATCGAGCTTGAGATGTAAATGACAAGACGGATGATGACATGGCAGGAGTAGATGGGGGCGATGAGGGTTGGTTAGAAATCGGACCGGTTGCAGAAACAGGTTGAGGCACCACTGCGGATGCGGAAGCCTTGACCCCGCCGCTTCCTAAAACAAGAGAGAGGAGCGATTCGAAATGCGATGATTCGAATTGGGTGGGGGGATTCGACTGTGCGCTTTCAATTGCACTGATTGCATTCGCAAATACGTATCGAGTAAATCCTTCGAGCTGCGCGGGATGTCGTTGACGAAAAGCGAATCTCAAAGCGTTTGACCAATCACATGCCCAATCTAGGGTAACCGTTTCGAGGAAAGGCACAGCGATTGCAATCACTCTTGACATATCATAGTCAGGTGACCCAGGGATGGCAGCTCGCGCAATCTCTTCAGCGCTGCAATCCTTTGAAGAAAAGGTCACTTCTCGGGATGCACCAGCGTTTTTAGCAGAAAGAACCTTCATAAATCCAGCAAATGCATCTGCAAGCGTGGCTTGGCGGATACGAATCGAAACAAGCTCGTGGTGGTGGGAGGACGCTGGAGTTCCGGGTAGCCCATCCATGGTAAGTTCCTTCAGAGCGCCTAGTGCAGGAGTCAAGAATTCAGGAAAAACCATCAATAGCATTTCAAAGAGAGTCATGTTTCTGATAGACGATTGAGCGCCTCCGCGAAGCCCAGACCTAGAGAACTCCACAAATGAACGCGGGCACCCAAGAGGATAGACCATTGTGCGGAGCTCTGGCGAGTGAAGAGCCAGATCCGTCGAGCCTCCTTCTGATCCGTTCTTCTGATCTAATTGCGCTGTTGAAACTGCATAAATGAACTGCGACGTAAAGAGAGGATCTGAGAGTAATGCGCGAGTTCTTGGAAGAGGGTGCATCAAAGATGGTGCTTCTCGGGAGAACTCAAGGTGTGTGTGCAAAAGCAGCATTAGATTATAAAGAGCCTGAGTGCGAACAAGAACACTGTCTGACAAAGCGCTTGAAAGAGCATATAGCCAAATCGCTTCTCCGCCTTCGCCAGCTGCTAACAGTCCGCTGTCAGATAAGTTTGGAGGTGATAGTGGGACAATACCGTCCATGACACCCTTCTCTACTCGAGATGAAGCAACATCCATCGCCAAGCGATATGCGCGGACACGACACGGGGATAGCATAAGAGCGGTTAGGGCACCTCCAAGAAGTTCATATCGCCAGTGAAGAGGACAAGGCGCTGTAAAGGGAGCTTGAGAAGGCTTGCGAAAACCTGTAGAGGACATTACCTGGGGAATCGTATTGCCTGTTCCCGAAAGTACCATTGAGCTTGAGCTAAAATCCTTATTGTTCTCTGCAAGCATAAGAGCACCTGCCTGCGGGTTCGTCCAGTTCAAGAGGTTTTGCAAAACATTTGAGCGAATTCGCCTTAACGTTGGAATAAGGTGAGCTCTGTTGATGTGCGCAGCATCGATCGGAAGCTGATACCAGCTAGACAAGATTCTCTCAACCCCTACGGCGAATCTCATCATCGCTTCTGTGTGATGCTCCATAGGCAAACCCTTTAGGATTAATGGTGTGCGCATTAGCAAATGAAAAACGCGATCAAGGGTGAACCAATCGTTTATGCGTCCTCGGCCAGAGTCGCCTAATGACGAGAGCGAAAGAAGCCCAAAAACCGCATGATGCTCAAGAGAAATGGAGCTGTTATTAGTTACTGAGTCTGCAAGAGAGTCAAGGCGAGAGACCGCTGTCTCCGTCATGGGAATACGCAACCAGCTAAGCACTGAGAGGATCGGAGTTACGTGAGACCGTGCGCCGTCTCGAACTTTGTCGTATGGATGCAATGACAGGTCTGTTATGGCTGAAGCCAAGAGAGTGTATCCGACTTCATTTTTCCCCAGCTTTTTCAAGATGCGCCTTCCGAACGTTGGGGCTGCTGCATCAAGCCCAAATGGCAGCTCAACTTCATCGGCAGTCTTGCTCCCTGTGTCATCATCGTTATCGGATGAGACCGCCGCGATAGGCGAAACCTCGTCATCGTCCTCACCATCATCGTCTTGTCCGCTCCCGCTGGAGCCGATCGTAACGCCGCCGCCTAGATGGAGCGACTTAGGTGAGGCATAAATGAGTTCAGCAACCCTTAGCTGCTTTAAAGCTTCAACTCTTAAAATCATCAACCACCGAGTCAATCGAGGAATTCCTCTGTGTGCGCCAAACGACGTCGGTGGCGGCCTTGAATCAGAAAAGGCGACTTCGTCAGAAGCTGCAAGGGTCTTTGAGAAGGCAGACACCTGGCTATCATGGAATAAAAGCCGGGAAGCGTGCGCAGAATGATCATCAACTGAGGCTAGTAGACTGCGAGCCTTGCCCATTTTGTAACCTCGCGCACAGATCGACCGATATCCAAGTTCGATCGAGATGGTCATCACATTAACGTCTCTGGCAAATTCCTTGTGAGCAGCAAGTGTTCGAATAACTCTATTCACAACATCGTGAATATAAGAGCGCATTGAGACAGCTTGTTCCGAGGTGGTTGCGCTAGATGCAAAGGACGCCTTGGGTGACGCGGAACGAGCGTCGATCAGAAGAGCCATTCCTCGAGTACCAACTGACAAGATGGCATCATCACCGAGAATAGACGTCCCATCAGTGAGGGTTGTTGTGCAACCGCGAACAGCAGCATTGACACTGTGAAGATCACATAAAAGCTTGTCGGACTCTGATTTAATGGCCGCAGACGAAGTTGTGCTAGCGCCAGCAAGAGTCGAGCAGAAAGCATCAAGTCTAATCAAAGGTGCGACAAGGAACTCATCAATAAGAGGAAGAACAGCTGCTTTCTCACTTTCGGAGGGTTCATGCCAATCAATTTGAATGCCAGGAGGCGATGTCGCACTTTTAGACGCCTTCTCTGAAACAACATTAGGAGACCAAGAAAAAGGCATTCCCCATTTGCGCCAAAGAGATCCTGGATTCTCCCAATCAACTGTGGTGTGCGATCTTTTTAGTTTATCATACGTCGATAGAGGTGGAGACATCATCCATCGCAAAAGCTTACTTCCCGCCTTCCTCGTATCTTTTTCCTTTGCTGCAAGCGCTAAACGTGCTACTTTTGCTAGAACAGGAAGGTGAGGAAGAACAGCCTCGCCTGTGTACTTGATGAGTCCCGCAAGAAGGCGCGTATTCCATTCAACAATCTTGTCGCTTGTCTTTGGGGCCAGAGCTGCTCCTGAGAGAAGAGGGATAAATTTGTCAAGAACAGCGACGGGCTTTGACGTTCCAAGCGCTTGTAGCATTTTCGCAATGTCTTTCACTCCTTCCAAACAGGAAACTGTACCGAGCCAGCGAGAAATGCGCTGGCTAGTTTGGCGGTGCAGGGATGGTGACATCTGCGCAAAGAGGAGCAGGAAAATATTGTAGAGGTAGGCCCCCAAAATACCTTCATTGCTGCTTTTCTTGTCGGCTTTTTCGCGAACTTCAAGAACTTTAAGAAGTCGATCAACAAGAAGCAGCGCCCATTCGCTGATTCGCGATCCAGAGTCTCTTGAAGCATAGAAAAGGCTACAAACAGCGTGCTGCTCGGTAACTTTGCTAGAGCTCATAGCGTCATCTTCTTCACTACTTCCAGCAGCAGCAACAGTGACGTGCTTACCAGATGAGGGATCCACGTCAGCTAACCCAGAAGCAGTGGCGACTTTGATGCCGAGTTTCATAGCGCCTCCAGCAGCGATGACGAGTTTGCTCGAAAGCGTGGGAGGAACAGTTGCTCCAACGGGGACGCCAGTGAACAACATTGATGCAGGATGCCACGGGGGTAGCGATAAATCATCCGAGGCGGCGTCAGACGATGTAGCAATATCATCAGAGTCAACGAATGGGATCACACCTGCAACAGAGGCAAAGAACATGATCGTCTTGATCGTCTTATTGGTGTCATTTGGATCAATCCCTGGTAACGACAGATGTAAGAGATCAGGAAGGGACGGAGAAATGTGAGGAACAGGAAACAACAAACTTGGAACTAGAGCAGCAAGAGCCTCAAGGGCATTTGGGGCAGTGTGTGTCTGATCAACACTGGTCGGGTCAAGCGCAACAAGAGCCATTGAAACCAGCTCTGTTGTCACCCTAGCAGGTGCAAGTTCAGCAAGAAGCTTCAGCACGCGAATAGAGTCGTGTAAAACTGAGCTAGCTCCTTTTTGCGCATACAGGCCAAGAGTCGCGAGAGGCAATACAGCGTTGACGAAACGAATAGCGAGTTGTTCTGAGATCGATGGAAGAGAACCGTTTTTGCCCGTTGGTATCGGAACAGATCGTACGCTCTGAGTGCTATGAAGAGGTATTGGGAGACCCGCCTGTGAAAGCATCTTCATTGCGATAGCAGAGCCAGACTGCCTGCCAAACTCTTGGCAAAAGTTTGAGGTAAGCTTTCTCAAGAAACTCATAAACGTTCGATTAGAAGCGGAAGTTGGGTAAAAGAAGGAAGAGAGCGCTCTAAGAAGTCGCTCCAAGTTCCCCATAACAGACGTATCGCCAATAACAGAACCCTTATCACCCATAATCCTTGAGATGGCTGTGGGAATTTTGCAAGTAATGATTCTAGTAAGCAAGTCTGTCATGAACTCGACTCCGTCTGGATCAGAGCCAGCCAATAGGTCTTTAATCTCGGCGGGATATGATTTCTCCATTGGCCTTCCGTTGCCAAGGGGGACGTTGAGCATTTCCTGCAGCTTTGAAACAAAGAAGGGCACGTGAGCCCCCCAAGGAAAAGCGGCCGGCGTCGACGAAATACCTTCGACTCCGTTGTAGTCGTCTACATCGCTTATAGCTTCATGGTGGGCAAGACGACAAAAAATTACAGTCCAGATTGCATTCCAATGAGCGCAATGATCAATCATAGACCAAATTCGGATCCACTTTTGAACTGTTCCTGGTGGAAGGTCAGCCACAGAGGTGGCCGGAGGGAGAAAAATGTACAAGAGAGTCTGCGCAGCAAACATTGCCTTTGTGTTGGTTTGAAGCAAACTTGGTTCAACGCATAGCGCGATCTCTGCTGCCGCTCCAGCAGGGAAATACGTCCTCGCGCTCATGGCCAACTTGACGATATGTCGTAGTTGATTCGAGTAATACGTATTTGCGCATTGCGTCGCTACAGAAAGATGTGAGAGAAATGTGCTCTGTAAAAGGGAGTAGAAAGGTCTCCATTCAATTGTCAAGAGAGTTGACGGGCGGGGCATAGGTGAGAAGGACAATAGGCTGCGCAGAATCGCAAAGAGCTTGTTTCGCCTTGGCCAAGTAGCTCCCTCAGAGAAGGCCAGCTTAAAGAGTCCTGTGACAATCTCTTTCCATGGATCGTAGGGAAGACTGAACTTTAACGAAGTCAACGTGTTAATGCGCTTGCTTTGGTTGCACGCAAGACCGTAATCTGATTTCTCAACCGCAGTCTTGACATCAGCCACTAGTGCTGATAAAAGCGCTCTGCCCTCAACAGTAGGAGAGATCACAGGAACCTCGCTAGCAGACGAACCCTCAGAGGAAGATACCGCTAAAAGCTTGTGAGAGGGAGGGAGCAGTTGCTGAATGAGATGAGTAGGCGGTAGAGTTTCGCTCATTCCGGCGTTCTAGCGCTCTGACAAAGACAATGGTTTTCGCAACAAAGGATAATATAAAGTCAGTATAATGCCTTTGATTTTATTGCCTTCAACGCCTACTCCTTGATGTTTATGAAGTTTAATATCTATAAGATCGCATCGCGTGTAACGTGTTGAAGGGGATCAGTGAAGAAGATTAGAGAAGGGTGGGACACTTGGAGCTTGGGAGTGAGAGTGAATAGAAGGGGGACTACGGGTGTAGTGCGGAAGCGAGAGTTGCTAGAAGTAGGGGTGTAACCCTCTATGATAGCGCGATATGATCCGAGTTGACGACAATATTCGTTTCATTGCTGGATCGCCTTTTTCATTTATCTTTTCCCCTGGCCCTCGAATTGCAATGGTCGTTGATATTTCTCCTCCGGGAGAAGGAAGTACTGGCGTCCCTCTTGCCCTACAGGATCTGTTGATTAGAAATGAAGACTGTGTAAATAACTTTATACGAGATCTTGAGCTCGTCATGGAAGCATTTGACGATGTCACTGGAAAGCGTCCTCCAATCTTTTCTCACGGTTGCAACGGCAGAGTTAGAATTGAAATTTCTTTTCTTTCTAACGCTGGTGGTCTGGCTCATCATGGGTGCGCATGATTTGCAGTAGGACCTGCATTTCTTGAGGACTGTATTAAGAATAGGTTATTGAATACTGCACGATCTCGTCCTATTATCAGCCACTGCTTTCTTTATGAGTGCTGCAGAAATTATATTTTTCCAAATGAGTTTACTCCTAGCTTCGACTATTGCTGTGTTCTAGGATCTGTTAAGACAAAAGGAATTCTAGAAGAAACGTCAGCGGATTGCTCGGGGTGGGTAAATCAAGGTTTTGTTAACGTGCTTGGTGCGTTGCTTGTTGTTGGTGACGAACGTCTTTCTCATATTGATGTTGACTACTATGGGCAAAATGCAAATCAGTTTTTGTCTGGAATGGAAAGACACCTCGACGCTCATGTTTTGGATGCTTCACTTTCGTTTTATGACACGTTTATGCATGAACGCCTGGCTTGGGATAATCACTCATCCCTTGATAACGTCTACTCTGGAATTCTTGTTCGTCTCTTTAAGAAATACGGAGGTGTTTTGTTTTTGCGTCGGTTTTTTCGTGATGCGATTCCTACATTACACGCGAATGGTCTCTTGCCAAGATCAAAAGCTGATTATAAAACTGCTCATGAGAATTTCTTCTTAGCTTGTTCAATTTCTGCGAGAGAAGATCTCACTCCATTCTTTTGCACTCAATTGAGAATGCCATTACGTCAATCGTGTCAAGAGAAGTGTGCCCTTGTGTTACTTGA
>Ga0164295_10004038_pt1 | contig 11709 bp, 9 predicted proteins | sample GEODES006metaG_FD_111798 | JGI IMG/M metagenome (GOLD analysis project Ga0164295, IMG submission 111798) | Oligotrophic lake water microbial communities from Sparkling Lake, Wisconsin, USA - GEODES006 metaG | ecosystem: Environmental > Aquatic > Freshwater > Lake | place: USA: Sparkling Lake...
AAGCAAAAAAGTAAAAGCAATCTATTCCAAAAGAAATTACAGTAATATATTACAGACTCCATTTTGATAAAAAGCTTTATCGAATAAGCGCTTAGAACTTTTTGAGGATCAACTAATATCCAAAGTTGATAAAACAAAAAAGCTCCCCAAATTCAGATGGGGAGCTTTTAAAAAATTATATACCTTAATTTATTTATACTGAGCCATCAAGCCCTTTGCCATTTCAATCATTTTTTTCAGACCCTCCTCAGGCAAATTACCTTTTTTAAATTCAGCCAGTAAATCAGCGTGCTTACTTTCCATTTCCATTAAAAAATGCTCTTCAAATGCTTTTACATTTTTTACAGCAACTTCTTTCAATAAACCTTGCGTACCTAAATAAATCATCGCAACTTGTTTTTCAACAGGCATAGGTGAATACTGCAATTGTTTTAGGATTTCAACGTTTCTTGCACCTTTATCAATTACATTTTTAGTAGCTGCATCCAAATCACCTCCGAATTTAGAGAAAGCTTCTAGCTCTCTGTAAAGAGCTTGGTCTAGCTTTAAAGTACCCGCTACTTTTTTCATTGATTTGATCTGAGCATTACCACCCACACGGCTAACCGAAATACCAACGTTGATAGCTGGGCGGATACCTGCGTTAAACAAGTTACCCTCCAAGAAAATTTGTCCGTCAGTAATAGAGATTACGTTGGTAGGAATATAGGCAGAAACGTCTCCAGCTTGAGTTTCAATAACCGGCATTGCAGTCAATGATCCTCCACCTTTTACAAGATGACGGATAGACTCGGGTAAATCATTCATTTGTTTAGCGATGTCATCTTTGGCAATTACCTTAGCGGCTCTCTCCAATAAACGACTGTGCAGATAGAATACATCCCCAGGATAAGCCTCACGGCCTGGTGGGCGACGTAATAATAGTGACACTTCACGGTAAGCTACCGCCTGCTTAGAAAGATCATCATAAATGATCAATGCTGGCCTTCCGGTATCACGGAAAAACTCACCTATTGCAGCACCAGCAAAAGGAGCATAGAACTGTAATGGAGCTGGATCAGATGCAGAAGCTGCTACAATAGTTGTATAAGCCATTGCGCCATACTCTTCCAATGTTTTCATGATACCTGCAATGGTACTTGCTTTTTGACCAATTGCTACATAAATACAATATACAGGTTTACCTGCTTCGTAAAATTCTTTCTGATTAATGATGGTATCTACGCAAATTGCTGTTTTACCAGTTTGACGGTCACCAATTACCAATTCTCTCTGTCCACGACCAATTGGAATCATTGCATCGATTGCTTTGATACCAGTTTGTAATGGCTCTTTTACTGGTTCACGAAAGATAACACCTGGCGCTTTACGCTCCAATGGCATTTCGTACAATTCGCCTACTAATGGACCTTTACCATCTATTGGCTCACCCAATGTATTGATAACACGACCGCTCATTCCCTCTCCTACCTTAATAGAAGCGATCTGTCCAGTACGCTTAACTTTATCACCTTCTTTAATGGCTCCACTGTCTCCCATCAATACCACCCCTACATTATCTTCTTCTAGGTTCAATGCAATTGCTTTTACCCCATTATCAAACTCCACCAATTCTCCACTTCTTACATTGTTTAATCCATATACCCTAGCTATACCATCACCTACTTGCAACACAGTACCTACTTCTTCGAGGCTTGCACCTGCATTAAAATTGCTAAGTTGTTGACGAAGTATCGCCGAAATCTCATCAGGTTTAATTTCTACCATAAAAATTGAGTTTTGTTTTGTGCCCTGCTAAAAAAATGTTTACCTCTCTTATTCTAATTTATTTTAATTGTAAACCCCATTAATGGATGCTTTTAGCAAAAGCCTTCATTTAAGGCTGCAAAGGTAATGGATGAGGGTAAGAATGGCAAAAAAATAAGGGTTTTTTAAAAGAAAAAAGTCCACATTGTTTGATGTGGACTTTTATTGAAGCCAATCGATTGGAATTATCTGGCCAATCTGTTTTTATCTATTTTTAAAACGAACGCCAGAGGCTATTGAGCTTATCAATTGGAAAAGGCAAAAAGCCTATTATCTACCTAATTTTGTGCAAATAATCGTTGTTCAAAAACTGCTTTTTAACATCTTTCAAATCCCTCAAAATACTTGCATCAAGCGATTTTCCAGCTGCTTCCAAAATGAAACCCCCGATCAAAGACTCATTCACCGCTGTTTCTAGGTCAATATTACCAGATGGGTAGACTTCCTTCACTTTTGAGAGGATTGTATTTTGTAAAGCATCACCCATCGGAACTGCCGTAGTAATCTTTACTTTATGTATATTATTGATGACATTATATTGATCGACAAAAGCAGCCGCAATTTCTGGTAAATTAGTTTCTCTAGTTTTGGTTACCAATAATTTGATGAAAGAAGAAGTTAATATGCTTACTCTTTCTTTTGTGATAGACTCAATTATCTTTCCCTTTGAGGTTGGCTTAATAATAGGACTTCGCAAAACCGCTAAAAAATCTGGATTGCTTTTACAGATCCTTAAAATAAATTTCATATCACCATATACCGTATCTAATTGCTTTTGCTCAATGGCTAAATCAATGATGCTTTTTGCGTACCGGGTTGCTAAACGTGGATTGGTCATTTTAATTTAATAATTAAAAATTAGAAAATTGTCGAGTTTGAAATTAGCAGTAAGCCTTTTTCAGAACTTGCTCATTTACTAATTAAGTTTCGCTTCTGATGCTAATTGTTTAATGTAAAGCTCTTGTTCAGCTTTATTGCTTAGTTCCCGACGCAATATTTTTTCGCTTACTTCGATCACCAAAGTGCCTACCTGGTTTTTAAGGTCGGTAATGGCTGCCATTTTCTGATGGTTGATGGTAACCTGTGCATCCGCAACAATTTTAGCAGCCTGAGCTTTAGCTTCTTCTTTTGCATCGCTAATCATCTTGTCTTTAATTTCTTTAGCCTCTTTTAAAAGCAATGCCCTTTCTTCACGAGCTTTTATCAGAAATGCTTCATTGTCATTTTTCAATTGAGACATTTCAAGTTTTACTTTCTCTGCTGAAGCGATAGCATCAGCGATGTTTTGCTCCCTGTCAGAGAGTCCTTTAATAATTGCAGGCCAAGCGAATTTTTTCAATAAAAAAAACACGATCAAAAAAGCCAATAATGTCCAAATCAATAATCCTAAATCGGGGGTTAACAGTTGCATTTTTAAACAATTAAAACTGAAAAATAATAAATTCCGAAAACTGAATATTTAAAACAGTGATAAGATTTGCAATCAAGAAAATCTTAACACTGAAAAATTAATAATACTGCATCCTCCGTCCTGTACATTGGATGCAGTAATGATTTAGGTAGTGGTGATTATAACACCATTGCCAAAAATCCGATAATGATAGCGAACAATGCAGCACCTTCCACCAAAGCCGCAGCTAGGATCATGTTTGCACGGATATCATTAGAGGCTTCCGGTTGACGGGCAATCGCTTCTACAGCGCCTTTACCAATCTGTCCGATACCGATACCTGCTCCAACAGCAGCAAGACCTGCACCTACCGCACCACCTGCATTTGCTAATGCATCTAATAAAATAAAGTCCATAATTGTGAATTTATACTGGTTAAAAAATAAACATAGATTCAATCAATACTCACTAAGCATGTGCATGCTCATCCTCATGATGATGCTCTCCCTCAAATGCCTGACCGATAAACACTGCTGTAAGCACAGTGAAAATAAAGGCCTGCAAAAACGCTACCAACACCTCAATAAAATATATAAAAACGGTAAATGCTATTGAAACAGGAGATGCTGCAAACCCCAAAGCAGGTTGTATTTGAGCAAATATAAAAATCAATGAAATTAAACATATGATAATGATATGACCTGCCACCATATTAGCAAATAGCCTGATGATCAAAGCAAATGGTTTAATAAAAACACTTAGAAATTCTACTAATACCAAAATTGGTTTTACAAAACCTGGTACTCCAGGAGGATTAAAAATATGTCCCCAATAATGTGAGTTTGAACTAAACAGAATCACTACAAATGAGATCAACCCTAGAACTATTGTAAACGCAATATTCCCAGTAACATTTGCAGTACCTGGAATTAATCCAATCACATTGTTTATTAAAATAAAGAAGAATACTGTTAGTAAATAAGGAAGGTACTTATTGGCCTTGTGGCGCAAATTAGGACGAGCTACCTCATCTCTTACAAAGGCAACTAAAACTTCCACTAGATTTTGTTTCCCCTTAGGAGCTGAACTAACTCCTTGTCCACTTGAATAGGTTTTAGCTACGCTGATCATTAACCAAACCAAAAATGCCAATGCCAAAATCATCTGAACTACATTTCTTGTAGGGGATAAATCCAAAACTTTTACACCCGCCTCTACTGGTAATATCTTACCTTCTTCCAATTTGTAGCCTTTCACTTCTTTATGTCCATGCTCAAAAGCGGAAGACATAAAAACAGAAAATCCATTTTGGGGTGAGTATAAAAATATAGGTAACGGAATAGAAACGGGGTGAAGTTCTCCGTCGCTGCCTTTATAGTTTATAAAGTGAAATTCATGGGCGTCCATGATATGCTCAAATATGACTTCTTTTGCATTAAAGCCTTCTTTTTTAGGAGCAGCATGCTCTTCGGCACCCTTGGTTGCTTCATGTTGTGCGCTTGCCTTAAACGAGAAGCATATTAAAATTGTACTTAAAACCCCTACCAGTAATGATTTAATGCTATTTGTGGCCATATCTTTCCCGAAATTTGGCGCAAAGATAGGAGAATATTGAATAATTGGGGAAGGAAAAGTGGCTTTTTTAACCTGAATTTTGACAAATTTTGGATTCATCAAAAACACCGCTTTCAGAATAGGGGGAATCTTTATCACCTAAGCCTTTGGATTAGGTCTTTGGGACGAATGATTACTTTTATCGACAATGGGATGGCCTAAATAATGGTTTTTAAAATGTCAGCTTAGGCAATCGCTTGTTTTTCAAACTGCATTTGATGTAGCTGGTAATAAACCCCCTTTTGTTTCATAAGCTCTTCATGAGATCCAAACTCCTTTATTTCTCCCTTCTCAAGCACAATGATCTTATTGGCTTTTCGAATTGTACTAAGCCGATGAGCAATAATAATAGATGTTCTTCCTGTTATTAATTTGTCTATGGCCTGCTGAATCAACTGTTCACTCTCTGTATCTACCGAGGAGGTAGCTTCATCTAAAATTAAAATTGCGGGGTCGTAAAGTAATGCTCTTACAAATGATAACAATTGTCGCTGGCCCAAAGAGAGCGTTGCTCCTCTTTCCATCACATTGTAATCATAGCCCCCTGGCAACTGCAAAATAAAATCGTGTATTCCTATTAATTGAGCAGCTTCTATAACTTGCTCTTTTTTTATATCGCTATTACGAAGGGTTACATTGTCATAAACAGACCCACTAAATAAAAACACATCTTGCAAAACCACTGCTATTTTACTTCTTAAATAAAAAAGATCAAAGTCAGTAATATCAATTTCATCAATTGAAATTCGCCCCTTTTGGATGTGGTATAATCTATTCAACAAACTTATAATTGAAGTTTTTCCACTACCGGTATTACCAACAATGGCGAGTGTTTCACCAGCATTAATAGTAAAAGAAATGTCTTTTAAAACATATTGCTGCTCTTGATAAGCAAACCATACATTTTTAAAAGATAAGGCTCCTTTTGAAATCGCTTGTGAATGCGTAGGTAATTCTTTGCCATTCTTTGGACGAACAAAATCTTGATTGTCCATTAATTTAAAAACCCTCTCGCCAGCAATCATACCCATTTGCAATACATTGAATTTATCAGCAATCACCCGCAGCGGTCGAAACAATAAATTGAGACATAAAATAAAAGCAGTGATATTACCTGCTGCTTCTGGACGTTGGGTACCGCCTGCCCACCAAACTAGCAACCCTAGCGAAATAGCCAATATTAGTTCAACGATTGGAAAAAAAACAGAATAGGCGAATATAGAGCGCACGTTAGCATCGCGATGCTCCTCGTTTATGTGATTGAATTTTTTGAATTCTCTGTCCTCGGCAGCAAAGGCCTGCACAATGCCCATACCAGTAATATGCTCTTGAACAAATGCATTCAGTTTTGCCACCGCATTGCGCACGCGGGTGAAAGACCTACTTACACTTTCTTTAAAAAAATAAGTTGAAATGATCAGCAGCGGAAAGGGCGCCATACAAATTAGTGTCAATCTCCAATCAACATAAATCATATAACTCAACACTGCTATGATTGACAATAAATCAGCAATAATGGGAATTAACCCATCGCTAAAAATATCATTGATCGACTCAATGTCATTGATCGTTCTGGTGGTAAGTGTACCAATAGGAGTTTTGTCAAATTGAGATAAATTTAAATTGATCACCTTTTGATAAGTCGCTACCCGCATATCTTTTACCACCATTTGTCCAAGTGATGCGGTAAAAAAAGTAAAAACAAAACGGCAAACTGTTTCAACTAAAAGAATACCTAGCTGTATAATTGTAATGCCAATAATTACCTGTGCAGCACCTTTCAAAAACCAAACCTGTGCTCCAGGCTGCATTCCCTTATTGATTGTAATTTGAATAAGCCATGGCCGGATTGGAGAAATAATTGCCAAAAAAATGGCTAAAAAAAGAGACCAAAAAAACTTTCTTTTATAGGGTAAAGCAAATTTAAATACCCTTCTTAATACAGAAAAATTGAAAACTTTTTTATCTTTCACCTGTTCAGTCATTCAACAAAGGTATTGAGAAATTGGCTGTTGAACTAACCATAGAAACATAGCGAAAAGACCTATAAACCTCCATCCATTTTTTTATTATAGGCTTTGATAAAAATAGCACCCAGGTTTTTATAGGGAGGAATGTAATCATCCCAGCTTTCCCTCACACTCTTATTGCGATCACTGTAGAATAACTTAGTTAAGGAACCCCACATATCCTTCCAGACCAACATTTTTCCGGAGGCGATTGACTGATTAAGGTAATTAAGAATGGGTCTATTAATATCTCCCTTACCTATTTCCTTGGTAGAAATTATATGAGCATCGGGGCTAGTACTAATAATTTGACTCAAATTCTTGTAGCCTCCACAAGAACCCAATACAATGATTTTTGCACCTCCAACCATTCTGTCTATTGTGCGCGGCAGCCAATAACTATGGCCTCTGTGAACGACCACTGCGGGCTCCAAATCATTTTTAGCAAGATACTTCGCTAAGTGAATTTGAGCAGTGTCATCTAAATTCTGATCGTTATCTAAAGGCAGATTGGCATAAATCCATACTTTTTTGCCGATTAGAGATTTTATTTCTACCCATTCCTTTTGATAATTTATTTTCCACTCCTTTGGAGAAAAAGAATTGATAAATTGAGGAAAATACATCTTTCCATCCTCGTCGCCATAAAAAAATACTTGCTCAATCACTCGACCGCTATCATCAGCAATATATCTATAGTCGAGAGAATAAATAGATGGAATTCCTATCTGACTAGTAAGGTCTATTGTATTGTTGGCGGCAGATAAAAAAATTGTTTTGAGCAATCCATAAATTGTTTTTCCTTTTACATTGTTTTGATTAATTCGCTTTTGCTCATTGGAAATAACATTTTTTAAAATATTCTGAAGTAGCAGAGTATCCGTGATACTACTATAGCTATCGGCTACGTCTACCGCATCTTCTAAATTATTTCCATCATCCAAATTAGCAACAAAAGCCTTCATCAAAGTGGTACTATTATTAGCCGGCATTGTTTTTAAAAAAGTATCCAACTGATTAAAATTAGCAGCCATCTTAATGAATTTTTTAAAGAAATCCATATTGACACTCAGTAGCAGCGAGTCTCCCCTAGGCTTAGTTCCCAATCGCTGCAATAATCTAGCAAAACTATGTTTGTAACTTGAAGTATAAATATCGCTCTCTCCCATCACGATCACATAATAAAGATCTTCCGCTGATAGAGGGTCTATGGCCCGCATACGGATGTTTAAATTATTCTGCTCATGCAAATTATTAATAGGGGTAATAAAATGTTTAATAGCTTTTCGCTGCAACATTTTCCGCAATCCATTTTCGCCAAACATTGCAATCGGTGTGTCTTTCTTAACCCCTAGCCTATAGAAATAGGCTTTTTCTGTTTTGACTAACAGTTTAAAATACCCGATACTATCCATCTTCATTTCCCCATCACCAATAATTTTTTTAATTGCCCCAATCGTAATTTTGTTCGTTAGAAGATTGTCTAAAAATGGATAATATAACAACGCATTGTCCAACTTAGTAATCTGTACAATAGTCTTTACTGTGGGATTGGTATTACGCTGAATTAGCTTTCCCTCCTCAGATTTGGTAGAATTAGCATAATTGTACAATTGCTCTGGATCATTTTTACAAGCTACCACCACCAAGCTGTCTGCAAAAGATTCGTTCGCATAAGGACCTATAAGAGAAAGGATTTTATCAGGATGAAGATGGCAATATTTAATAAACAGCCAGTTTTTACTCTCTTTATATCCTTTATTTTTAGGAAACACTTCAGTTAAAACTTCTCCTGCCTCAAAACTCATTTCTGCTATAAAAGGAAATATACTAGCACCTTTTAAATTGGCCACCCAGGCCTTATAAAATGCATCCACCAATAAGGGTGCAAGAGAAGGATCTACTTTTTCTTGTCTACGTGAAACTCTAAAATTTCTAATGAAAGATTCTATAAAGTTAAGTTGCCTTATTTTTTCATTGTTATTAGCTATTGAATCATTGGTTTCAACCAAATATTGATATTCGTTTAATCTTCTAATTAGTGCGTCCGTTACCTGAAGATTTACTTCTTCATTCTTAGACACTCTGATCATTCCATCTGCAATTCCATCTTCCCTATCTGCCAATGATTGTTCATTATCTATGCGATCATGAAAAAGTTGTCTATTGAGTGGGATTATTACTGAATCTGGTGTAGCAAATACTTTCCACCAACAAAAGAATGTAATTATAAAAAGAAAAAACTGTTTCATATGTTCAAATCTTCTGCAAAGATGCCAAAAATATTTGATGGTTTTAAGAACCTTATCTAAATGCTTCTCAAAATTGATGGCATTTTTAATGGTAACTCACTAACAAAAAAGATATTTTTGGATTATTTTGAAACAGAATGCCTTAACAATTTGATAATACAGTAAAGGCTTCAGGCTGACACAATGATTGAAGTGTTAGCCTACTTTTGCATAGACAATAATATATGAGCAGCCCTAAAAAAATATTAATTGCTGATGACGAGCCAGATATTCTGGAAATAATTCAATTTAATTTAGCAGCAGAAGGCTTTGAAGTAATCACTGCAAAAAATGGTGATGAAGCGATAGAGCTAGCTAAAAAACACCTCCCTGACTTAATTATTTTGGATGTGATGATGCCTGGCAAAACTGGCATAGAAACCTGTAACATTCTTCGCACGCATCCTGCCCTTAAAGAAACCTTGATTATTTTCCTCTCTGCCCTTAGTGATGAAGGGACTGAAATCCGCGGTTTAGAGTCTGGTGCAGACGATTATCTTACTAAGCCTATTCGACCAAAAATTTTAATTAGCAAAGTAATCGCTCTCTTTAGAAGGCTCAAGAAAGAAAATGAATCGGTTGTTAAGCATGGCGATTTGATTATTAATAAAGAAAGTTATCTCATCAATTATAAAGGAGATGATATTATTTTAGCAAGAAAAGAATTTGAATTGCTAAGTTTATTGGCTTCTAAGCCAGGTAAGGTTTTCTTACGAAACGAAATCCTCAATCAGGTATGGGGAACCGAAGTAATTGTTGGTGACCGTACCATCGATGTTCATATCCGAAAAATTCGCCAAAAACTAAACCTAGATTGCATTACTACGGTTAAAGGGGTGGGCTACAAATTTGAATTATAGTCCAAATTGACAAAGCAATTAATGAATTGTTGCTTATATTCGTAATACAACCCTACTTATTCCATGAAATTTTAATTAGGACAAAAGATGTTTTCACAAAAAAATCTTTCCCCGCAGCAATTATCAGCCACCACCGCTTTAATTATTTCTTTACCCTTTGCTATAGCAAGTTTTTTTGTTCAACCCTCTTGGTGGATACCGCTTGTTTGTTTGGTTGTTATTTTTATAGCCTGCTATGGTTTGATATTGTTTATGGTACAAAGTTTTGTATATCGGAAGATAAAACTGATTTACAAATTAATTTATCAAACGAAAGCTAGTAAGAGAGAGGAATTTTACTACAAAAATATTTTACCACAAAAAAGTATTGATGAGGTAAGAGAAGACGTGGAAAAATGGGCTTATCAACGAAAAGCAGAAATTGAAGTATTACAACAAAATGAGGCCTATCGAAAAGAATTTCTTCAAAATCTTTCTCACGAATTTAAAACGCCGATTTTCGCAATTCAAGGATATGTAGATACCTTACTTAATGGAGCCCTTGACAATCCGGATGTAAATAAAAAATTTCTCAATAGCACTTCCCGAAATATTGATCGACTAGTGAATCTGGTAGACGACCTCGATGAAATTTCAAAACTTGAAAGGGGAGAATTACTATTGGTTAAAAGTAATTTTGTTATTCAAGATCTAGTAAAGGAGGTGTATGAATCACTTTCCATTAAAGCAGAAGATAAACAAATAAAAATGGCAATCAAAAAGGGCTGCGAAGTAGCCCTTACCGTATTTGCAGACAAAGAAAAAATACGACAAGTATTAACAAATTTGATTGACAATAGTTATAAATATGGAAAAGCGAATGGCTTGGTCGAAGCCAGTGTTTATAAAATGGATGGAAGAAAGATTTTAATAGAAATTAGTGATGACGGGTCAGGCATTGCAGAAGAGCATATTGGTAGGATTTTTGAAAGATTTTATAGAACAGATTTGGCTAGAAGCAGAAAAGTAGGTGGAAGTGGTTTAGGACTAGCCATCTGCAAACACATTATTGAAGCGCATGAGCAAACGATTCATGTAAGAAGTACAAGCGATGTTGGTACAACTTTTGGATTTACTCTTGAAAACAAAAAGGATTAATTTCTTAATTTTTACCCCTTTAAAAGCTTAAGCCCTGCAATAGGTTAAGCTTTTGATCAAAATTAATCGATAAAGAATTTCTAGATAATCAGTTAGATAATTAATATCGTTGCATTCTTTCTTGCTTTTAAGTGTAATATAATTTAATTATGTTTCTGAAATTCCCTTTGGAGTAGAGTGCTTTTACTTTTTTGCCTTGATGCAAAAAAGTAACAAAAAAATCAATCCTGCGAATAAAAAGGCTGATGTTTTAAATTTATAGCACTTTTTATTCGAGGGCATCTAAATGACTATTCTGTCCAACTTCCTTGACTTGATTATTAATGGTCTAGTAATTAAAAACATCTATTTTTTCAAAGAGACAATCAATTCTTTGGCTGCAGCAGATAATTCTGTTGACTGAGTTTTCCCCTGAAGAGTAAAAGAAAAATAACTACAACCCGCTACATTCATCCCAAAATTTACATCCTGTATTACTTTATTCATTTTAAAAAAATGTAAGGACCCGTCGACGCCACAAGAATAATTCATCTTCTTTTTGTTTTGAGAAACAAAATCAGTTAGTTGATCAATTATTTTTTGATCCTTTATAATTTTTACTT
>Ga0164295_10004039_pt1 | contig 11709 bp, 5 predicted proteins | sample GEODES006metaG_FD_111798 | JGI IMG/M metagenome (GOLD analysis project Ga0164295, IMG submission 111798) | Oligotrophic lake water microbial communities from Sparkling Lake, Wisconsin, USA - GEODES006 metaG | ecosystem: Environmental > Aquatic > Freshwater > Lake | place: USA: Sparkling Lake...
ACCTGAAGTCTACACGGACTCAGGATCAGGGCGTCCGCGGGTCGTCGCGGGCGGAGTCGACGGACGCGGATTCCAACAGCCTGTCGAGGTTGCCCTGCCCGTCACCGTCGCGCGGGGGCCACGCGGCCACGAGCATGTCCTGAAGCGGCGCGTCGGCCGCGGTCGTGCCCTGAACCGCGTAGCGGATTTCCAGCGACCGCACCTGCTCCCGCTCGGCATGCCGCGTGTTCCAGTCGTGCGCCAGCGCCGCCGCCGTGGGCTCGGCGAACACCCGGACCCGCGGTCGCGGCAGGATCCAGAAGAACTTGTGCCACCGGTGGCTCAGGAGGGAGCCGAAGCCCCCGGCGGGCCGCTCCTGCTCCAGCGGCCGACCTCCGCGGAGCAGATCGACGACGCGGCCGTCGGCGAGCAGGCCGCGGCCATAGACCCACTGCACCTGAAGCGGCACCGCACCAAACATCGACCACTCCTGCTCCATGCAGCAGGCAGCGATCGCCGCGGCAACCGGCCGCGGCAGTGCCGCGGCCCCCAGCCATCCCCTGAAGTGCGCGAAGCTCACGGCCGCGAGCAGAATCGCCCCGCCGCATGCCAGCGAGGCTCCACGTCTGAGCCGGGCCGCGCCGGCGACGGGAGCCGTGGTCGGTCTCCCGACCAGGGCGTCCCAGACCGGTCCTGGCACCAGCGGGAGCCAGGCCGTGATGCCGACCCAGGCGAACAGACCGACCGTCATCGTGGCCCAGATGGAGATGTGAAGCAGTCCGAACACCGCGACGAGCGCCGTCCGCACCGCCAGGGTCGGGCATGCCACCAGCAGGATCGGCGCGACCAGTTCCACGCCGAGCACCGTCCATGTCAGGAGCACCGAGAGCCAGTTCACGTCTCCGATCAGCATGCCGAGCGGCCGGCCATGATCGTGAACCGAGAGGGCGTGCGCCAGCGCCTCGCCGGAGAACCATGTGGCGTTGCACTTCGCCAGGCCGGCGCCGAAGTAGACGGCGGCCACCTGCAGCACCAGTGCGGCGGTGGCGATGGAGCAGACGGCGGTCGCGGAGGGGCCGCAGGCTGGGTTTCGCCCGCGGGCGTCCAGCGACCACGCAGCACCCAGCGGCAGGAACATCGACCAGAACAGCAGGCAGACGAGCCACAGGTCTCCGGCGTTGGTCGCCGGGGCCGTCCGCTGCACGACGCTGGCGGTGGCGACCCAGGCCGCGACGGTTGCGAGGCGCGTCCAGCACCCGATGGCGAGGAACGCTCCGGCCACGCCTTCGGCGGCAAGCACCAGACCGCCACACCACGCGGCGTCGGACAAGAACGCGAGCGACCACTTGGCCGGGGTGCCATGAAAGCTGCGGATCAGATCCGGAGGAAAGATTCCGTCCGGCGTGAACATGAGTCCGAAGTCGCGGGCTCGAAGCAGGCAGTCCGCGACGAGCACGACGCCCAGCAGGCACCGGAACGCGGCCAGTCCGCGGACATCCAGCGTGAAGGAGGCCCGGAGCCACCGGCGCACGGCCTGAGCGAGACGTCGGGGGGCTGGGGGCTGTTCCATGGGAGCCGAAGGCCCGGGCAGTCGGGTCTTTCTTGAACGAACCAGCCGGTGAAACTACAACATCGCAGCCACGTCGGACGATCCCAATCTGTGTCCGGTGGCCCCGCTCCGAGGGTGTTCCGGGCCGGGCCTGCCCGGTAGAGGAGGTTTGAGATGCACGTTCCCGTGGTGGTGCTCGGCGGCGGTCCCGGCGGCTATGCAGCCGCGTTTCTGGCAGCCGACCTGGGCATGCAGGTGGCGATCATCGAGCGGGATGATCGGCTCGGCGGCACCTGCCTGCTCCGTGGGTGCATTCCTTCCAAGGCCCTGCTGCACGTGGGCCGGGTGCTCTCCGAGGCCCGCGAGATGGAGGAGTGGGGCATCCACTTCGCGAAGCCGCAACTCGACATCGATGCCCTCCGGGCCCGGAAAGACAAGGTGATCTCGTCGCTCACCAGCGGCCTCGCCCAACTCGCCCGGCGACGCAACGTGACGCTGATCCGGGGCACCGCCCGGTTCGCCGGTTCGACGAGGCTGGAAGTGGCATCCGTCGAACCTGGCGGGGCCAGCCAGACGATCACGTTTGAGCATTGCATCCTGGCGAGCGGCTCGCGTCCGAGCCGGATTCCGGCGTTCGACATCGGCAGTCCCCGAGTGATGGATTCCACCGGCGCCCTCGAACTGGCCGATGTGCCCGAGTCGCTGCTGGTGGTCGGCGGGGGCTACATCGGCCTCGAAATGGGGACGGTCTACGCGGAACTCGGCTCGAAGGTGTCGGTGGTGGAACTCACCGACACGCTCCTCCCCGGCGCCGACCGCGATCTTGTAAAGCCCCTGCAGAAGCGGATCGAAGGGCTGTTCTCGGCGATCATGCTCCGCACCAAGGTGGTGAAACTCGAAGACACTGGCACAGCGGTTCGCGCCTCGTTCGAGGGGCCTGACGGGCCGAGCGTGCAGGAGTTTTCGCGGGTGCTCGTGGCCGTGGGACGTCGCCCCAACTCCGACGGGCTCGGCCTGGAGAACACGAAGGCGGTGGTGTCTCCCAAGGGCTTCGTCGAGGTCGATGGCCAACAGCGGACTGCCGACCCGCACCTGTTCGCAATCGGCGACGTCTGCGGCGAGCCGATGCTCGCCCACCGCGCCAGCCATCAGGGCAAGGTGGCGGTCGAAGCCCTGCACGGCGAGCCCGCGCTCTTCGCCCCGCGGGCCATCCCCGCCGTCGTCTTCACCGACCCTGAGATTGCGTGGGCGGGCCTGACGGAGAACGATCTGGCCATCTCGGGCCAGACCGTCGAAATCAGCAGGTACCCCTGGATTGCCAGCGGCCGGGCCCACGCCCTGGGACGGACCGACGGCCTGACGAAAATCCTGGTCGATCCGGAGACCGACACGGTGCTTGGTGTTGGCATCGTCGGCGCGGGCGCGGGCGAACTGATCGCGGAGGGGGTGCTGGCCATCGAGATGGGCTGCTCGGCTCGCGACTTAATGGAGGCAATTCACCCGCACCCCACGCTCGGGGAGACCCTGGCCTTCAGTGCCGAGAACTATTTCGGTCTGGCCACGGAAATTTACAGGCCGAGGGCGGAATCGGCGGGCGGCTGAGGCCCAGGCCCCGGGGGTTGCGAGTCAGGTTGCTCTCGGGGCCGGCCCGGGAACCGCCCTAGACGCCCCCGGCAGAACCCGAATAATCTGAAAAGTCACCTTAATTTTCGGAGCCCGCCATGGCCAACCCGCACACCGACCACTCCGCCACCGAGGCTGCCGACAACGTCCTCGCCGGGGGCGCGGCGCCGCTGCCCAGGGGCGCCCATGCCCCGATGGCAATCGGCCAGATGCGGGATAACACCTCCGGCCAGCCTGAACTCGTCGACGGGGTCTCCTCGGTCGACTCGGATCCGACCGAAACCCGGGAGTGGCTCGATTCCCTGAGGTACGTGATCAACAGTCGCGGGGGCGACCGGGCCGCCTACCTGCTGCATGCCATCGAGCAGGAGGCCTACCGGCTCGGCGTGCCGATCCCGTTCTCAGCGACCACCCCCTACATCAACACGATCCCGCTGGAGGAGCAACCGCCGTTTCCAGGTAACCGCGAGATCGAGCGGCGGATCAAGAGCATCATCCGTTGGAACGCCATGGCGATGGTGGTGCGGGCCAATCGCGAGGACAAGAGCATCGGCGGCCACATCTCGACATTCGCCTCGTCGGCCACGCTCGTCGAGGTGGCGATGAACCACTTCATCCGCGGCCGCAGCGACAACTACTCGGGCGACCAGGTCTACTTCCAGGGGCACGCCTCGCCGGGCATCTATTCCCGCGCGTTCCTGGAGGGCCGGATCTCCGAAAAGCAACTGGAGAACTTCCGCCGCGAACTGGCCGAGGGGGGTGGCCTCTCGAGCTACCCGCATCCGTGGCTGATGCCTGGCTTCTGGGAGTTTCCCACGGTGTCGATGGGCCTCGGCCCGCTGATGTCGATCTACCAGGCGCGGTTCAACAAGTACCTCCAGGACAGGGGCATCAAGGACACGAGCCAGCAGCACGTCTGGTGCTTCATCGGCGACGGCGAGACCGACGAGCCCGAGACGCTTGGCGCCATCTCGTTGGCGGCCCGCGAGAAGCTCGACAACCTTGTGTTCGTGATCAACTGCAACCTGCAGCGGCTCGACGGGCCGGTGCGGGGCAACGGCAAGATCATTCAGGAACTCGAGGGCGTGTTTCGCGGCGCTGGCTGGAACGTGATCAAGGTGATCTGGGGTGACGAGTGGGATCCGCTGCTCGACAAGGACGACCAGGGCCTGCTGGTCAAGCGGATGAACGAGGTGGTCGACGGCCAGTACCAGAAGTATGTGGTCATGCCCGGGGGCTACATCCGCGAGCACTTTTTCGGGGCTGATCCGCAGCTGGCCGAGATGGTGTCGCACCTCTCGGACGAGAAGCTCAAGAAGCTCCGCCGCGGCGGCCATGATCCCGAGAAGGTCTACGCCGCGTACGCCGCGGCGATGAAATGCCATGGCAAGCCGACGGTGATCATCGCCAAGACGATCAAGGGCTACGGCCTCGGGGAGGTGGGCGAGGGCCGCAACGTCACCCACCAGCAGAAGAAGCTCAACGAGGAAGAGCTCCGCGCGTTCCGATCGCGGTTTGGCATCCCCATCTCCGACGACGAGGTGGCGAAGGCTCCCTTCTATCGGCCGGCAGAGGATTCCGAGGAGATGCGGTATCTCCGCGAGCGGCGGCAGGCGCTCGGTGGCTACGTGCCCACGCGGCCGCTGGATTCGCCGAAGCTCTCGACGCCGAAGCTCGACGAGTATCGCGGCTTCATCGAGAAGAGCGCGGGCCGCGAGGTTTCCACGACCACGGGGGCCGTGACCTTGATGGCGTCGCTCCTCAAGGACAAGTCGGTTGGCAAGTACATCGTGCCGATCGTGCCCGACGAGTCGCGAACCTTCGGCATGGATCCGCTGTTCAAGCAGTGCGGCATCTACGCCCACACCGGTCAGCTCTACGAGCCCGTCGACTCCGACCAACTCCTCTACTACCGAGAGGCCAAGGACGGCCAGATCCTCGAGGAAGGAATCACCGAGGCAGGAAGCATGTCGAGCTTCATCGCCGCTGGCACGTCGTATGCCTCGCATGGCGTGCCGATGATCCCGATCTTCATCTACTACTCGATGTTCGGGTTTCAGCGGATCGGCGACCTCGTCTGGGCTGCCTGCGACAGCCGCGCGAAGGGCTTCATGCTCGGTGGCACGGCGGGTCGCACCACGCTCAATGGCGAGGGGTTGCAGCACCAGGACGGCCACAGCCACCTGTTCGCGATGGCCTATCCGACGGTCAAGGCCTACGACCCCGCGTTCGTCTACGAGACGACGGTGATCATGCTCGACGGCATGGAGCGGATGTACTCCAAGGGCGAGGACTGGATCTACTACATCACGCTCTACAACGAAAACTACGAGATGCCTCCGATGCCCGTGGGCTGCGAGGAGGGCATTCTCAAGGGGATGTACCGGCTGAAGGACGTGCCGGCCGCGGGCACGCCCGTCGCCAGCAAACTGCCGCGGGTCAACCTTCTCGGGTCCGGCACCATCCTCCGCGAGGCGATCCGGGCCGCCGACCTTCTGGCCGAACACTGGGGCGTGGCGAGCACGCTGTGGAGCGTGACCAGCTGGAAGGAGCTGCGGCGTGAGGCCCAGGAATGCCGCCGCTGGAACATGCTCCATCCGGAGTCGGCGCCGCGAGTCAGCTACCTCGAGCAGTCGATCGCTGCGACCGACGGCGTGTTCCTGGCTGCCAGTGACCACGTGCGGGCCATTCCCGAGCAACTCGATCCCTGGATTCCCGGCGGTCTGTTCGCGATGGGTACCGACGGCTTTGGCCGGAGTGAACTCCGCGGGCATCTCCGGCGGCACTTCGAGGTCGATGCCGAGTGCATCGCCATCGGCGCCCTGTCGCGGTTGGCTGCTGCGGGCGCCATTCATGCGCAGGTCGTGGCCGAAGCGATCAAGCGGCTCGGCGTGAATCCCGACAAGATCGACGCCGCCTCGGCCTGACCGTGCCGGCTGCGGCCGGCGGGTTTCACGCTTCCACTTACCACCCCACCGTTCACCACTCCTTTCTCACCGCGGGATTCCACCATGGCCACCGAGTTCAAACTGCCCGATCTGGGCGAGAACATCGCCTCTGGCGACGTTGTCACGGTTTTCGTGTCCGAGGGCGACATCGTGAAGCCTGGCCAGGCGCTGCTGGAAGTCGAGACCGACAAGGCGGTGATCGAGGTGCCGTGCCCGCCGGGTGGGCTCGTCTCGAAGGTGCTGGTGAAAAAGGGGGATACGGTGAAGGTCGGGCAGCCGCTCGTGCTGCTCGACGCTGCGGGTTCTGCGCCCGCCGCCGTGGCGACACCAGCCGCACCGCCGGTGGCGGCCCCCGCGGCCGCCCGTGCCCCTGCCCCCGCAGCGGCAGCGGCCCCTGCTCCTGCTCGTGCCCCCGCACCGGCCGCGCCCCCGGCGGCTTCCGCACCAGCCCCCGCGGCTCCGCGGCCCGCAGCGGTGGCCGTTGAAGAGCCGCCCGTCGGGTCGGCATCCGTCACCATCGAGCCCGCCGGGCCGGCCGTTCGACGCCTGGCCCGAGAACTCGGGGTTGATCTGGCCCGGGTCAAGGGGAGCGGCCCCGCTGGCCGGATTGTGCGGGAGGACGTGATTGCCGCCGTACGGCACGCCAGTTCGGCTCCCGCCTCGCGGTCGCGGCCCGAGTCGACCTCCACGGAGCGGGACGACTGGGGGCCGATTCGCCGCGAGCAGCTGTCGCGAATGCGGAAGACGATCGCGGCCAACATGGTCCGCAGCGTTCAGACCATCCCGCACCTCACCAACTTCGACGATGCGGACGTCACCGAACTCGAGGCCCTGCGGAAGGCGAGCGCTCCGGAGTACGCCAAGAACAACCTCAAGCTCACCGCCCTCTCGTTCGTCATCAAGGCGGTGAGCCTGTCGCTCCGCCAGCATCCCGCCGTCAACTCGTCGATCGACGTCGAGAAGGGAGAGGTCGTTTACAAGGACTACGTCAACGTCGGCCTTGCGGTTGACACGCCACGGGGCCTGGTCGTGCCGGTGCTTCGCGACTGCGACCAGATGTCGATTCCGCAGGTCGCCCAGGCGATCGCCGACACCGCCGAAAAGGCCAAGAATGCCCAGTACGGCCTCGAGGATCTCAGAGGCGGCACCTTCACCATCAGCAACCTCGGAGCGGTGGGCGGTGCCTACTCGACTCCCATCATCAACTGGCCGGAAGTGGCTATCCTTCTCCTGGGGCGGGCGCGAAAAATGCCCGTTGTCCATGAGGATCGCATCGAGCCGCGGTTGATGATGCCGCTCTCCCTCTCCTACGATCACCGGATCATCGACGGCGCGATGGCCGCGAGGTTCCTCAAGGAGGTGATCGGGTATCTGGAGAGTCCGGGGCGGCTGCTGCTGGCCATGTGAGAGGTCTTTCCCTTCAGCACACCCGAACGGCGGCGGGTCTGGAACCAATCGTGAGCATCATCGACAGCATCGACTCGGCGGGGACGGCGAGCCTCGCATTTCTCGAGGAACTCTTCGAGCACTATCAGCGTGATCCAGCCAGCGTGCCCGCCGACTGGCGTGGGTACTTCGAGGCCCTGCAGGCTGGGGTGATCGCGCCGGTCGCGGCGCGGCCGGCGTCGGGACCGACCGCCACGAGCACCGCCGAAACCAGGGCAGCCGTTGGCGAGGGCGGGGTGCAGGCGAACGGATCCCCGACGAACGGCCATGCGGTCGTGCCGCCGTCGGCCAAACTCGTGGCCCCCGATGGCATCGCCACCGCACACGCCGTGGCGATCGCCAACGGCGAGGTCCGGCTCCCGGAAGCGCCCGCGGGCGAGGCGATGCCGCTACCGCTGCCACCCGTGGCCACCGGCACGGCGGGTGAGGAGCGGGTGGCGTTTCTTCAGGATCGGGTCGACCAACTCGTCCGCGCCTACCGTGTCCGCGGGCATCTGATGGCGGAAATCGACCCACTCGGCCGGCCGCGGCCGGGTCTGCCCGAACTCGATCCGGCCTTCTACCACCTCACCGAGGAGGACATGGACCGGTCCTTCTCGACCGACACGATCGAGGGTCCGCAGTCGATGTCGCTGCGGCAGATCATCAAGCGGCTGCGAAACACCTACTGCCGGTCGATCGGCGTGCAGTTCATGCACATGGACGACCTTCGCGTGCGGCAGTGGCTGCAGGTGCGGATGGAAGGCAGCGAGAACCGGATCCAGCTCGACCGCCGGCAGCAACTGCGGATTTACCGGCAGATGACGACCGCGGCCGTATTCGAGGAGTTCATTCAGAAGCGGTTCCTCGGGGCGAAGAGCTTCTCGCTCGAGGGGTCGGAGAGCCTGATTCCGCTGGTGGAGATGGCGATCGAGCGGGCCGCCGCGCAGGACATCGGCGACTGCGTGCTGGCGATGGCCCATCGCGGCCGGCTCAACGTGCTGGCCAACATCATGGGCAAGAGCCCGCAGCGGATCTTCCGCGAGTTCGCCGACATGGATCCCGAGCTCCACGTGGGTCGCGGTGACGTGAAGTACCACCTCGGGCATTCCACCGACTATCGGGCGGCCAACGGCCGGAGCGTGCATCTCACGCTCTGCTTCAATCCGAGTCACCTGGAGTTCGTCAACCCGGTCGCGATCGGCCGCATGCGGGCCCGCCAGGATCGTTTGGGCGACCAGTCGCGGCAGGGCGGGATGGTGATCCTGATCCACGGCGATGCGGCCTTCGCCGGCGAGGGCATCATCCAGGAGACCCTCAATCTCAGCGAGCTCGACGCCTACCGGGTCGGCGGCACGCTTCACGTGATCGTCAACAATCAGATCGGCTTCACCACCGGCCCGCGCGAGTCGCGGAGCTGCGTCTACGCCACCGACGTGGCGAAGATGCTCCAGATCCCGATCTTCCACGTCAACGGCGAGGATCCTGAGGCAGTGGCCCAGGTCGTGAACCTCGCGACTGATTTCCGCCGAGAGTTTCAGCGGGACGTCGTGATCGACATGTACTGCTTCCGTCGCCGCGGCCACAACGAGGCTGACGAGCCGGCGTTCACGCAGCCGGCGCTGTATCGCGTGATCGAGAAGCGGCCAAGCGTCCACGAGAGCTACCTCGAGAAGCTCCTCAAACTCGGCGAGGTGTCGGCCGAGGAGGCGAAGCAGATCGCCGAGCAGCAGCAGGCCAAACTCGCAGCCGACCTGTCGGTGGCCAAGAGCGAGGAATACGTTCATAAGGACGACATCGGCGGGATGTGGGCCTTCTACATCGGCGGCCGCGAGCGGGATGCCGCCGAGGTCGATACCGGGGTCCGCCGCGAGGTGCTCGAAAACCTCCTGCTGCGACTCGTGGCCCTGCCCGACGGCTTCCAGCCGCACGCCAAGATCAGGAAATTTCTCGAGAACCGCGTTCAGATGGCGGCCGGTGCGATGCCGATCGACTGGTCTGCGGGCGAGGCGCTCGCATTGGCGTCGATCGCCACCCAGGGCCTGCGGGTGCGCATCTCGGGCCAAGACAGTCAGCGGGGCACGTTCAGCCACCGCCATGCCGTGATCCACGACGCCGTGACTGATGAGACTTACTGTTCGCTGGAGCACCTCAGCCCCGATCAGGCGCCCGTGGAGATCTACAACAGCCCGCTCTCGGAGGCAGGCGTGCTCGGATTCGAGTATGGCTACAGCCTCGACTGCCCCGACGGTCTCGTGGCCTGGGAGGCCCAGTTTGGCGACTTCGTCAACGCCGCGCAGGTCGTGATCGACCAGTTCATCGTCAGCGCTGAAGACAAGTGGAATCGGCTTTCGGGCCTGGTGATGCTCCTGCCACACGGCTTCGAGGGGCAGGGCCCCGAGCACTCCAGCGCCCGTCTGGAGCGGTTCCTGGCGCTGTGCGCCAAAGACAACATTCAGGTCGTCCAGCCCACCACGCCCGCGCAGATGTTTCACCTGCTGCGGCGGCAGGTGCTCCGCGTCTGGCGAAAGCCGCTGGTGGTGATGACGCCCAAGAGCCTGCTGCGGCATCCCGGCTGCATCTCCACGATGGACGAGCTTGTGAAGGGCGGGTTCCAGCGGGTGATCCCGGATGCGTCGGGCACACCCCCGCGGGACATTCACCGCGTGCTGCTCTGCACGGGCAAGGTCGCCTTCGAACTGGAGAAGCGGCGGCAGGAACTCGGCCGCCGCGACGTGGCGATTGTTCGGGTCGAACAACTCTATCCGCTGCCCCGTCAGGCGCTCGAGGCCGCCCTGGCTCCCTACGCGGCCGGGACACCGGCCATCTGGGTGCAGGACGAGCCGGAGAACATGGGCGCCTGGCGGTTCTTCCGGATCCACTTCGGCGACAAACTCCTCGACCGCTTCCCGTTCTCAGGCGTGTGCCGGCAGAGTGCCGCCAGCCCCGCCACCGGCTCCAAGAAGAGCCACGATCTCGAGCAGAATGAACTCCTGAGCGCCGCGTTCACCAGCTGACCTTCCCACGCGTTCCGAGGCCGCCTCAGGGCGGCGATGATCCATGGCAATCGAACTGAAAGTTCCTGAAGTCGGCGAGTCAATCACCGAGGTCATGATCGGCGTGTGGAAGAAGCAGGAGGGAGACGTCGTTGCCGCCGACGAGTCGATCGTGGAGATCGAGAGCGACAAGGCGACCGTCGAACTCCCGGCGCCGGCGTCCGGCACGATCATCAGGGTGCTGAAGGCCAGCGGTGAGAAGGCTGTGGTGGGAGAAGTGATCGGCATCATGGAACCGGCCAGCGTCGCCGCCCCCGCCGCGGCACCGATTTCCCCGCAGCCCACCGTCGGCATCAAGCATTCCGACGGCCGAACGATGATCGGTTCGGTTCAGCCGCCGGCCGCCCCCGTGATGCCCTCCAGCATGACCCCCTCCAGAGTGATGCCGGCGGCGGCCCGCGTGCTCGGCGAGGCGGGCGTGCCGGCCGCCGGGGTTGCAGGCACGGGCCCGGGCGGCCGGGTCACGAAGGCGGATGCCGTGGCCGCCACGGCAAAGCCGGCTCCTCCGGCCGTGAAGCCCTCGGCTTCGGCCCCTCCCCGAGTCGGCGGCAGCCGCGAAGAGCGATACCAGTTGATCAGCCCCATTCGGCAGCGGATCGCGGAGCGGTTGGTGGAGGCCCAGCAGCAGGCGGCGCTCCTCACCACGTTCAACGAGTGCGACATGTCCGCCGTCATGGCGCTGCGGGCCAAGTTCAAGGACCAGTTCCAGGAACGGTATGGTGCGAAGCTCGGCTTCATGTCGTTCTTCGTGCGGGCGGCCGTCGAGGCGCTGCGGGCCGTGCCGCAGGTCAACGCGGAGTATCGCGAGCCGCACATCGTCTACCGTGACTACTACGACATCGGGATCGCCGTCGGTGGCGGCAAGGGGCTCGTGGTCCCCGTGCTCCGCAACGCCGAGACGATGTCATTCGCCCAGATCGAACTGGCGATCGGCGAGTTTGCCCGCCGGGCGGCCGACAACAAGCTCAAGCTCGAGGAACTCCAAGGGGGCACGTTCACGATCTCGAATGGCGGCGTGTACGGGTCGATGCTCTCGACGCCGATCATCAACCCGCCGCAGGCCGCCATCCTCGGCGTGCATGCCACCAAGGAACGTGCGGTCGTCGAGAATGGCCAAATCGTGATTCGG